>ERZ724507.227-NODE-227-length-25748-cov-7.992488_pt1 | contig 25748 bp, 19 predicted proteins | sample MGYA00376040_ERZ724507 | MGnify/ENA primary metagenome ERZ724507 (study PRJEB28724, sample SAMN07190883) | activated sludge metagenome | isolation source: activated sludge of sewage treatment plant in Hong Hong | place: Hong Kong | collected 2016-03-17 ...
CCTGCCGCTCGACTCGCAGCCGTGGGCGGCGAAGAGCGACCACCCCTACGTCAATCCGCCCGACCCCGAAATGGCCCAGGCCCCGCTGGCCAGCCACGCCGATTACCGGGCGGCGGCGAGTGGCCGGAAGCCGGCGCACGCCCAGATGCGGGTACCCGGCCCGGCTCTCGGCCAGGGCCATCCCTGGGATAAGCCGAGCGACACGCTGCCCGGTTTCAAGGAGTCCGCCGCCTGGATCACCCGCCTGGCGATGTGCGCCGAGCCGCGCGACGGCAAGCTCTACATCTTCATGCCGCCGACCGAGAAACTGGACGACTACCTGGAAATCGTCGCCGCCGTCGAGGCGACCGCCGACGAGATGAGCCTGCCGGTCATCATGGAAGGCTACGAGCCGCCGTCCGATCCGCGCCTGACGCATTTCCGCGTCACGCCCGACCCCGGCGTGATCGAGGTCAATATCCACCCGGCCAGGAGCTGGGACCAGCTGGTCGACCAGACCACCCACCTCTACGATGCGGCGCATCTCTCGCGCCTGACCACCGAGAAATTCATGGTCGATGGCCGCCACACCGGCACCGGCGGCGGCAACCACTTCGTGCTCGGCGGCGCGACGCCCAACGATTCGCCCTTCCTCCGTCGGTCGGACCTGCTCAAGAGCCTGATCGCCTGCTGGCACAATCACCCGAGCTTGTCCTACCTGTTCTCCGGCCTGTTCATCGGCCCGACCAGCCAGGCGCCGCGCGTCGACGAGGCGCGCAACGACAGCATCTACGAACTGGAAATCGCCTTCAGGCAGATCCCGCCGCCGGGGCAAAACGTCCCGCCCTGGCTGGTCGACCGCATCCTGCGCAACCTGCTCACCGACGTTACCGGCAACACGCACCGTTCCGAGTTCTGCATCGACAAGCTCTACTCGCCGGACGGCCCGACCGGGCGGCTGGGCCTGCTCGAACTGCGCGCCTTCGAAATGCCGCCACACGCCCGCATGTCGCTGGCCCAGCAACTGCTGCTGCGCGCCCTGATCGCCTGCTTCTGGGAGGAGCCCTACGCGCCGGCCCGCCTGGCGCGCTGGGGCACCGAGCTGCACGACCGCTTCATGCTGCCGTTCTACGCCGAGCAGGATTTCCGCGACGTCATGGAAGAAATGGCGGCGGCCGGCTACCCGTTCAAGGCCGAATGGTTTGCCCCGCACTTCGAATTCCGCTTCCCGAAATACGGCGATTTCGCCGTCAAGGGCATCGAGTTCGAACTGCGTCACGCGCTGGAACCGTGGCATGTCATGGGTGAGGAGGGCGGCGCCGGAACGACGGTGCGCTACGTCGACTCCTCGGTCGAACGGGTCCAGGTGAAGGTCAGGGGCATGGCGCCGGACCGCTACGTGCTGACCTGCAACGGCGTTCCCGTGCCGCTGCAGAACACCGGCACCAACGGCGAATTCGTCGCCGGCGTCCGCTATCGCGCCTGGCAGCCGGCCTCCTGCCTGCATCCGACCATCGGCATCCACGCGCCGCTGGTTTTCGATATCGTCGATACCTGGATGCAGCGCTCGCTGGGCGGTTGCCAGTACCACGTCGCCCACCCCGGCGGCCGCAGTTTCGACACCTTCCCGGTCAATGCCTTCGAGGCCGAAAGCCGGCGTCTGGCGCGCTTCTTCCGCTTCGGCCACACGCCGGGCGAGATCAAGGCCGTGCCGCTTGAAGGCAGCGCGGAGCATCCGTTTACGCTAGACTTGCGGCGTTTTTGACCAAAATATCGGGTTGACCGCGAGCAGGCCGTATCCCGGCCTGTTTGCGTTCAATGCGTCGCGATGGCACGTACCCTCCTAGCCCTCTATCCGCGCAAAGCCCGCCGTTATGACGAGATGCTGGCGGATGACGGCGCGGTGCGGCCGCACTGGCGGAAATTCTTCAACCACCTCGATGCGGTGGCGCCTGAGGAAATGCATGAGCGGCTCGAGTTCGTAGACCACCGGATCCAGGAAAACGGCGTCACCTACAATGTCTATGCCGACCCCAAGGGGTCGGATCGTCCGTGGGCGCTCGACCCGCTGCCGCTGATCATCCCGCATGACGAGTGGTCCGGGGTTGCCGCCGCCGTGGCCCAGCGCGCCCGGTTGCTCAACGCGATCCTGGCCGATCTCTACGGCGAGCAGAAACTGCTGGCCGAGGGCTTGCTGCCGCCGGCGCTCGTTTATGGCCAGCACGGCTACCTGTGGCCGTGCCGCGGCATCGGGCCGGCGGGCGGAGTCTGGCTGCACAATTACGCGGTCGATCTCGCCCGCTCGCCGGATGGCCGCTGGTGGGCCATCGGCGACCGCACGCAGGCGCCGTCGGGGGCGGGCTACGCGCTCGAGAACCGGCTGATCGTCGCCCGGGTCTTCCCGGAAATGTTCAGTGAATTGCATGTCCAGCACCTCGCCGACTTCTTTCGCGACCAGCAGGACGGGCTCGCGGCGCTGGCGCCGGTCGAGGGCGACGAGCAGCCGCACATCGTCCTGCTGACGCCCGGCCCGTACAACGAGACCTATTTCGAGCACGCCTACCTGGCGCGCTATCTCGGCTTTCCGCTGGTCGAGGGCCATGATCTGACGGTGCGCGGGGAAACCGTCTATCTCAAGACGCTGCGCGGGCTGCAACGGGTGCACGTGATCCTGCGCCGGCAGGACGACAGTTACTGCGACCCGCTCGAACTGCGCGGCGATTCCGCCATTGGCGTTCCCGGGCTGCTCAACGTGGCGCGGGCCGGCCGTGTCGTCGTGGCCAATGCGCTGGGCAGCGGGCTGCTTGCCTCGGGCGCGCTGATGGGCTTCCTGCCCGGCATCTGCCGCATGTTGCTGGGCGAGGAGCTGGCCATGCCCTCGGTGGCCACCTGGTGGTGCGGCGAGAAGCCGGCGCTCGACTACGTGCGCGAACATTTCGACGATCTGGTCATCAAGGCGGCCTATCCGTCGCAGCGCATGGAGCCGGTGTTCGGCTACGAACTGCAGGGCGCGGCGCGGGCCGACATGCTGCTGCGGATCGCGGCGCGGCCGCATGCCTATGTCGCCCAGGAACTGGTCGAGCTGTCGCAGGCGCCGGGCTGGAGCCGTTCGCACGAATGCCGCCTGCTGGCGCGGCCCGTCGGCCTGCGCGCCTATGCGGTGACAACGCCCGCCGGCTATTCGGTGATGCCGGGCGGCCTGGCGCGCGTCGCGACGGGGGTCAATGCGCGGATCATCTCGATGCAGCGCGGCGGCTCATCCAAGGACGTCTGGGTACTGACCGAGGGGCCGGTCAGCGAATTCACGATGCTCAAGCCGTCGCTCGGCGTTCGCGATCTGGTGCGCGCCGGCGCCAACCTGACTTCGCGCGTCGTCGAGAACCTGTTCTGGCTCGGGCGCTATTCGGAACGTTTCGACGACAGCGCGCGCATGCTGCGGGTCGCGCTCAGCCGCGTTGTCGAAGCCGGCGGACAAAGGACGCCGGCGGTCGAGTCGGCGATGGAACTGGCCGTGCATCTGGGCATCCTGCCCGGCGCGGATGAAGACGGCGAAGACGGCGAAGGCAGGGAAGGCAGCGAGCACGCCCTGCTCGAGGCGATCTACGATCCCGACCATCCGGGCAGCCTGGCGAGCAACATCCGCAGCGTCATGTGGTCGGCGACCCATGTCCGCGAGCGCCTGTCGCTGGACCACTGGCACTCCCTGAACCGCCTGCAGCGCGAGCAGCAGGCCGCGCTCAAGCGCCACCCGACGCTGACCGAGGCGATCGTCTTCCTCGATCGCGTGCTCGGCATCTCGTCGTCGCTGACCGGTTTCGCGATGGACAACATGACGCGCGACGACGGCTGGCGTTTCCTGATCATCGGCCGGCGTCTGGAGCGCCTGTCCTTTCTCGCCCAGGCTCTGGCCGCTTTCCTGCGCATGCCGTCGACCCGCGGTCCGGGCGCCCTCGAGTGGCTCCTCGAACTGGCCGACTCGATCATCACCTACCGCTCGCGCTATTCCCGCCCGCCGGAACTGCTGCCTGTCCTCGATCTCCTGATCTTCGACGACAACAATCCGCACGGGGTGATCTTCCAGGCGAGGGTGCTGTCCCGCTATCTCGAGCGCATGGCGCGTGAACTCGACGCGACCAGCGACAGCAAGCTGCCCGCTGCGCTGAAGCGCCTGCGCGCCTTCGATCTCGGCCGCTTCGAGCACCTGCGGTTCAGCGAATGCCGCAACTGTTCGCCGTGCGCCGATCTGGCGGCCTTGCTCGAAGACCTCGACAGGGCTTCCGGCGAGCTTTCCGACTGGCTGGCGATGCGCTACTTCACCCACGTGTCGGATGTCAGCCGGCAGACGATGGCGCTGTGACGATGGCTCGCCCGCCGCTTCGCTATCACGTGCTGCACGAGACGCGCTACGACTATGGCAGCAGCGTGTCGCTGTCGCAGCAGCAGCTTCACCTTGCGCCACGGGCGCTGGCCTGGCAGCAGGTCGAGGAGCAGCGCATCGACATCGATCCGCCGCCGGCCTGGCGGCGCGACAGACACGACGCCTTCGGCAATCCGGTGACCTGGATCGCCTTCCACGCCCCCCATGACAGCCTGTTCATCCGCTCGGCGATGACCATCGCCGTGACGCCGCACCGGCCGGAGCAGATCGGGAAATCGCCGCCCTGGGAGATGGTGCGCGGCCGGCTGGCCTACGATGCGGCGGCGCCCCGGCCGGAGGATCTCGACGCGCTGCGCTTTCTCTTCGAGAGCGCCCACGTCCGCATCAAGCGCGAGCTGGCCGACTACGCCGCCGGCTGCTTCCCGCCCGGGGCGCCGGTGCTGGTCGGCGCGCAGGCGCTGATGACCAAGATCTTCCGGGAAGTCAAGTTCGACCCGGAAGCGACCACGGTATCGACGCCGGTCATGGAGGTGCTGGAAAAGAAGCGCGGCGTCTGCCAGGATTTCGCGCACCTGATGATTGCCTGCCTGCGCGCCTGCGGGCTTGCGGCGCGCTACGTCAGCGGTTATCTGGTGACCCGGCCGCCGCCGGGCAAGCCGCGCCTGGTCGGGGCCGATGCCTCGCACGCCTGGGTTTCGGTCTACGCTCCCGGATTCGCCAACGGCTGGGTCGATTTCGATCCGACCAACAACCTGCTGCCCGATACCGAACACATCACGGTCGCCATCGGCCGTGACTTCGGTGACATCTCGCCGCTGCGCGGCATCATTCTCGGCGGTCGCGGGCACGAGCCGGAAGTCGCCGTGACCGTGACGCCGCTCGATGAGACGGAGCTGCCGGCACCTGCCGGTGGATCCGAAAAGCGCCAGAAAACCTTGACCATCAGGCCCTGATGGCGCAGGTCGCCATCGTCGGCGGCGGGCCGGCCGGGTTGATGGCGGCGGAGCAGCTTGCCGCGGTCGACGGCCTGGAAGTGGCTGTTTTCGATGCGATGCCATCGGTCGGCCGCAAGTTCCTGATGGCCGGCAAGGGTGGCATGAACATCACCCATGGCGAACCGCTGGCCGATTTTGTTGGCCGCTACGGCGACCGGCAGGCGGATATCGGCCGCCTGCTGGATCGTTTCGGGCCGCAGCAGTTGCGCGAATGGATCGCTGGCCTCGGCATTGCGACCTTCGTCGGCTCCTCGGGCCGCGTCTTTCCCGCCGGAATGAAGGCGGCGTCGTTGTTGCGCGCCTGGCTGCACCGCCTGCGCGGGCAAGGCGTTCATTTCCATGTCCGTCACCGTTGGCAGGGCTGGGCCACCGACGGCGCACTGCGCTTTGCCACGCCGGACGGCGAAGTCGCCGCGCAATTCGACGCCGTCGTCCTCGCCCTCGGCGGTGGCAGCTGGGCAACGCTCGGCTCGGACGGCGCATGGGTGCCCTTGCTGGCTGAACGCGGCATTCCGGTGGAGCCCTTGAAGCCGGCCAATTGCGGTTTCGATGTGGCGTGGAGCGCACATTTCAGCGAGCGTTTCGCTGGCGAGCCGGTCAAGCCGGTGATCGCCTCGATCGCCGGGTGGCGTCGGCAGGGTGAGTTCAACATCACCGCCGGCGGCATCGAGGGCGGGCTGGTCTATGCGCTCGCTGCACCGTTGCGCGACGCGCTGGCGACCGATGGGCGCGCCGTGCTCCATCTCGACCTGGCGCCGGGTCGTACACTGGCCTCCCTGGCCGCCGATCTGGCACGGCCGCGCGGCCACGATTCGCTGGCCAGCCATCTGCGTCGGCGGGCCGGAATTGCCGGCGTCAAAGCCGGCCTGCTGCGTGAATTGCTGCTGCCGGAGACGTTGACCGAGAGCGATCGCCTGGCGGTGGCGATCAAGAATCTGCCGTTGCCGGTCCGTGCGCCACGGCCCATCGACGAGGCGATCAGCACGGCGGGCGGCGTCTGTTTTGAGGCGCTCGACGAAGACCTGATGCTGCGACAGCTGCCGGGAGTCTTCTGCGCCGGCGAAATGCTCGACTGGGAGGCACCGACCGGTGGCTATCTGCTGACCGCCTGCTTTTCCACCGGCCACGCTGCGGGACAGGGCGCGCGAACCTGGCTGGACCGCCAATCGTGAACCGTGGCGCGGCGCTCAGTCTACGCGCTGCGTGCCGATGATGCGGTGATAGACGGTGAACCGGCGCGGGTCGATCCGGCCGGCGGCGACGGCGGCGGTCAGCGCGCAGTCCGGCTCACGGTCGTGGTGACAGTCGCGGAAACGGCACTGCCCGAGGTAGGGGCGAAATTCGCGGAAGGCGTGTTCGATCTCCTGGCGGTCGAGGTGGCCGAGGCCGAATTCCTGCAGCCCCGGCGAGTCGATCAGTTCGCTCTCGGCATCGAGGTGGTAGAGCGTGGCATGCGTCGTCGTGTGCTTGCCGGAATCGAGGGCAGCCGAAATCTCCCGGGTCGCGGCGCCGGCGTCGGGGACCAGCGCATTGACCAGCGTCGACTTGCCCATCCCCGACTGGCCGACGAGCACGCTGGTGTAGCCGAACAGCTCGGGGCGCAGGTCTTCGGCGTGGTCGCGGGCCGAAAGCTCGACAATGCGGTAGCCGAGGGCGGCGAAGACCGCGAGCTGGGCGCGGGCGGCTGGAACACGTTCGCTCAGGTCGCACTTGTTGAGAACGATCAGTGGCTCGATTTCCTCGCTCTCGGCGGCGAGCAGGGCGCGCGTTACCAGTTCGTCGGAGAATCCGGGCTCGGTGGCGACGACGATGACGATCTGGTCGACGTTGGCGGCAATCAGCTTCTGCCTGACCACGTTCGAGCGGTAGAGCAGGCTGGTGCGTGGCTGGATGGCCTCGATCACCCCCTGGTCATCGGAGGTGCGCTGGATGTCGACGCGGTCGCCACAGGCGACATCGCTGCGCTTGCCGCGCGGGAAACAGGGCAGCAGGACGCCGTCGGGAAGCTCCACGACGTATTGGCGGCCATGGGCGGCGACGACGCGGCCTTCCATCAGCGGGCTGCGGCCTGGAGCCTGGCGATGCGCACGGCGGCCGGCGGGTGGGAGTCGTAAAACAGCGAATGCAGCGGGTCGGGGGTCAGCGTCGCCGCGTTGTCCTCGTAGAGCTTGACCAGTGCCCGGCTGAGAGCGGCCGCCTCGGTCTGGACGGCGGCGTAGGCATCGGCCTCGAACTCGTGCCGGCGCGAGATCTGGCTCAGCACCGGGGTGAATGGAAAGGTGAATACGGGCACTACGAGGAAGAACAGGATCAGCGCCAGCGCCGTGCCTTGCTCCGGGACGCCGAGGCCGGCGTAGAACCAGGGCGCGTCGATGAGTTGGCCGAGCAACCAGAGGAAGCCGAGCGAGGCGGCGAACATCAGGACGATACGCTTGAGGACATGGCGGCGGCGGAAATGTCCCAGTTCGTGCGCGAGGACGGCCTCGACTTCCGAAGGCGCGAGACGGGCGAGCAGGGTATCGAAGAAGACGATGCGCTTGTTGTTGCCGAAGCCGGTGAAATAGGCGTTGCCGTGGCTGGAGCGCTTCGAGCCGTCCATCACGAACAACCCGCTGGAGCGGAAGCCGCAGCGCGACAACAGCGCCTCGATGCGCGACTTCATCTCGCCGTCCGCGAGCGGGGAGAACTTGTTGAACAGCGGCGCAATCCACGTCGGGTAGACGAACAGGATCAGCAGGTTGAAGGCGCTCCAGAAGAGCCACACCCAGAACCACCAGGCGCTGCCCATGACGGCCATCAGCCAGAGCACGGCCAGGATGACCGGGGCGCCGATGACAATGCCGAGCAGCGTGTGCTTGACCAGGTCGGCAAAGAACAGGGTCAGCGTCATGCGGTTGAATCCATAACGCGCCTCGATGACGAACTGGCGATAGAGCGCGAAGGGCAGGTCGATGGCCGCCCCGATCGCCATGACGCTGAAGATCAGGGCGAGGCCATAGACCAGGCCGTCGACACGCGCCGACCAGAATTCATGCAGCCAGGCGAGCCCGCCGCCAAGGGTGAAGGCGAGCAGCAGCGCGGCATCGACCAGTGTCGTCAGAATGATCAGCTTGTTGCGGTCGACCGTGTAATCGGCGGCTTTTTGATGGGCGGCCAGCGAAATGCGTTCGGCGAAGCCGGCCGGGACAGCGGCACGATGCGCGGCGACGTGACGGATCTGGCGCAGGGTCAGCCACAGGCGGCCGGCAAGGGTCAAGGCACAAGCCGCAAGAAACAGGAAGGTAAAGTCGGCGCTCATGAAACTGCCTGCGAAGCTATGAGAAAATGTTGATCTTCAAGGTCTTGGGCAATTATATGACAGGCAACGCAAACAACCTCGTCTGGCTGGACATGGAAATGACCGGGCTCGATCCGGACGGCGACCGGATCATCGAGATGGCGATGGTGGTGACCAATTCCGAACTCGAACTGGTGGCGGAGTCGTCGTCGTGGGCCGTCCATCAGACCGACGCCGCGCTGGCCGCCATGGACGAATGGAACCAGAAGACGCACGGCCGCTCGGGACTGATCGACCGGGTCAGGGCGTCGGCGCTGGACGAGGCAGCGGTCGAATTGCTGGCACTGGAGTTCCTGAAGAGATACTCCACCAAGGGTCATTCGCCGATGTGCGGCAACTCGATCGGCCAGGACCGCCGCTTCATGGCCCGCCACATGCCGACGCTCGAGGGCTTTTTCCACTATCGGAACCTTGATGTCAGTACCCTGAAGGAACTCTGCAGGCGCTGGCAGCCTGAAGTCTACAAGGGTTTCAAGAAGAAGGGGCGGCATACGGCACTGGCTGATATCCACGAGTCGATTGACGAGCTCAGGTATTACCGCGAGCATTTCCTCAAAGGCTGAGCATTGGTCGCGCCCGACGGGGACCCTGTCGCGGTCAACGCCGGTAAAGACGGAATTTTTCCTTGCGTTCGCCGGGGCGGTTGCCTTCCCAGACCCGGGTCCACGTTCCGTTCGGGGCAGCGAGATCCTTGCTGCTGTTGCCCGTGACCAGCAGCCAGTTGCATTCCCTGCCGGCGGCCGAGTTCACCGCGGCCGGTTCGATGCCGATGAAATAGGCGAGCGACGCGCGCTGGGTGTTGCTGAGTCCGCGTTCGGCCAGGCAGCCATGGTCGGCGGGGAGCGCCTGGGCGATGGCCTCGGCGACCGGACGATAGGTCTTGCCGTAGTCGAACCAGGGTAGGATCAGCGACGTCGCCATCAGCCACAGCGTGGTGAAGCCGAGCGTCCAGTGGGTCAGGCTGCGGTACGGCGAGCGCGGCGCGGTGGCGATCAGCCAGATCCACCAGACCGTGGCCACTATGCCGATCGCGAACGCCGCCAGTTCGAAGTGCCCGACGAACCCCGGGCGCAGCACGACCACCCGGGAGGCCAGGCGGGCCGGCCAGCCGAGCGCCATCGCCGACCATGTCACCCAGAGGAGGGCGATGAAGAAGCTGAAGGTCGTCATCGAGAACCAGTCGAACGCGCTGGCGGCGCCGCGGCGCAAGGTCAGGGCACCGGGCGTGGCGAGCAGGGCCAGAGGCGGCAGCAGCAGCAGGGCGGGGATCTCGCGTGGCCGGAAAGCGAGCGCGAGCATCAGCAGGGTCAGGAGCAGGAAGGCCAGGGGCAGCAGTTGCGGCATCGCTGTGATTGCCTGGCGCCGGGTCCACAAGGTCCAGGCCGCGAGCGGCAGCGCCGGGAAGGCAAACCATGGCAACAGCAACAGGAAGCGAGCGGCGCCGAAAAACGAGAAGGGCGTCCGCAGCGGGACCAGTTCGGTGTTCAGCCAGCCGTGGAAGCGCGAGGGCTCGTAGGCCAGCAGCAGCAGTGGCCAGGGCAGGATCAGGAGCAGGGACAGCCCGAGACCGAGGGCAAGAGCGCGCAGGGCCAGCCAGCGATCGGTCGACAGCCACCAGGCAAGCGGTGCGATCGCCAGCAGCGGCAGGGTCGGGGCAATCCCGGTGCCGAGCAGGCAGGCGGTGATGGCGAGACCATAGAAAGTTCCCGCACGCCAGGGCCGGCGCGTCAGCGCGGGCAGCGCGGCGATGGCAACGCCGTAGGCGGCAACCGCGATCAACATGGGCTGGGCGTCGTGGGCATGGATCAGCAGGCCCACACAACCGGCGAGCAGGAGCGGGCTGGCGGCGGCGCTCTCCTGCCCGAAGAGTTCGCGCCCGGCGTAGTAGATCCCGACCAGGGCCAGCGTGACCCAGACCCCGCTGGCGAGGCGTATCGCTTCGTGCAGGGGCAACAGCCAGCCGAGCGCCTTGCCGGTCAGGGCGCCGGTCCAGTAGTACAAAGGGGGTTCATGGAAGTCGCGGCCGGCCAGGTCGGGCGACAGCCAGTCGCTGTAGTGGAGCATGTTCCAGGCGGTGCCGATGTGGATCGCGTCCTCGCCCTTCCACGGGTCGCGGCCGAAGAGCCCGGCCAGCACGTAGAACGCCAGCATCGCCGCCAGGGCCCAGCCGGCCGGAGGCAGGCGGATCCCGCGACGGAGCAGGGTCGCGAAATCAACCATGGGCGGAGGAAACTCTCCCAAAAACGAAAAAGGCAGCCCGCTGGCTGCCCCTTCTATCTTGGCGCACGCCGATCAGGCGGCGGCTTTGCTGCCGCGCAAGGCGCCGAACTTCTGGTTGAACTTCTCGACGCGGCCGGCGGTATCGACGATCTTCTGCTTGCCAGTGTAGAACGGATGGCACTGCGAGCAGACCTCGACATGAATCGCTTTCTTCGTCGTCGAGCGGGTCGTGAAGGCGTTGCCGCAGGAGCAGGCAACCTGGATTTCATTGTAGGCGGGGTGGATGTCGGCTTTCATTTGGTGTCCTTTCGTTGCACGACCGGCGGTTGTGGCCGACCTGGAAAACGCTCGATTATCCTCGATAAATCACCCGCTTGCAAGACGATTCGAAGCTCAGCCGCGGCGCATGGCGTCAAAGAACTCGGCGTTGCCCTTGGTCGACTTGACCTTGTCGAGGAGGAATTCCATCGCGGCGAGGTCGTCCATTGGGTAACAGAGTTTGCGCAGCACCCACATTTTCGAGAGGACATCCGGCTTGAGCAGCAGTTCCTCACGGCGGGTGCCGGAGCGATTGACGTTGATTGCCGGATACATCCGCTTCTCGGCCATGCGCCGGTCGAGGTGGATTTCCGAGTTGCCGGTGCCCTTGAATTCTTCGTAGATCACTTCGTCCATGCGCGAGCCGGTGTCGATCAGCGCCGTGGCGAGGATGGTCAGCGAGCCGCCTTCCTCAATGTTGCGCGCCGCACCGAAGAAGCGTTTCGGCTTCTGCAGGGCGTTGGCGTCGACGCCGCCGGTCAGCACCTTGCCGGAGGCCGGCTGCACCGTGTTGTAGGCGCGCGCCAGGCGGGTGATCGAGTCGAGCAGGATGACGACGTCCTTCTTGTGCTCGACCAGTCGCTTGGCCTTCTCGATGACCATTTCGGCGACCGCGACGTGGCGCGTGGCCGGCTCGTCGAAGGTCGAGGCGACCACCTCGCCCTTGACGGTGCGGGTCATCTCGGTGACTTCTTCCGGGCGCTCGTCGATCAGCAGGACGATCAGCACGACGTCCGGATGGTTGGCGGTAATGGCGTGGGCGATGTTCTGCAACATCACCGTCTTGCCCGATTTCGGCGGCGAGACGATGAGGCCGCGCTGGCCGGCGCCGACCGGGGCGATCATGTCGATGACGCGGCTGGTGATGTTCTCGTCGGCCTTGATGTCGCGCTCCAGGCACAGCATGCGTGTCGGATGCAGCGGCGTCAGGTTCTCGAACATGATCTTGTGCTTGTTCGCCTCGGGCGGGAAACCGTTGATCGACTCCAGCTTGGTCAGCGCGACGTAGCGTTCGCCGTCCTTCGGGGTACGGATCTCTCCTTCGATGGTGTCGCCGGTGCGCAGGTTGAAGCGGCGGATCTGCGATGGCGAGACATAGATGTCATCCGGGTTGGCGAGGTAGGAAGTGTCCGAAGAGCGGAGGAAGCCGAAGCCGTCCTGCAGCACCTCGAGCGTGCCGTCGCCGTAGATCGTGTCACCGTTCCGGGCGCGCGCTTTCAGGATCGCGTAGATCAGTTCCTGCTTGCGCATGCGGTTGGCGTTTTCGATGGCCAGTTCGGTGGCCATGTCGAGCAATTTGCTGACGTGTAAGGTCTTGAGTTCGGAGAGTTGCATGTGTGGGAAGGTGTGGCACCTGCGATGGGCCAGGCAAATGCCGGTGGCCGGATGGCGCTGTGGGGTGCTTTCGATGGGGGAGATTGACGCCGGCTTCAGTTGTCGCAGCGTCGGCCCGAAGGCGCAGAACGCACCTTCAGGCGCGAAGGGTACGGAGATTACAGGTTGCTGTCAATAAAGGCGGCGAGTTGCGACTTCGATAGCGCGCCAACCTTGGTCGCCTCGACATTGCCGTTCTTGAAGAGCATCAGCGTCGGGATGCCGCGGATGCCGAATTTTGCCGGAGTCGCCTGGTTGTCGTCGATATTGACCTTGGCCACCTTGAGCTTGCCGGCGTATTCCCTGGCAATGTCGTCGAGGATGGGGGCAATCATCTTGCAGGGCCCGCACCATTCGGCCCAGTAGTCCACCAGAACCGGCTGCTGCGACTGCAGCACCTCGGTTTCAAAGGTGTCATCGGTAACGTAATGGATATGCTCGCTCATGTATTGCCTCGTCGAATGGCGGAATGCCGGTAAAAAAATCAGGTGCCGGAAACGACACCGGGTGAATTCGCCAGATGCTAGCGAAAAAGCGGGGGCAAGGGAAGGGTCAGCGGTTGGGTTTGAGCAAATTGGCCAGTTCGACTGCGGTTTTTACCTTCATCTTGTCGAACAGATTGGCGCGATGGACCTCGACAGTGCGCATGCTGATGTTCAAATCGTCGGCAATGACCTTGTTGAACTTACCAAGCAGAACCAGTTCCATGATCTGCCGTTCGCGCCTGGTCAGTGTCGAAAGCCGCGAGTTTACCGAGTCGACCGTGGCACTGGCCGCGCGTTGCCCGGCATCAAGATCCATCGCCTCGCGGACACTGGTTGCAAGGTCGTTATCGTTGAACGGTTTTTCGAAAAAGTCGAAGGCGCCCTTTTTCAGCGTGGCCACGGCCAGCGGTACGTCGCCGTGCCCGGTCAGGAAGATCACCGGCAGCGCCGACTGGCGCTCGCCCAGCGCATCGAAGCAGTCGAGGCCGCTCATGCCCGGCATGCGCATGTCGAGAATCACGCAGCCGGCCAGCTTCGGTGTCCATGCCGCGAGAAAAGCTTCCGCGCAATTGTAGGTCGTGCATGGAATGTCGCGCGACTTCAGCAGCCAGGCCAGCGCATCGCGGATTGCTTCATCGTCGTCGACCAGATGGGCTTGCGGTGTATTCATGCGGAGTCGAGGGGCAGGGTGAAGCTGAATATCGTACCGCTTCTGTCCGCCGCTGTTGAATTGTCTTCCGCCCACAGGCGGCCGCGGTGGAATTCTATGATCGAGCGGCAGATCGACAGCCCGATTCCCATGCCCTCTGGCTTGGTCGAGAAGAACGCGGTGAACAGCTTGTCGCGGACCTCGGGCGCGATGCCGCAGCCATTGTCGGTAATGCTGATGACTACCTCGTCAGCGCGGCGCTCAGCGGAAATACGCAGCACTCGCCGGGCGGCCGGGGTTGCGGACATCGCGTCCATGCCGTTGCGGATCAGGTTGAGGAGCACCTGTTCGAGCATCAGGCGGTCGGCCAGCACCGGAGGCAGCGGCGGCAGGTCGGCGGCAAGCCGCACGCGGCGCTTGCGCGCCTCGGCCTCGACGAAGCCGAGGCAGTCGTCGACGATCTCGGCGAGCGCACACGGGGCGCGTTTCGGCTCGCTCTTCCTGACGAAGTCGTGCACCCGGCGGATGATGCGGCCGGCGCGCTGGGCCTGGACGCCGAGTTTCTCAAGCGCCTCGCGGATCTCCCGCGGGTCGCAGGCGCCGGCCGCCAGCAGGTTCAGACACCCCGTGTTGTAGCTGGCGATCGCCGCCAGCGGCTGATTCAGTTCGTGCGCCAGCGTCGACGCCATTTCACCCATGGTTACTAGGCGCGAGGTGAACTGCAACTGTTCCTGTTGCTGGCGCGCCAGTTCCTCGGCGCGCCGGCGCTCGGTGACGTCGAGGATCGAGGCCATCCAGCCGGTATGCCGGCCGTTGCCGTCGATCAGCGGCGCCTCGTAGATCAGCGCCTGGAAGCGCTCACCGTCCTTGCGCTGGAGGGTGATCTCGAAGCCGTCCGGCGGCGCCTTGCCGTCAAGCACCGCCTGATGCAGTTCCATTGTCTCGTCCAGTTGCTCGGGGATCCAGTAGGGCATCGGCGGGTCGCGGCCGACCAGTTCCGCGCTCGTGAATCCGGTCATCCGGCAGAAGGCCGGATTGACATAGATGATCCGCCCGGTCAGGTCGCGCGCCCGCATGCCGACGGTCAGCGAATCCTCCATCGCCGACCGCAGCGCGTGTTCGGCGCGCAACGCCTGTTCAGTATCGAAGCGCTTCTTCATCAGGTCGCGAACGATCCACAGGCTCCAGAAGACGCCGGCGGCGAGAACCAGGATGGCGCCGGCCAGCAGGCGCTGCAGCGGATTGCCGGTGCCCTGGTAGCTGATTACGCGGAAACTTAGCCCATGGCCGGGGGGGTCGAAGGGTAGTTCGTAGGAAAGGCTCGGCATGCCGATGACATTCGACTTGGCGGCGAACTGCACCTCATTGTCGTCGACCACGGTCACTCGGTATTTTTCGGTGAACCACCAGGGCACGAGATTCCTGAGCAGGTCATCGAGCGAATAGGTGACGACCAGCATTCCCGCCACTTCCTTGTCGCCGTGGATCGGCATGGCGAGCGCGAAGTGGGCGACATTGCCGCTGAGGAAGAAAGGCTCGCTGTAGATGCGCTTATCGAGGCGCATGGCCAGTTCGAATGCCTTCTGCGTCGCTGCCGGCCCGAAGACTTCCACTTCGCTGTCGGCGGGTGTTGCCGCCGGCAGGGCGTCGATTACCCGGCGTCGCGCGTCGAACCAGACGATCTGCGAGATATCGGAATTGTTCTTCACCATGTGGCTGGCGCGGATGCGGAAGAGGCGCTGCTGGTCCGGCTGGCTGCCGAGATCGGCGGCCAGTTGCTGCAGCTGTTCCTCGTTGCTGGCGAGATGGAATCGCACGTTCTGTTCCAGCCACAGCACGTCCTTGATCAGGCTGGTGCGTTCCTCCTCGAGTTCGTTCTGGTGCAGCAGCCAGAGCAGGGCGGCGACGGCGGCGAGCAACAGCACCACGCCCAGCTTGGGCAGGGCGAGGAACCAGCTCAGGCGGCGGCGGCTTACGGACGGCGGGAGCGATCGCATGGGTGGATGTTAACGCAGCAGCCGGCGGGCGATCCGCCAACTGTGGAAAACCACAATGCGGATGGCCACAATTGCCAGAATTGCCCTGGTGGGGGAAGATTGACCCCACTAGCGGTCAGGCGGTGGGCTATGCTCTGGACCGCTGTGACAGCATGGTCGAAGAGGTTGTCGCCGGGCCGGAAAGAGGCAAATCGGATCAAGAGCAACCGTTTGGATTCATAAACTGGGAGACTGGTATGACAAATAAGCAGCCGCTCTACAAATCCCTCTATTTCCAGGTCATCATTGCCATCATCTGTGGTGTTCTTTTGGGATATTTCTATCCCGAAGCGGGCGCTTCCATGAAACCTCTGGGCGATGGCTTCATCAAGCTGATCAAGATGATCATCGCTCCAATCATTTTCTGTACCGTGGTGACCGGAATAGCCGGTATGGAAGACATGAAAAAGGTCGGACGAGTAGGTGGCAAAGCTCTGCTGTATTTCGAGGTGGTGAGTACTTTTGCGCTGGCCATCGGTTTGTTGGTGGTCCACCTGGTACAACCCGGCGCCGGCATGAATGCCGATGTCAGCACGCTCGATACCAAAGCCATAGCAAGCTATACGACCAGCGCCAAGTCGCAGAGCACGGTCGACTTCCTGCTCAATGTGATCCCGCATACCGTCGTCGATGCCTTCGCCAAGGGAGACATCCTCCAGGTCCTGTTGTTCTCTGTGTTGATGGGCTTTGCTCTTGCCGCCGCCGGACCCAAAAGCAAGCCCATCGTTACCTTTATTGATCAACTCGCGCACGCCCTGTTCATCGTTGTCGGCTTCATCATGAAGCTCGCCCCGGTAGGCGCTTTTGGCGCCATGGCCTTCACCATCGGCAAGTATGGCCTTTCCTCGCTGATCCCGCTGGCCAAGCTGATGGGCAGTTTCTACTTGACCTGTCTGCTGTTCATTATTTTCATCCTCGGCGGAATAGCCCGTTGGTGCGGCTTCAGCATCTTCAAGTTCGTTGCCTACATCAAGGAAGAGTTGCTGATCGTACTCGGCACATCGTCTTCCGAAACCGTATTGCCGCGCATGATGGCCAAGATGGAGAAACTCGGCTGCTCCAAGGGTGTGGTTGGACTGGTGATTCCGACCGGTTATTCGTTCAATCTCGACGGTACTGCCATCTATCTGACGATGGCGGCGATTTTCATTGCCCAGGCGACCAACACCGAGCTCACCATGGTGCAGGAATTCACCATACTCGGCGTCCTGCTGCTGACTTCAAAAGGCGCTGCGGCCGTTACCGGGGGCGGATTCATTACCTTGGCGGCCACGCTGGCGGCGGTGCCGACCATCCCGGTCGCTGGCCTGGCATTGATACTCGGCATCGATCGCTTCATGTCGGAGGCACGTGCGCTGACCAATCTCATCGGTAACGGTGTGGCCACCGTGGTGGTTTCGAAGTGGGAAAATGAACTCGATCATGAGCAACTCGAACGGATGATGAACCGCGACGTAGAGGCTGAACTCGACGCAGAAGCGACCCTGAGCCACACCACATAACCGGGGAAGTCAAGGACATGAAAACGCGCCAGATTGCCATCCTGTTGTACACCGCGGCATTTCTCTGTTTCCTGACAGGGTCGGTACATGCCGCCGAGCCCAATTGGCCACCATCGATATCAATAGCCACCGCCTCGCCGGGCGGAACCTATCATGCCTACGGTGCGGCGCTGGCGAAGATATTGTCGCGTGTCCTAGGTGTCATAGTTGCGGAACAACCGACCGAAGGCCCCAGCCAGAACATCCAGCTAATCGAATCCGGCTGGCCGCAAATCGGCTTCGTAACGCTGGGTGTCGCGCTGGAGGGCTGGAGTGGCACGGGCGCCTGGACCAGCGGTCGTGAATACCGCTCGATGCGGGCGCTGTTCCCGATGTATGACTCGCCATTCACTTTCGCCGTGGCGAAGGACTCGGCGATTCGCTCTCTTGCCGACATGGCTGGTAAGCGTATGGGGGTCGGACCGCATGGCGGAACAGCCGGTGACTACATCCCGAAATTCCTGGCTGTTCTGAAGCTTGACGCGAACTTGGTATATGGCTCCTGGGATGAACTCGCTGCGCAGTTGCAGGCGGGGAAGATCGACATTCTGGCAGCAGTAGCGGGGGCGCCGTTTCCCGCCCTGGCCGGGTTGGATGCCAAGAAGCTGGTGCGTTTGGTTGGCCTTGGCAAGAGTGACATCGTTGCCTTGCGCCTGGCGATTCCGGAACTCACCCCTTCAACGATTCCGGCGGGGAGTTATCCTTCGCTGATGTCGGATTACCAGACCGTCGGCCTGTTCAATTTTGCCGTGGCGCACAAGTCTCTTCCGGATAGCCTAGCCTATGCCATCGTCGATGCGGTCTTCAAGAATCATGATGAGCTTGTGATGGCTCATCCGGCGGCGGCGGCCACGATCCCGGCCAATTTCTCTCGGAACACCTTCCTCCCCTTCCATCCCGGAGCCTTGCGCTATTACAGTGGCACCATGACCAGAGGCGTAGTCCAGGGGGATTGAGGTTGATGTCCGCAGGGTGACGGCCAGACCAGGACCCTGGGAGTCCGCCGAATACCTTGAGAGTGACCCGCGCTCCAAGCCACGAGTTCCTTCGCGAACCTGATCGCATTTCCGCTCTCCGGTACTTGGGGAGCAGTACGGGCTGAACTTGATCCTCCTTGCCTTGCTTGTTGGAAAGGGCCGTGTGCGCCAAGTGATTGCGGCTAGTGCTCGATTGTCGAGCATCACTGAGCGCTCACGGTTTGCGAAATGTTGCCGGCTGGCCAAGCGGCTTGGACGCCCGGCCCGGTCGCGCTGTGGAAAACCACAATTACGCGGGACTTGCTGCTTTCGCAATACTTTCGGCCAGTCGCAGCCAAGAGTTGCGCCACACCATCATCTGGAGGAGAAAACATGAAAATCTCGCAACTGCTCATCGGCCTGGTTGCCGGCGTCCTGTCGCTGGCGGCCCACGCCGAGGAACCGATCGTCATCAAGTTCAGCCACGTCGTCGCCATCGACACGCCGAAAGGCAAGGCGGCGGAAATGTTCGCCAAGAAGGCGGCGGAACTGACCAAGGGCAGGGTCAGGGTCGAGGTTTACGCCAATTCGACGCTGTACAAGGACAAGGAAGAAATGGAGGCGCTGCAACTGGGTGCCGTACAGATGCTGGCGCCCTCGCTGGCCAAGTTCGGCCCGCTCGGCGTCAAGGAGTTCGAGGTCTTCGACCTGCCGTTCATCTTCAGCAATTACGACGACCTGCACAAGGTCACGACCGGACCCGTCGGCAAGCAATTGTTGGGCAAGCTCGAAAGCAAGGGGATACGCGGCCTGGCATTCTGGGACAACGGTTTCAAGTCCTTTTCGCTGAACACGCCGATCAAGGCCCCGGCCGACCTCAAGGGCAAGAAGATGCGCATCCAGTCATCCAAGGTCCTCGAGGAGCAGATGCGGGCAGTCGGCTCGCTGCCGCAGGTGATGGCATTCTCCGAGGTTTATCAGGCGCTGCAGACGGGTGTGGTCGACGGTACCGAAAACCCGATTTCCAACCTCTACACCCAGAAGATGTATGAGGTTCAGAAGCATCTGACCATTACCGATCATGGTTATCTCGGCTACGCGGTGATCGTCAACAAGAAATTCTGGGACGGCCTGCCGGCGGATATCCGCAAGCAACTGGAAGAGGCGATGGAGCAGGCGACCCGCTACGCCAACCAGATTGCCAAGGTGGAAAACGACGAGTCCCTGGAAAAGGTCAAGAAGAGCGGCAAGACCGCCGTCTATGTGCCGACCAAGGAAGAGCGCTTGGCATTCAAGAAGGCGATGGTGCCGGTGCACAAGAAGATGGAAGGCCGGATCGGCAAGGAGGTCATCGAGAGTGTCTACAAGGATATCGGCTTCAAGCCGGACGCCCTGTAACCCGTCGCTCAAACAAGAATCCGGGGGCTGCGACCCCCGGTTCGCAAGGGGGAATTCGTCATGATCAACAAGGCGCTCAATCACCTCGAAGAGTTGCTGATTACTTTCCTGATCGGCGCGGCCACGGTGATTATCTTCATCTCCGTCGCTCACCGCTACATGTCCGGGGTGGAAATTCCTGGCCTTCAGGACTGGCTGCTGACCCTCGATTTCGGGTGGGCCCAGGAACTCTGCATCATCATGTTCGTGTGGATGGCCAAGTTCGGCGCCGCCTACGGCGTGCGCACCGGCATCCACGTCGGCGTCGACGTGCTGATCAACCGTCTCGACGACAACATGCGTCGCAAGTTCATCATCTTCGGTCTGCTTGCCGGCGCCACGTTTACCGGCATCGTCGCCACCCTGGGGGCGAACTTCGTCTGGGAAAACGGCGCGCATTACGCGATCTTCAATTTCTTCGGCATTCAGGGTGAAGACCTTTACGAAGGGCCGACGACGCCCGACCTCGAATGGCCGACCTGGATCGTCTACAGCGCGATTCCGCTCGGCTCCTCGCTGATGTGCTTCCGCTTCCTGCAGGTCTGCGTTTCCTTCATCCGCACCGGCGAACTGCCGCACCATGACCACGGCCATGTCGATGGCCTCGAGGAAGTCGAGCCGCCGGTCTCTGTCTACAACATGGCCGACAACCTGCACATGCACGACCTCAAGCATCCGATGGTCGGTGACCGGCGCAGCGGCGAGGACCGCCGCCAGATCGCCGGCGGGAAGCGTACCCCCGAGCGTCGTCAGGGAGACCGTCGCACCCAGGGTGACGAAGGAGAGCAGTCATGAACTCACTGGTGATATTCGGCCTGCTGGCCGTGCTCATGCTGACCGGTATGCCGATCTCGATTTCACTCGGTCTGACGGTGCTGACCTTCCTGTTCACGATGACCCAGGTGCCGCTCGAATCGGTGGCGCTCAAGCTGTTCACCGGCATCGAGAAGTTCGAGATCATGGCCATTCCGTTCTTCATCCTCGCCGGCAACTTTCTGACCCACGGCGGCGTGGCGAAGCGCATGATCAATTTCGCCACGTCGATGGTCGGCCACTGGTACGGTGGCCTCGGCCTCGCCGGCGTGCTGGCCTGCGCGCTGTTCGCGGCGGTTTCGGGCTCGAGCCCGGCGACCGTTGTCGCGATCGGCTCGATCCTGCTGCCGGCGATGGTCAAGGCGGGTTTCCCGAACAAGTTCGGAGCCGGCGTCATCGCCACCTCGGGCGCGCTCGGGATCCTGATTCCGCCGTCGATCGTCATGGTCATGTACTCGGTGGCGACCAATACCTCGGTTGGCGCCCTATTCATGGCCGGCGTCATGCCTGGTATCGCGCTGGCGCTGACCCTTGGTGGCGTTACCTGGTATCGCGCGAAGAAGTTCAACTACCCACGTCAACCGAAAGCGACCTGGGGCGAGCGCTGGCAAGCCTTCCGCAAGTCGGTCTGGGGCCTGCTGCTGATCGTCGTCGTCATGGGCGGCATCTACACCGGCATCTTCACGCCGACCGAAGCGGCGGCGATGTCCGCGGTCTACGCCTTTATCTGCGCCGTTTTCATCTACCGCGACCTCGGGTTCAAGGACGTGCCGAAGGTGCTGCTGAATTCGGCCAACATGTCGGCGATGCTGCTCTACATCATCACCAACGCCGTGCTGTTCTCGTTCATCATGACCAACGAGAACATCCCGCAGGCGCTGGCCGACTGGATGCTGGGACACGGCCTCGGGATGATCACCTTCTTGCTGGCGGTCAACATCATCCTGCTGCTGGCAGGCAACTTCATGGAGCCGTCGTCGATCGTCCTGATCTTCGCCCCCATCCTGTTCCCGGTGGCGATCAAGCTGGGCATCGATCCGGTGCACTTCGGCATCCTGATGGTGGTGAACATGGAAGTCGGCATGTGTCACCCGCCGGTCGGCCTCAACCTCTACGTGGCGTCGGGCATCACCAAGATGGGGATCACCGAGTTGACCGTTGCCGTCTGGCCGTGGCTGCTGTCGATGCTCTGCTTCCTGGCGGTCGTCACCTACTGGCCCGAGCTTTCGCTCTGGCTGCCGCGCCAATTGGGTGTGATCTAGCCCGTAACGCGCAACGCCAGACGGCCCCCGGACACTGTCCGGGGGCCGTTTTTCATTGACGCGGCGCTTGTTCGCGTCAGCGTTCCTTCCCCCACAAGGCGTCGCGCAGGGCGCGCAATTTCCCGGCCGTGCTCAGTCGCTCGTCGGCGAGATCCTCGAGAAAGTCCGACATGCGTTTCGAGCGGGCGACGGCGAAGAGCACCAGGACCGTGAACAGGACGGCGGCGATCACGCCGTGCATCAGGCGCTCTTCCACCGACCCGTCGCCGAACGGGATGATATTCATGCCGAAATAGCCGGTGGTCACGGTGGCGATCAGCCCGAGGATCGTGATCACGGTCAGGCGCACGACGGTGTTCGACTGCCGGCGCTGCGAGTCGCTGTCGAGGTACTGGCTCATCTCGCGGATTTCATCGCGCACCTCGTCGTACAGCTCGGCGTTGCCCAGATGAGTGGCGCACAGGCGGAATACCGCCTGCACATGGGCGCGCTCCGACAACAACTCGAACCAGTAGCGGTGCGTGAACCGCAGGAAAGTCTCGAAATTGGCGCGAATCCGCCGCTTGAAGCGGCGCACCGATTCGTCGTTGCGGATGTCGAGGTCGTTGACCGCATCGGCGAGCGTCTCGGAAAACGCCAGCAGCGCGGCCCGGTGCAGGTGGGCGATCAGGAAGACCAGGAAATACTGATGCCGGAACTGCCCGAGCGCGCCGCGCTCGTTGTCGGTGACCAAGGGCGCGGCGGCGTCGCCGACCACGGTCAGCGAGTTGCCGGTGCACACGAAGCGGGTGTTCGGGCCGGCCGCGTTGTCGTTCCAGAAGCGGTCCTGGCAGTAGCGCTTCTCGAATTCGACGACTCCCGGCTCGTTGACCGGGAGCGGCTCGTCGGGATGCAGCGTTGTCGCCAGTCCGATGCGCACCCAGTCCTCGCGGCGCAGGCGGCGCGGTTCGTCGAGCGCCAGAAACGCCATCAGCGGCATGCGGTGATACTCGAGCAAGCGGTAGCGCAGTTCCCCCGCTTCGTCGGAGTGGGCGAGGGCCAGCGGGCGCAGCAGGCAGGCCCAATGCTCGGAAACGCAGGGGCTCCGGTGTTCGCAGACGAAGGCCAGATACTTGTCCCGGCGCCCGGGGTCGGAGCGGGCGACGACCGCGCCGTCGGCGTCGAGCCATTCCGAGACGTGGGCGTTGTTTATTCCCTCGCCGTGCTCGTCCCAGCCCGACGGATAGGCGCGGCCGAAGCGGAACAGGATGTCGCGGACGGTGGCGAGCGGCAGATCGTTGCCGCGCACCTCGACGTTGAGTTGGACGACGTCGAGATCCTGGAAGAAATAGAGGTCGACATGAATGACGCGCAGTTCGACGGGCGCCGCGCCCTTGCGCAGCGTCAGGCGCAGGCGGTCGATGTCGGTCCGGCGGAACACGTGCACTGGCGAGTTGCCGGGCGGATCGTCGGGGTTGCTCTTGCGGGCGCGACCTTCGCCGTAAAGAAAGCGCTGGACATAGGGCAGGAAGGAGACGAATTCGCGGTAATGACGCTCCCGGAACTGTTCCGGATCGGCCGTGAATTCGTCGTCGACCCGCCGCCAGGCATGGGATTCCCGGCCCGCCTCGAGGATTTCCCAATGCCGCCCGCCGGCGCCCGCCGTGGCCAGCGGTTCGAGTTGCAATGGCCATACCAGGTTGGCGTCGAACAGGCGCACGCGGCCGATATCGCCGATTTCCGCTGGAGCCGTCATGAACATCCCCCTTCCCTTGTTTTGCCGTGCCCGGGGCCGTGACGTCGTCACGCTCTCCCGTCGCGGCGTCCTTGTTCACCGCGCCATCGCGCAGGATCAGACTCCCGATGGTCAGGCAAAGAGAATATACTATTGGCCGCCGAATGTGGCCTGGAAGGGGAGAACTCCCGGCGCGGGCGGCATCGCGGCCACAACAACGCTCAGGGGAACATCATGCACGCTCGTCAATCAGTCCCGGTGCTCGCCGTCGCCGCGATCGGTGTCGTTTTCGGCGATATTGGCACCAGTCCGCTGTATGCCCTGAAGGAGATCTTCAACGGCCACCATCCGATCCCGGTCACGCCGGAAAACATCCTCGGCATCCTGTCGCTGGTGTTTTGGGCGATCATGGTCCTGGTGACGCTCAAGTACGTGCTCATCATCATGCGTGCCGATAACCGCGGCGAGGGCGGATCGCTGGCGTTGCTCTCGCTGGTCACCGAGAAGGCCAGGAGTCCGCGCCTGACCTGGGTCATCTCGCTGCTCGGCATCTTCGCCGCCGCGCTGTTCTACGGCGACAGCATGATCACCCCGGCGATATCGGTGCTCTCGGCGGTCGAAGGTCTCGAGATCATAACTCCGGACCTCAAGCCCTACGTGATTCCGCTCACGCTGCTGATTCTCACCGGCCTCTTTTTCATCCAGAAGCACGGCACCGGCGCGGTCGGCATGCTCTTCGGCCCGGTCATGGTCTGCTGGTTCGCGATCCTCGGCGTTCTCGGCGCGATCGAAATCGCGCAATACCCGAGCGTCCTGGCCGCGCTCAGTCCGCTTTACGCCATCGACTTCGTCATTGCCCATCCCGGCCTCTCCTTCCTCGCCCTCGGCTCGGTCGTCCTCGCGGTGACCGGCGGCGAAGCCCTGTATACCGACATGGGCCACTTCGGCCGGCCGCCGATCCGTCTCGCCTGGTTCGGCTTCGTGATGCCGGCGCTGGTCCTCAACTATTTCGGCCAGGGCGCCCTGTTGCTCAACGAACCGGAAGCCATCGAGAGCCCCTTTTTCCACCTCGGGCCATCCTGGGCGCTGATCCCGATGGTGGCGCTGGCGACGCTGGCGACGGTGATCGCCTCGCAGGCAGTGATCTCCGGCGCCTTCTCGGTGGCGCGCCAGGCCGTGCAGATGGGCCTGCTGCCGCGCATGCAGATCGTCCATACCTCGGGCAAGGAAGAAGGCCAGATCTATGTGCCGTTCACCAACTGGACGCTCTATCTGGCCGTCGTCGCCCTCGTCGTCGGCTTCCAGAACTCGTCCAACCTGGCGGCGGCCTACGGCATCGCGGTGACCGGAACGATGCTGATCGACACCATTCTGGTCGGCTTCGTCATGGTCCTGCTGTGGCACTGGAACCTGATGCTCGTCGCCCTGGTCGCCGGTTCCCTGCTCGCGGTCGATATCGCCTTCTTCTCGGCGAACGCCATCAAGATTCCCGAAGGCGGCTGGTTCCCGATCGCCATGGCCCTCGTTTCCTTCACCGTGCTGACCACCTGGCGGCGCGGCCGGCGCTTGCTGCTCGAGGAAATGGCCCGGCAGACCTTCCCGCTCGCCGACTTCATCGGCTCGATCGGCGACGTCCATCGCGTCCATGGCACGGCGATCTTCATGACCAGTTCCAAGGAAGGCGTGCCGTCCGCGCTGCTGCACAACCTCAAGCACAACCAGGTCCTGCACGACCGTGTCGTGCTGCTGACCGTCCAGACCGCCAACAGCCCCACCGTGAACGATCTCGATCGCCTCTACCTGCACCGGCTGGAAGAGGGCTTCATGCGCGTCATCATCCGCTACGGCTTCATGGAGGACCCCGACGTTCCCGCCGCGCTCGAGCAGTGCGCCCGCTTCGGCGAGACCTTCGAAATGATGGAGACGACCTTCTACGTCTCCCGCGAGACCGTCATTCCGCGTATCCCCGGGCGCGACATCGTTCCCTGGCGGGCGCGTCTGTTCGCCATGATGTCGAAGAACGCCACCAGCGCCACCGACTTCTTCAAGATCCCGACCAACCGCGTCGTCGAACTGGGGACGCAACTGGTACTGTAGGTGGGGTTCCCAAGGTGTTGATGTCATTCCGGCGCAGGCCGGAAGCCAGAAATTCAAGATACTGGACACCGGCTTTCGCCAGTGTGACCCATGGATCGACCTCATTATTAACCCGGCCCGTAAATACCCTGTGCTGCATAAGCTGCAGGCGGATGGC
>ERZ724507.230-NODE-230-length-25475-cov-6.992840_pt1 | contig 25475 bp, 16 predicted proteins | sample MGYA00376040_ERZ724507 | MGnify/ENA primary metagenome ERZ724507 (study PRJEB28724, sample SAMN07190883) | activated sludge metagenome | isolation source: activated sludge of sewage treatment plant in Hong Hong | place: Hong Kong | collected 2016-03-17 ...
ACATCCTTTTCAGAAAAACGGATGGCCCGTCCATTTCGATTGGCCAGGACAATTTCGTTTTTGCCATTGGTCAGGCGCACTTCAAGCAATTGGTCTCCCTCATTGATGGTAATGGCATTGATACCGTTGGCTCTTGGTCTTGAAAACGCCTCAAGCACCGTCTTTTTAATGATGCCCATTTTGGTACAGAAGATCAGGAAGTGGTTGTTGAGAAAATCTTTGTCTTCGAGGTCTTCGATGAGGATGTAGGCCCTGATTTTATCGTCAGAAGGTATCTGAATGATATTTTGAATGGCTTTGCCCAGTGAAGTTTTTGTGGCTTCCGGGATGTCAAAGACCCTCAACCAAAAACACCTGCCCAATTCTGTAAACACGAGCATGTGGTTGTGATTGTGGCCAATCAAAAGATGTTCTACATAATCTTCATCTTTGGTCTTACTGCCCCTGGATCCTCTGCCGCCTCTGCTTTGTTGTTTGTATTCAACCAGGCGGGTTCTTTTGATGTACCCACTGTGTGAAATGGTAATGGCTACCTGATCATTGGGGATTAGGTCTTCAATGGATATTTCATCATCTGAATAGTTTATCTCTGTTCTGCGACTATCACCATATTTACCTTTGACTTCTGCGAGTTCTGTTCTGACAATGTCTTTTTGCATTTCTTCACTCGCCAGGATAGCTTTGTAATGATCGATGGTTTTCATCAATTCATCGTATTCGTGCTGCAATTTCTCAACTTCGAGACTTACCAATCTCTGGAGTCTCATGTCAAGGATAGCCTTGGCTTGAATTTCTGACAATTCAAAGTTAGCAATCAACCTGTCTTTGGCTTCATCTACTGTTGCAGAAGAACGAATGATGGCAATAACCTCATCGATATGTGCCAGAGCAATAAGCAGACCTTCGAGGATGTGAGCGCGCTCTTCAGCCTTTCTGAGCTCGTATCGGGTCCTTCTAACGATTACCTCGATGCGAAATTTGATGAACTCATCGATGAGTTGTCTTATGTTGAGTACTCGCGGCCTGCCATTTACCAAAGCTATGTTGTTGACCCCGTATGATGTCTGTAGTGGGGTAAACTTATAAAGCTTCGACAGAACCACAGAGCCCATGGCGTCTTTTTTAATCTCTACAACGATGCGCAGACCATTGCGATCTGATTCGTCTCTGATGGTGCTGATTCCCGTAATTTTTTCATCCACCATCAATTCCGCAATCTTCTCAACGAGATTTGCTTTGTTGACCTGATACGGAATTTCGGTAATGATGATGGTTTCTCGTCCGGCGTTGTCAGATTCTATATGGGCTTTGCCTCTGACTACTACCCTTCCTCTACCAGTGTGGAAAGCTTCCTTAACACCCGACATACCATAAATGATACCGCCGGTTGGAAAATCAGGTGCCTTGATATGGGTGATGATTTCATCAATGCTAATTTCTGGATTGTCGAGGGTTGCTGTAATGCCATCAATGACTTCTGATAGGTTGTGGGGCAGCATATTGGTAGCCATACCCACGGCAATGCCCGATGCACCATTAATGATGAGGTTAGGGATTTTTGTAGGAAGAACGGTGGGTTCTTCTAAAGAATCGTCAAAGTTGTTGGCAAAATCTACCGTTTCTTTATCGAGGTCATCGAGCATTTCATCAGAAATCCGCTCCAACCTTGCTTCTGTATAACGCATGGCAGCCGGACTATCGCCGTCCATTGAACCAAAGTTGCCTTGTCCATCGACCAATTTGTACCGCAGTGACCAGGCCTGTGCCATTCTTACCATGGTGTCGTAAACTGAGCTATCACCATGGGGGTGATATTTACCCAATACCTCTCCCACAATCCTGGCAGATTTTTTATGAGCTTTATTATAACTTACCCCCAGCTCAGACATGCCATATAGCACCCTGCGGTGAACCGGTTTTAATCCATCTCTTACATCTGGAAGCGCTCTGGCAACAATCACCGACATAGAATAATCTATGTAGGCTGTCTTCATCTCGTCTTCGATGTTTATCGTTATAATTTTCTGATTTTCTGACATTTATATCCTCAAGTGGGTTTTTATTCACAAAGGTGCAAATTTAATGATTTTAAGCCAGAAAACCATGCGTTTTAGTAGATATATTAAAAAAAATCTAATGAAAAAAATAGCCTCTAATTGATTGAATTTCAGATCAAAATACATTATAAGTCAATTCTTATGCAAGGCATTGATGTAAAAACCACAAAGCCGGGTGTAAATGCTTAATTTTGGCTTTTACAATCTATGATTTCTATACTAATACCCATCTATAACAGAAACGCCACAAAGTTGGCAGATGACCTTCGGAAACAACTGGAAGAAACGGGTGTATTGTATGAAATTGTTGCTTTCGACGACGGGAGTGAAGAGAAAACCCTACTTGAAAATGCCGCATTAGGCCAAAAAAAGGGAATTCGTTATGAAATTTGTGGTGTCAATCGGGGAAGATCCATCATTCGCAATCAACTGGCCAAGGCAGCCAAGTATGAAACCCTCTTATTTTTGGATTGTGATAGTGAGATTGACAATCCTTCATTCATAGCCACTTATTTAAAGCACATCGAAAGCGAGGTTGTTTATGGAGGAACACACTACTCACCTGCTGAAAACACAAAGGACACGGCTTTGCATTGGAAATTCGGGTTGTTTCGTGAGGCATTAAATGCGGAAAAGAGAAAAAAGGCTCCATGGTTGACTTTCAAGACCAACAATTTCATGATTAAAAGAAGCATCCTGAAAAAGGTGAAGTTTGATGAGGAAATCAAAGCCTATGGTTATGAAGATGTTGTTTTTGCGGAAGCATTAAAAGACGAAGGCATTGTTGTAAAACACATTGAAAATACTGTTATACACAAAGGATTGGAAACCAATACATTGTTTTTAAACAAAACCAAAGTAAGTTTAGGAAATCTGGCAGAATTACTTAAAAGAAGGAAGATAAAGTCCACCAGGTTAAGCGAATTTTATTACCGATGGCGTTGGATGTTGACGATACTGGAGGGTTTATCTATATTATATCCGTTAGAAAAAAGAATCTACCAATTATTGGAGCAGGGAAACAGCAGACTCTGGCTTTTTGATGTGTGGAAACTGATGGTATTTCATCAAAAATTAAAAAGCCTGCCTAAAATTCGTTAATTTCAGACAGGCGGCTCCCATTTACAAATAAAAATACAGTTTATCTTTTCGATTTGCAGATCGGTCTGCAAACATAAAAATATTTTTCATTTTGACGCATAAAGCAAATTAAAGTCATAGCTCAATCAGCGAATTCCATATCTCTAGCAGACTTTTTTCCTTTGGCACCATGGTTAAAACCACGTTTCCGGAAGATTTATAGGAGCTTTCTCCGTACAAATATTGACCTGCCTGATCAGAAAGTGTAATAACTTTGACAAAACTACCTCTGGCTATTTCTTTTGAACAAAACTTACCATTTTCAAAATTCAGTCTTTTTACAACCTTATCATTAGGTAGGACTGCGATGGCCAAAGTGTTTTTACTGCTATAGTTCTCCGGTAAATTAATACAGAGTTCTATATTATCTGTCCTTGCCTTTGCAAGTCCAATCAAAAAATCGCCCGTACTTTTTACGGTTGTTTTATACCCTATTCCAAATATTGTACCATTTTCTGTTGGCAGGTTCCAACTACCGGTTGAAATATAACCCTGGTTCTGTCCATCTGTGACAGTTGCCCAGGAAACGTCATTCCATTTGAATAACTTGGTATTATTGATGTCACTATGGTCTACATACGGAACATACAAATTGATTCCCGAAGCAGAAGGATTGATGTTAAGAAGAACATTTCCTTGCTTAAATTTCACAGAAAAGGAAAACATCTTGCTTATATCCTCCTGTAAAGTCCTGGATGCTCGTCCTTCAGCTACATCCAGGGCAAAACCTTTGTCAATGTAATATTCGGCAATCACTGACCCTGTAACAAGCTGTCCCTTTGCATCGATCAGAGCACCCGCTGGTACTTCTATTACGGCCTCATCGGGACCAAGCAAAAAGGTATTTTCAGAAGCATTAAACAATGTACTGATTTTGTTGGATTCGAGTTTATTGAGCAGATTGTTGACATCTCCAATCTCAGTATTGGGAATAAATTCTTCGGTGTTCTTGAAACAAGAAACCAGGGATAAAACAAAAAGTACAAATATCAATCTCATTGATCGCATAGTCAAAATTATATTTTATATCTGAAAGCGGCTGCCACGCTGGCTACCCAATATTTCTGATCGATAGGGTGTGTCACCCTGGAGACAGAACTGGTCATAATCCTTGCATTGGGTTCAATGGATATTTGAATATTCTTCGTCAACTGGTAGTTGATGCCGATGCCACCATAAAAACTCAAGCCAATATTATTTTTGTATATGTTCTGATCCTGTAGATTCACCAATTCATTGCTGGAGGAATTTAAAATTTTTCCTGACTGTACCAGGCTCAGGTTGATGAGGGGTCCACAAACCAAATTGTATGACAATCTTCTTTTGCCAGGTATGGTGTATTGCATGAGCACCGGAATATCCACCAGTGAAATTTTATTGTACTGGGTAACGGTATTTGTTCCCGGAATGGATACGTTTTCAGTGGTTTTGATTGAATCAATTACATTGAACTGATCGTCATAGATGTATTTGATAATGGTAATGGTTTTGATTTGCACGGAATTGGGATCGGTATAAGTAAATTTCTCATTGATGCTCGAATAATTCACGCCCGTTTTCATAGCAATACCGTTGTTCCAACCCATGCCCACTCTGAAACCAGCTGAATATGACAAATAAGAGTGTTCAGTTTGTTCTCTCAGGGACTTATAGCCATTGTATTCCGGTGATTTCGCAGATAATGATCGGATGGCATAATCATTTGAAAAATAGACTTCAAAAAAGCTCAAATTGTCCTTTCTTACAAAGGTTGGACATTGGAGTACAGAATGTTTTTTCATAGAAGTATTGATACCCTCAATCACGTCGCTTTGATCGGTTCCAAAGACCCTCAAAAAGCTGGCGATGGTTGGAGCGTTGTGGCGTTCTCCTCTGCGAATAAGCTTTTGAGCGCTGTTTGTAATTTCATCTTCTATCTCGACAGCAGAGCCTGCATCAGCCAACGATGCATTGTGGTCATTTTGTATATTGGTCTCTGCACTATGGTTTTGCCCATTTGAAATATTTGAACTTTTTGAAAGATCATTTTCGGAAGCTGAAGGTTGAACAAAACGTGAACTGGTTTTTATAAAAGCTTTAGATGAATTTGTAGTAATATTCAATTGGTTCTCTGCAAGGGGAATAGATGATAAACCTTCGACGTCAGGCGAGGAAATAATCTCCAATTTGGAAGGATCCTGATTGTTTGGAGTAATGTTAGCATCTACCAAAGCGGTGTCAATTGAAACATCTTTTTGTTTTGCATTCAAAATATGGCCATTGTTGAACCAAAGTGCCAATGCACCTGAAGATATGAGGATAACAGAAATCATTAACCATAGAGGATACACCTTCTTCTTTTTCTCGGGCAGATTTTTTTGAATTCTCTGCCACATATCATCGGGATAAGCCGCTTCGGCCTTTCTCATTTTATTCCTAATAATTCTATCGAATTCTTTCATATAGCCACTTTATACAATTCTACAATCTTTTCCTGCAATAATTTTCTGGCTTTCACCAGTTGTGATCTGGATGTACTTTCTTCAATGTCCAACATTTCTCCAATTTCCTTGTGGTTGTAACCTTCAATCACAAAGAGGTTAAATACGGTTTTATAACCAAGAGGCAACATATCGAGCAGTGCGAGGATTTCGGCCTCACTCAGTTTGGAAACCGCATCTGCTTCATCATCAGACCTGGCAATATGGTCTTCAGTGATGTCTTCAAAATAGTGTTGTTTTTTTGTAATTTGTTTTAAGGCGGTATTGACAAATACTTTTCGAATCCATGCGTCAAATGAGCCCGAACTTTCAAAGGATTCCAGATACGTAAATACCCGGATAAAACCTTCCTGCAAAAAATCTTCTGCTTCTTCCTGACACCTGGCGTACCGCTTGCAAACAGCCATCATTTTACCGGCATAACAATGGAATAGTCTTTCCTGAGCTCTTGCATCCCCGTGGATGGAACCCTGGATAAGTTGAATAAGATTTGGACTATCCGGCATCAATGGCGACATTACAATTTCACCTCTTTACCTTATAGACCCCAGGAAGAAACATTCCGCTGCCTGAAGCATAAAAGTTAAAATATTGGTTTGGCTAGATAATTTCAATATTGAATAGATCGCAAACTAAACCCTAAATAAAAATAGAGCTTAATCAATGGTCATCATCCTGTGGCAGATCAACTGGTGGCACATCCTTGGGTGCTTCCGGACCTGGATTTGCTTCTTGTTTATCAGTGAAGGCATCATATTTGCCTTTGGCAAACTGCTCAGCTTTGGAAAAAAAATCATCCTTTTCTCCTCCAAGCAATGAGCCTCCGGTGTTAAGCGTTTCATCTGCAAAATCCTTTTTGGGTTTTGCTGCATCCTCTGCTTCAGCTTTTACGGCCTTGTCTTTTAGTTCTTCAAATTTTTCTTCCAGGGTATGTGCAGCTTCTTTGGCCTTCTCAACCAATTCATCTTTAGCAGCCATCACTTTTTCTCCGATGGATTCAGAAACAGTCTTGGCTTTTTCTGCCAGTTCGCTACCCTCTTCCATTACTTTGGCTCCTACTTTTTCGGTAAAAGAACGGGCTTTGTCAACAAACTCTTCGCCTGTATCCAGAACCTTCTCCCCCACTTTCTCTGTAAAATCCATGGCTTTTTTGACATTTTCGTTTTGCGCCAGTTGGTCCATTCCTTCGCCAACTTTTGCACCGATGTCAGTTGCGAGATCCATGGTTTTATCAACGAGGCTGTCTGCTACGTCCATGGCTTTATCCAAACCAGCCCCTGCTTTTTCTAAAATCGATTCTTTGAGTCCGGTTGTTTTTGACCCAATGTCGTTTACGGTGGTACTACTTTCGGTAGCTTCCTTTTTATCTCCGGCCAATTTTTCAGATATAAATTCTTCTGATTTGTCTACAGCAGATTTTGCTACTGATTCTGTAGCAAACAACAATTTTTTAAGTGAACTCAGTACGCCCATTACAATCCATTTTTAGGTTAACAATACTAATATAACACGATTTTACGTGGTAACATTGAATAATTTATACATATTTTTAACTAATATGTATAACCACCTATAAAAAATTGATTTAAGGAAAAAACCACTTTGCTACTGCCCTCAATCCAGCGGCTTCTGCCGACACAAAATAGAGGGTTTGGGGAGATAAACCTTCGATTCCGATTGTGTTCCAACCCGGCACCAATACACCCCAGTTTAAGGATGAAATTTTCCTGCCCGCCACATCAGAAATGATGATATGTGCATTTATTATGTCTTCCTCATTAGGATTATATACTCTAAGGTTTTTGCCTTGGGGTACAATGATTAATTGCTCAGCTTCCAATTTGTTGGGTTGTTTAAACTCAAAATCCAATTTATGCGAAAGCAAGTCAACATCATACCACTCATTTTCAAAACCTAAATTTGATTCAGATTCAACCCATGTTTTTCCTGTTATCAAAACAGTACCTTTGGGAAGGCTGACCTTGTCTTTGGGACTATAACTAAGTCTCAAATCACGATCGGTAGCGTACCAATCCAAGTCCTCTCCAAGCAAAGGATTAACTTCCAAATGGTCAACATACTCGCTTGTATTTAACATCAACTGAAAACCGGTAAGGCTAATATCCGAATTGGTTTCCAGTATAAATCGACCATTTTCTGAAATAATGTTAAAAACAGGGTCACTTGTTCTTGGTGTAACATCCAAATTTCTGGCATTTTTCAAGGAATTATTGACATCCCCCATTTTTATAGCAGTAAAATCCAGACCAGAAAGATGTTGCTCAGTAATTGAGGGGGTAATGATGTAATCAGGGTAATTGAAAGGAGAAGTTGGGTTGGAAAATACATAGCTGTCATCAACAAAAGTATAACAATCCCTGTTGCCTGGCATAACCGTAGTAGAACCTAAAATAATTTTACGCAAAACCACCAAATCGCTAACACTCACTTTTTTGTTTCCATCCATGTCTGCTGCAATGATCTGAAGGGGATCGGAAAATTTATTGGCCCCCAAGATGTGTCGTTGAATGAGAATAACATCCAAAGTTGACAAGCCCTCTTTGATACTATCATTTTTAGAAGGTTTAACTTTATAGCTGTAGCCGGTTATTACACTATCCAATTCGTAGCTTCCTGTATTATCTGTGATGCCTTCCATGTAAACTCCGGTTTCAGGATCTGTTGCTAAAATTTTAACATTTTTTACCGCATCACCGGTGGCAGCCTGCCACACGAGTCCTGATAAAACAGATGTAGTGACGGCGTCAGGACATGCATTTCCATTGTCAGTTAGTGTGAGATGTACTGCACAATATTCCTTATTACCTGCCAGATCAAAAACCCAAATATTTAGATCCAATGTATCTTCTTTGCCATTGGGGATATCGGCACAGGTTAGTACACGAAGTGAATCTTTAACCTGTTCAGTAAAAGCATATTTCAATAAAGCAGGAGGTGTACAATTGTCATAGCTATTAAAATCAAAACTATTGGCCTTTATGGTCAACTGTCCTGATGAAGGCATGATAACTGTAGTAAGGTTGGAGATGCAATGTGGTGTAGGCTTTTTACAATCTTTTACGGTGACCAGCCACTCACAACTTTTTTGGTTACCACAGGCGTCAAAAACGGTATAATAAACCTTGTGCACTCCATTAGGAAGCGGGGCTTTTACATAGCGTATAACACCGTTGATATCAAATGTGCCGTTGTTGTTGAGGTCGATCTTCCACTCATATTTGAGTAACGAATCAGCCGTGCAATCATCACTTGTGCCGGGAGCGAAATCATACTGTGTAGTCCCACAGCTTTCTGAATAATTACATACCAGGGTATCCTTGCATGGGGCAGTAAAAACCGGATCAATGGTATTGTTAAATTTGAGTACCTGCAAGCCAGTCCATTTTCCAAAGCCAGTATTGGCGTTAAATTGACACCAATCAATAACGGTCCACGTTCTGATGATTTTCACACAAGCTCCGTCCGTAAAAGTGAAAACCTGGTCTTCATAGGTAGCCGCCACATTGGCACATTTGGTGTTGTTGAACACGGGTGACCCTGTTTGCGACGGATTGGCATTGGAAACACCACACCCATTGCTCTCTTTGTTGGCCGGAAAAGTAATATCGTAATAATCAAATGGATCCGGATTGGAAATCTGAATATTTTGTACGCATGAAGAACTGTTGCCACTTTTGTCGGTGACTGTAAAAATTCTTTGTAACAAGCCCTGGTAGCACTGGGTAAGGTCTTTGACTTTGGATGTAATAACACCTGTGCAGTTGTCTTTGTATACACCATCGTATCCTACAATACCATTGTTGTATTCATCGTAAATGGTAATGGGTTTCCTAAGAGCGGGCGAAGAAACCACGTTGCCAAGAAAGGATAGATTGGCAGTATCCAGAACGGTTCGACAAGAAATGGTCAGGTGTGGTGGACAAGTAATTTGGGGTGGTAATTTGTCCTGAACCTGCACTTCAACCATGCAAGTGTTGGAGTTGCCTGCAAAATCTGTAACTCTCAATGCTACCATAACCGATTTACCACTTTCTGTGCAGCAAAAATCAGCATAATCTTTAAAAAGTGGAGCTGTGGCTGCACAGCTATCAACCATTTTGGCAATTTTATATTCTACCACGGCACAATTGTCTAATGAGCCATCATCTAGAGTGGTTGCAAACAAACGTGCATTGCCCGCTGCATCTAACGACACTTTGGTAAACTGATCACAGATTGCGGTAGGAACAGATCTGTCGACAACCGCTAACGAAAAATAGCATGTATCAATATTGCCGCATGCATCTGTGATGTAATAATAGACCAAATAATCGCCCAACGGCAAAGCATTGACAGCTGGGTTACCAGAAGCACCATCTGTCAGGAATTGCGAGGCATCGAGTCCGGTAAAGGCATCTTTAAGACTTACTTGCAGAAACCATGAAGAGCATTCAAACAATATCTCCGGCTTAGGCAACTTAAAATACAAAGAACTGCAATCATAGGGAGATGCGTCAATGATGGTATCGTTGGGACAAAGCGCAATTGGAGCAAGACTGTCTTTCACCTTGATCAATTGATTGTGTTCAGTTATAATGGTTCCGCACCAATTGATCAGTGTCCATTTACGAATTATTTTATAAGATGCGCCGCAGGCATCGATTTTTGTATCTGAATAAGTGGCGGCCAGATTGGTGCAAGAAGTTACGCCCGGCATGCCGGTAGTGTCAGGAGAAGGATAACCCTGGGTAGTTTTTGGCCAGGTGTCGCCACATTCAAAAGCTGGTTTTTCGCTGTCGTCAAAATTAAATGGTAGTACGACCTGCTCGAGGGTACGGTTTTTAATGGAAATAACCTGAAAGCAGGAAGATGCATTACCGAAAGAATCTACGGCATTCCAGGTTCTGGTGAGTTTTGCCTGCAAACCGGTTTCGCATAGGAGCGGTTGGTACACATCGTTGTAAGTGAGTGTTACAGGACTGCATGCATCCAAATTGATAACTCTGTATGATTTGGGGCCTGTTTTTTTGGCTGTGGCCTGTGCAGAAATAGGAAGTCCCAGACTATCGGCCTGGGTATACGCTCCGCAGAGCACAGTTTTATTGGTACATGTCAGCGGTGGTGGCAACTTATCTTCTACTTTGAGATAACCCCAACAGGTATTGGTTCCACATTCGTGGCCAACAGAGTATTCAAGCACCTTGCCTATGTGGTCTTTTGTAAGCAGGTTGTTGGGGATGACATGGCCAAACTGGTCTTTAATAGTAACAAAGTAAAAGTGGTAAGGTTGAATTAGGTTGGCAACCAGCATTGTGGGATCCACTGTTTGTGTACAGTCGGGACCAAGGGCTATGTTGAGGTTGCTGCTGCAAACCATGGCAATATTGCCCATCAATGATATGTGTACCATATCGGTCACCTGTACCAGAGGACCAAAGCCATCAGGATCTAAAGAAACCAGCAGCAGGTCGAAGCCCCCATTAGTGATATCTGAAGGACCAGGTTTATAGGCTGTACCAATGGAAAACAAAACATTGTCATCAAAAGATGGCAGGAAATAACCATCTCCTGTGGTAAACCAATAGCCGTCATTTACCAGGCCCGATATCTGGGCATTGAGGGAAGACAGAAAAAGAGTATCAGAATTGCAAATTACCTGATCAGGTCCTGCATTGACAACGATTGCTTGAGCGTTGGTAGGAGTAAAATACATAAAGAACAATACACAGGGCAGCCACCCTTTTGTGAAAAGGGGTAAGGAACCATTGATTTTCAATATATTATTCTTTCTAATCAATTGTATTATATTGTTTTTCGTGATACAACATATTACAAAAAACTATAATACAAAAATCAGGCCAATTCTATAAAATACTGATTTTGAAGCTTCTGCTCAGGAGGGAATAAAAAAAAAGGACCGGATTTTCATCCAGTCCTTCCTAATATCTAGGTGCTTGTAAGTTTTAAAAATCGTTATTCACCGTAAGGTGTATATTTTGTAGACAAATTTAGTCTGTAGAGAGTCGCGTTATGTTTTTCAAAAGCAATGCAAATATAGAACTACAATTTTAATTATCCAACCATTTTTAGAAAATTTTTACCAAAACGGTAAAAAGTAGACCCTCGAGTGAATTAAAATGCACAGTTTTTTACGAAAATGGCAAAAAAATTTAACTATTAGTGTAATTCTGACACCTTCATCATCTGGTCTTCAACATAGTGTACCAACTCAGTGTAATGGGGATCACGTTTTGTTTCCCTATTTCTTTTAATAGGAAGGTCAATAGGAATATGGGCAGCAAAAGATGAGGGAGCGCTCTTCATAATGTATATATCATCACCCAGAAATACTGCTTCTGAAATGTCATGGGTTACAAAAAGGATGGTTGAATGGAATTTGTCCCAGAGTTGGATCAGTAGATCCTGCATTTGCATTCTAGTTTTCACATCAAGGGCGCCAAAAGGTTCGTCCATCAGCAAAATAGTTGGATTTGCAACCAGGCTTCTGGCGATGGCTACCCGTTGCAATTGACCTCCTGACAAAGTAGGATACATGGCATATTTATGCTGGTGCCCTTCAAGGCCCACCATTTTGATCATTTCCATTGCCTGTTCTTCTCTTTCTTTTTTGGGCACACCTTTAAATTGAAGTGATAAAGCAACATTTTCGAGTACTGTGAGCCATGGTAAGCTGGAATATTGCTGAAAAACCATGCTAATTCGAGTGTTCTGGTCGACCAATTTCTCATTGACATAAACCAGACCTTCGGTGGGTTTTTGAAGACCTGCTATGTATCTGAGTAATGTAGATTTTCCGCAGCCCGACATGCCGAGAATGATAACAAACTGGCCTTGATTGGGCTTATCTTCTACGATAAGATCGAGACCTTTAATAATCCAGTGTTTACCTCCATCATAACTTTGCCCAATGCCATTGAGTCTGATAATATTGGCTTGATCCGGTTTATCATTGAATGTAATCATGTGCTCAATTATTTTTTAAGCAGTTTGTAGATGAAGCCGGAAAAGGCCAGTAAAAAAACCAGGTTAATTACCCAGAGGCGATCTCCAAAGAAATAATGAAGTGGTTGAAAGTGGGAGATGATGCCAGTGTACTCATTGATCAAAAGCAAAGCATAAATACCCAAAAAAGCATAAGCCAGAACATTACCGGCAAAATCCAGCGTGTCTGAAGCAAGGTTTTGGTCTTTATTACCTTCATTGTTTTCTTTGAGCTGGTACTTATGAGGAAAAATGCGTTTGTCCAAATATTTAAATACACGATCCTGTACTACTCCAATGACCATGATCAGGATTAACAGCGCAAACATCTTGTCTACCCTGCCCTGCCTGGCTGAAGGACCGTGTAATAAAAAACCAAGCCCACCCTCTGAGCCAATATTCTCAATGACGATGATGTAAGTCCAACTAATGGCAGTGAGTACCCTGATATCATCCGACAATTTTGACATAACTGCAGGAAAGTAAACCGATCTGAAAGTTTGCCATTTGGAAGCTCCCAGAGTATATACAGTAGTAAGATAAACATCTTCTACTTCGTCAATGCGCTGGATGATGGTAGGTAAGAGGTAGAGAAAGATACCAAAAGCCAAAAAATTCATTTTCATTTCGGTATATATCCCAAACCAAACAATAAAAAGGCTGGTAACGGCCGTCAATGGCAAATAACGAAGTGCGTTGACAATGTGCTGAAAACTGCCCCTAAAAAGAGGGAACAAGCCAATTAGAAAACCGAGGGGTAACGACCAGAGCAGCGCTTTGATGTAGCCTCCAAGGTTGAGAGCATATGAGGTTGTGATATTGCGCAGTAATTCATTGTCATGGATCAGATCGCCATAGGCTGTTATTACTTTGGTGGGCTTGGGTAAAATACCTGAGGGCACCAAGGGATTTTGCCCCATGGTAAATAAAAACCACAGTAACAAGATTCCGGCAAGGCCAAGTATAAGCAAAACATAGTTGGATTTGCCTTTTACCTCACCCCTCAGTTCAAAAAGCCATGACAGTTTAGACATATTAATCCGGGATCAATTGGAATTCGGTCCTACGGTTTTTGGCTTTACACTCATCGGTGCCATTGCTTTCACAACCGGCTGTCGGTTTGGAAGAACCATTGCCTACAATTACAAATTTGTTTGCATCCATGCCATATTCAGTCCTTAGGTAATCTGCTACAGCCTGGGCCCTTTTTTGCGACAAGGTCAGATTGGAAGCTTTAGAGCCTACATTGTCTGTATTTCCTTCGATTCTCACCTTGGTATTACCAAATACTTTTGCTACTTCTGCAAATTGCAAGTCAATGATGGTTTTTGCATTTTCAGAAAGCTTAAATTGTCCACTTTCAAAATTGATAGAGATTGGTTTAACCGAAATTGGGCTTACCGTTTTATCATCGTTTGATTTTGTGAATACTTTTGGTGTTTCCGCTGCATAACTAGACCCGGTAAGTGCATCGTTGGCAGCCTGTATGGCAGCGGTATTTATGACAGCTCTCCATGCTGGTGCCAGGGCTTCAGCATCCTTGGTCTCCACAAATTTTTTAGCCATTTTTTCATACAAATCCTGACCTTTCTGACCTCTATAATCTGTATTTAAACCGAAAAAGTTTAGGTTGTCACCATGGTTGGTCCAATATACATTTTGCATCATTCCTTTGGCGTCATCTACCGGAATGCCATTTAGTTCTGCAAGGTATCTGGCGGCTTTATTAGCATTTACGGGGTTTTTCAATTCAGCTACCCCTTTCATCCAGCCTTCATAAAAGCCCTGGATCATTTCCTTTTTAGAACTTAACAATTCTTCTTTTGCAAAAAAGATATCAGCAATGATGTGTGATTGTTCTCTGGTGGTAACCAGGATTTTGGATCCGGGTACATCTCTTGTAGCCACCACATCATCCGGACTCCACACAACTGCAGCATCTACATCTTTGGATCTGAACATTTCAGCGGCTTTGAGGTTGTCTGTGGTTTTGATAACTTCTACATCACTGTATTTTAGTCCAGCTGCCTCCAGGGTGGAATTGAGCAAGGTTTGTGCCGGGGAAGGCACTGCAACTGCAATTCTTTTACCTTTCAGATCATTGACAGTGGTGATGTTTCTTTTTACAATGACCGCATCTCCGCCACGTGACCAGTCTACCTGCATAAATGCCTTAGGGCTGTATTGATTAATGTCTTTAGCCGAGGTATACAGAGGAAAGGCATCTGCAGTTTGCACAATGATATCATATTCGCCAGCGATCCAGGCGTTCATGGCATTTAAGAGGTCATTTTCCAGCTTAAAATCAACTTTAAAGCCATAGTCCTTATAAAATCGGCTATTTGTATTGGCTGCTGCACCTTCGTTGAAATAAAGACCCGGTGCATAGCCTCCCCAGCTAACAAGTTGGATCTTTAATGTATTGGGATCTCTGTTAGCGGATGTATTACCGGGGGTAGCATTGTCTGTTTTTTCCTTATTGACTTCAGCCTGTTGTTTGAGATCCTGTCCCATCTTTGTATTGTTGAGCAGGTACCTAACGCCAAAAAATATCACTGCCAAAATGGCCAGTGTTATTACTAATTTAGAAAAACCGGTAAGTCTGGTTGCCATTTGTCTTACGTTTTATTTATTCAAAAAATATATCATACTGATTGGATCGGCCCAATTTCTCAGGTTCTCTGATGGGAGGGGCATCCAATTCCAATACTTCGTTTTCGCTGTTGGTCTGATCTATGATTTTTTGTTTGTCTGATCCCAACAAAATACTAATTCCTTCCTGTTCCCATTTTTCGAGCATTTTCAAGCCTTCTTCTTCAAACACTCCGTTTTGTAAGTCGATGCTTTGCATGAAATTTTCAGACAAGCTCATAAATTGTTCCATCTCACCAACCTTGTTGCTAACATCATCTGCAATGGCTTCGAGTGCTGCATCAAACATCGCTTTTTTATCGCTGTCGCCTTTGATGACATTCATAGCAGATTTCATTGCACTGTGTCCAGCCAGCAGAGCCTTTCTTTCAGTTTCCTTGACCGTGACCTGGTCTTCGATGTCTTCAGCGAGGATGGCAGAATTCTGATACATTTTGTTCAGCACCCTGTCGAGAATTTCCATTTTTTTATACAGCTCATCTAACCTAAGGTTGGATTGCTGCAACCTTCCGGCTTTTCTGCTTCGGAGGATCATTTGGGCCTCCTGGTTGTTGTTTTTTGCCTGGTTGGCCTGACTCAGGTTGTCATCAATTTCCTTTTGGTTGTTGATGATCATTTCTTTGAGTTTGTGTTTTTGCCCTCTCAATTTATAGATCTGCTTACGCATGGATTTGAGGTTGGATTTCAATTCCTCTACATAACCTTTGAGAATGGAAATGGGGTCAATTTTGATAAACAATCCTGTAATCCAGCGCATGGCTGACTTAAACATATAGGAAAACAAAGCACGTGATTTGCCATCCAGGGCAAGAAAGATAACACTGCCTAAAAGAGCCAGGGTAATGGCCATACCAACCGTGGTTGAAAATAATGCCAGAACTAAATTTAAGGAAGTAGCAGTGAAAAATGCAATACCTAACACTGCGCTTAAAATAAAAATTGCACCAGTAACTCCCTCAGGTTTTTTCCAGAATGATTTCGGAGTGATATCTGACATTGAAAAGACGGCTGATTATTAATTTTACAAATTTAATAAAAAAAGATGAATGCTTATACTTTGGAAGCATGCGCTGAAATCAAAGCAACATCGTCATTGATTTGGTTTTTCACGAGGTTGTAGGCCTGATTGAATCTATTAGAAGTATCTGAGATTTTGGCGGCACCTTGCTGAATATCGGTTTGCATTTTACTAAGCCTTTGTTTATCGGCTTCAATTTCCTTATTCAACTGCAGAATTTGCTGTTCTTTAGCTGCTATTGCTTGTTCCAGGGCTTTGACGCCTGACACCTGATCCTGGTTCAGTTTTGATTTTTGAGCTTCGACTGCTTGCTGAAACTTATCACTTTCTGCTTTGAGTATGGAAAGGTAATGATTGGCACTTTGCAATATTTTATCGGGGTTGGCACCCAGGGTTTTGGCCATTGCCATCGCTGACTGGTACCGGGTAGCGTCATCCATGTTCATTTTTGATAAAGATTGCAGGCTACTTTTGAATTCCAGATAATCAAAGCCTTCCAGATTGTTTTCTTCGATGGCTTTCATGAGAATATCAATGAACTTGGGATCTACCGTCTTATTGGTTTCAGCGGATGGCATAGTATCTGCCACAGGTGCAGAAAATTCTCCACTCACATTTGAAACTGGGGTCTCAGTGGTGTTGGTTATTGGGGCTGGCGCATGCTCATCTTCGACCACAAAAAGTGATTTAATCTTTTTTAACATATCCATATGGCACCATTTTTTGTAAAAATAGCATGTTTTGCAGCAGATTTTTCAAAAATCAGGCAAAAATCAATAATTCATCGATGATTCAACAAAAAAACCTGACAGTTGGCTAAAGATTACCGGGTAATGGTGATATCGCCTACTATCGACCTGGTTTTACCGTCTGTCTCTTTTAAATTTAAAACAAAGACATAAACACCCGGGGTCACATTTTTACCATTAAAAGTACCATCCCAACCTTGATCGGCCTGGCCCCAAACGGCATTTTCTCTGAGAAACAACCTATTACCCCATCTGTCGTAAATTTCGATACTGGTGAGATCTACGATATAATCATCAGATTTAACCGGAAAAAACAAGTTGTTACCGGGCAGGTCTGGATCAAGGGTATTGGGCCAATAAATGTCCTTAACTACAGTTTTTTCAATGAGGTAACTTACCTGCGTGAAGCAACCGGGACTGTATTCCAGATCAGCTGTAAACAGGCCATATCCTGTAACTGCAGTAATGGCAGCTTGCGGTGACACCACTTGCCCTGCGGGTTGCCATTGTATGGAAGTAAAGTCGAAAGCCGGTTGGATAGATAAAATAGACTGACCATTGTTTTGAGCTTCCACAACACTGAAATCGGGACTTGGATCTGTACCAATGGAAATGGATTGCGTGGTAGTGCAGCCATTTGCATCCCTAATTTCAAGATTATATACCCCGGGTTCGAGCACCAATAATTTAGGAAGCGAAGTCAGTTGTTCTGTAAGAACACCATTTAAGTAGAGGGAGGCTGGCACCAGACTTGATTGCAAGATATTCACTGAGCCGGTAGCATCCTCACAAGGTGCATTTTGAGTTTGAAATTGAGCGGTAGGTACCGTGAATGAAAGGGCTACACTCACGATGCTGTCACAACCCTGGCTGTTGGGCACATTGAGTTTTACTCTACCAACAGGCGTTGCTTTATTGAATGATTTGCCATTTACTGTATAGGTATAGTTCTGATCACAGGTTGAAAAAACATAGTTATACACCGATGAATCCAATAGGGCAAAATTGTAGGAAACCAAAGAGTCACAGCCGGTGGCCGAAGAATATCTAATAGTATCTTTTGTGTGATTCTCATCGAAGATTACGGTGCCAATGGTGACTGTCTCTCCTCTGCAAATGCTTCCATTCTGATTGGTAAGGGTAGCCGGACTGATTACAAATGTAGTTTGAATTACTCCTGGTGAAAGCGTAAAGTCACAATCAGTGGTTTCAATTTCAACAATGGAAACATGGTAAGTGATGCCCGGTTCAAAGAGTGCAGGGTTGAGTTTGATGGTTTGCTGAGATGTAAGCAACAAAAAAATAGAACCAAAGAGGTTGTTGTTTACATTTCCTGAATTGAACTGTGTTTGATTTTGAACGATAAGCGAATATAAAATGCCTGGTTGTCCGGTAAAATTCACCAGTACTTCATCTCCTTGACAAAAAGAAGGTATACTTTGCAGAGCTGCAGGTGGTCGAACAGCCATATTCAAATCTATAACAGCTGTGTCTTTGGGACAAGGTTGGCCATCACCAGCAATGTACAAGACCTTAAACTGCCCCGGACCCGAAGGGGTGAGTACTCCGTTGTTGAGGGAGCCCGCACCCGCTGCAAGTGAAAAGTTGCCATTGGGATTGGCCGCTACCAATGGTTTTAGATCTACAGCATTAAGATCACATCTGGAAACTGACAAATCTGCTCCAGCATTTGGCTTAGCTTCGACGGTAACGTTAATTTTGCTGGTATCAGCCAAACAGCCATTTTGTGCTGGCAGGATGTGCAAAATAGAAAAAGTCCCTGCATTTACAGCTGAAGAATTAAAGGTAGACCCTGAAAGCCCTCCGCTGGAGGCCGGGTCTTTAAAAACGCCTGTAGAAGTGGCCCCGGTCAACAAAGCAACCAGGTTGACCTGCTGCCCCTTACACACTGTTGTTGTAGCATCTTGTCCTGCATTGGAAGCTGCTGCAATGTTGAAAACCACGTCGGCAGAATCTTTACAAACCAGGCCATTACCGGCATTGGCTGAGGTATGGTAATAAAACTTGTGGGTGCCCGCAGCCATTTGGTTGGCATTAAATGTGGTTGGTGTAGAAATGGAATACTCAGGAGACGACCATGTGCCGGCATTGTTTGCGTTGCCAGTTAGGTAGTTGAAAAGATTGATAGACCCCAGACCTGACTGGCAAGCATTTGTTATAGCACCTACACCTGCATCCGGTGCTTTAGACAGGCTAAGATTAGGCAACGAAATGGAGGGACCGCAAGCCACAGAATTGATGGTATACCTAAAAGCATAATTACCTGGAGCAGCATTTGGTGGGATGGATACTGAGTTGGGATTGCTTACATCCAAAACGGTAGGACCAGAGGCTTGCCAGGTACCATTTAATTGATAATTTCCACTAAGAAGATCAAACAAATTTAAGGTAAGATTTTCTTCAATACATTTTGACAAGACCAAAGGATCCCCGGCATTGGGTTTGACTTCGATGGTAACATCAAATGGCTGTTGCGTAGAACAATTCACCCCTTGATCATAGGCGTATAAAATGGTTGTTGTGTTTACTTTGTCGCCCGGTAGCAATTTGGTACCACCTCCGTTGGGAGCAGTGTAATAGGCTACATTTGCGCTAAGATTTAAGCCCGTGATGGGAGGCAGCGTGTACTCCTGACAAGCTGTAACGCTCTGCAGTGCGGCAATTTCAGGCCCGGGAGCTACCTGGATATCGAATGAGATAAAGTTGGTTTGGCAGCGATTAAGTGTGTCATAAACAAAAAGCGTTATTGGCGAAGAAATTTCATCTCCCGGATGATAAATAGCACCCATGCCCATAGGCTGGGTATAGTAAGCAGCGGTGGTATTTACAGCCTGCCCGGTAATTGGTAGCAGGATGTAACCATTGCAAGCAGAAACATTGACTATTGTATCATAAATTGTATTTGGAGAGATAGATACGTACAAGGTATCGGTATCTTTACACGTACCCTGACCTGCAGAAATGTAAAAAGTATCATTGACCATTATCACTGTTCCTACCGTATCCGGCATTCCGGTAAAATTTGGATTTGAATAATAAGCTTCATCACCCAGAAGACCTGTGCCATTTATTTTAGGAAGTGTAAATGAAACGCAAGCATTTATCAAAGAATCCATTTTAATAATGGGAGCGGGCACTATAGTGATAACGAAGGAAGGTTGATTGGTCAGACACAAGGGATTTGAAGCATCAAAAACATAAAGTGTCTGGCTGGATCTTATGGTATCGCCTGGCACAAAAGCTGTACCAGAGCCTCCAGAGTTGGTATAATAAGAGGCGGTTGCACTTACATTGGTTCCCAAGATAGCAGGCAAAATAAATTCACCACACCTGGTTGTATCGTGGGGCTGATCAAAAGTAGTAAGTCCACCGATTTCAATGAGTTGCAATTCCTGATCAAAACATTGAGCGTTGCCGCTATACGCATAAAGTTGGGTAGTTGATGAAATAATGTCTCCTGGAGATAGCTGCACACCGGCTCCATTGGGTTGAGTAAAATAACCAGTGACTGATCCCGGATTGACAACCTGAATGGGTGGAAGAACTACTTCATTACATGAAACCAGCGGATTGACAGGCAATACATCTGGTGCCAGCTGGTAGGTAATTTGAACATTGGTGCCAAGACCTGTGATATCAGGGCATTGCCCTACTTCCATGACAGAAGAAAGCGTAAAAATGGCATTGCCATTGATATTAAAAGGCAGTACTGCTGTAGGACCGGTCACCGTTGTAGAAAAAACTTGTGGGTTGCCGTTAACCAGATAATTGATTTCAATATTATAATCTGAGTTATCAGGTAAATTAATGGTTATATCCACCATTTCTCCTGACACACCATCATCGTCACAGATGGTGCATTGTGTGCCTGTGGCGCACTGCAAAAATACATTACCCACATTTCCCGGTGGCAGTACGGTAAGGGTCAAAATTTCCGGCACAGAAATACAACCATCTGGTGATTCGATAATGGCATAAAGTTGCCCGGATGGACCCACATAGGGGCTGGTTTCCTCATTGTTGAGTGCAAGATCTGAATAAAACCTGACATCACCTGTTTCAGAGCCCAATATACCGCCAATGGCGTTGTTTAGATCAAAAGTTGCGATCCCTCCGCCTTCGTCACAAGCTTCTAAGAAAGCTGCATTGGCTTGAGGTTGTTCGTAGAATTCAAATTCAAGTGGAATGTTGCTTACAGTGCCGGGGCAGCCGGAATTATCGCCAACACTGTTGAGGGTAAACGTTGCTGTAAATCCGGCAAAACTGGCGGGTAGGGATAATGTTTTGGTACCCGCGTTATATTGAGGAATAGCAAAAACGCTCGACTCATAACAGATAAAAAATTCATCTGTAAATGAAAAGCCGGCGGCATTAAAGGTAAATGGAGGAAAGCTTCCAACCTGAAGCGTCATGTTGAGTGAAAAAGGTTCAACCCCTCCTACAACATAAACATCGATAATGGAGCATTCACCCTGGCATAATTGGGCGCCACCTAAAATTTCTGCTTGTGGGCCTAATCTGACGGCTACTACGACGGAATCGATGTTGGCACAATTTGATAAATCTGTTGAAATCAAGTAATAAACACCTGCATCATCAGAGGTAATGTTATTGATAACCGGATTGGCTGATGTGGAAGAAAATCCATTGGGACCAGACCATTGAAAGTTGGTCCAACTCCCTGAGACTGACAATTGCACATCATCCCCTTCACACACCAAAGCAGCAGGGCTGACAACAATGTTTTCAACCTCGGTGCGGATGCATTCTAGGATCACATTGTCGATGAAATAAATCTCGTCATTGGTAATGGTTTGGACATAGATTTTTATAACAGCTTCTTGTTTTGATCCAGGAACAAAACAAGGAGGGTTGAATTCTACAAAACCTGATTGGGCAGAAGCAGTGGTTAATCCTATGGTTTGAGTGCTGATAGGAGAGCCATCCACTTCCAACACAGCGTAGATAAAATCCCAGCAATTGGTACAAGGTGCATTTTGCGCCAACGGATTTCCATTACATCCCGGACACTCCGACAATGCTTCCATATTCCCATTACCCGGATAAGGCAGGGAGGCGCTGTAGTCGAATCTAAAATGCAGCTTGCTACACATTGAAATATCAATAGGATCAGATATAAAGGAGGCAGGACCAGGAGTGCCATTTGATTCCTGTGCTACAAACTGGCTACCATCAGATTGCACAAAAGAGGTACCACCACAAGAGGGACAATCGATGTTCCAACCGATGCCTTCGGCTGATGTCCCGGAAATTCCCACTTCGTTGAATGACTCAGAAAAAACCGTTATGGTTTGAGCAGTGAGGCTCAGGTTGAAAGACAAAAAAACGATGAAATAAAAATATATTTTAAAAGAGGTCATTATCAATCTGGATTATAGGATTCCAACAACAAATTTAAAGCACTAATTCCAGTAAACAGTCAACCAAAACTGAGACCTCCAAAAAATTGTGCTGTTTAAAGGGATGCAAAGTTACTACAAATTCCAAATAATCTACAAATTACAATATAATAACTTATTTTTCTGCTATATACAAATAACGAAAATTAAACATATGAAAACATTGACACAAAAAGCATAACAAAAAATTCATGTTATTGCACATCAAAATGGCAAAAAACAAGGTGTAATTGCCTACAGATTCAAATAAATCGATTGAAATAACCTTTGTATTTATAAATTTGCACCACATAATAAGAAAGAATAATGCATCCATTAAGTGAACAGGAAGTAAACAGAAGAGAAAATCTTAAAAAACTGACCCAAATGGGCATAGATGCCTATCCCAGTGACACATTTGAAGTCAATACAACCGCGCAGCAGATAAAGGATCAATTTAAGCCTGGAGATGACACCTTCCAGGAGGTAAGTCTTGCAGGCAGAATGATGTCGCAACGCATAATGGGAAAGGCCAGTTTTGCAGAATTAATGGATAGTACCGGCAGAATACAATTTTACTTAAATCGTGATGAGATTTGTCCTGGGGAAGACAAATCATTTTACAATGATGTATTCAAAAAACTACTTGATTTGGGTGATTTCATTGGCATTAAGGGCTTTGCATTTTACACCCAGACAGGAGAATTGACCATTCATGTCAAAGAATTGAAATTGTTGTCGAAATCACTCAGACCTTTGCCTGTGGTCAAAGTAGATGATGAGGGTAATGTACACGATGCATTTACGGATCCAGAATTGAGGTATAGGATGCGTTATGTGGATATGGTGGTCAACCCTCATGTCAGAGAGGTGTTCAAACAGCGGACCAAGATGTATAACAGCATAAGAGAGTATTTGAATACCAGGGGTTATCTGGAAGTAGAGACACCTATTCTACAACCCTTATATGGGGGTGCAGCAGCACGACCATTTAAAACGCACCACAACACCCTGGACATGACTTTGTACCTTAGAATTGCCAATGAATTATATTTAAAGAGGCTGATTGTTGGAGGGTACGATGGTGTATATGAATTCAGCAAAGATTTCAGAAATGAGGGCATGAGCAGGTTTCACAATCCTGAATTCACACAAATAGAGTTGTATGTGGCCTATAAAGACTATGAATGGATGATGAATCTGGTAGAAGAAATGGTAGAAAAAGTGGCCATCGATTTGCATGGCACCACAGAGGTCAATGTTGGAAACAATGTCATTAATTTTAAGAGGCCCTGGAAACGATACACCATGTTTGAAGCTATTGAAGCACACACGGGCGTCGATATTAGTCAAATGGATGAAGACCAACTTAGGACAACTGCCAAATCCCTAAAGGTACATGTTGACAATACCATGGGCAAGGCAAAACTCATTGATGAGATCTTTGGTGAGCATGTAGAGCCCAAATTGATTCAACCCACCTTCATCACAGATTATCCGGTTGAGATGTCGCCTTTGGCTAAAAAACACAAATCAAAGCCAGGATTGGTGGAGCGGTTTGAAGCCATTTGTAATGCCAAAGAAATATGCAATGCATTTTCTGAGCTCAACGATCCGATCGATCAAAGGGAGCGGTTTGAAGGTCAGCTCGAATTGGGAAAAAGAGGAGATGAAGAAGCCATGGTTTTGGATGAGGATTTCCTGAGGGCACTTGAATTTGGCATGCCACCTACAGCCGGGCTGGGCATAGGAATGGACAGACTGGCAATGATCATGACCAATCAAAATTCGATCCAGGATGTGTTATTTTTCCCACAGATGAAAAAAGAAAACCCTTCCTGATCTGGTTGTTTTGATGTATATATTATCTTTTGTCAGGGCCATTGCCATGGTTCTTTCAATGATAATCTGGATGCTGGCATACAGTCTAACGCTCATATTTGCTAAGCACACACCGGAGCGGGCTTTTAGACTCAGAAGGAATTGGCTCAAATACATGTGTCACCCCATTTTAAATATGCATGTCATTATAGAAGGCAAGCCTCATGACAAACCTGCCTTGTATGTATGCAATCACAGGTCGTTTGCAGATCCTCTGGCCATACTACCCTATCTCGATGCATATGTGATAGCAAAAGCTGAAGTCGCCTCCTATCCAATTATCAACAAGGGAGCAGAATTAACAGGTGTTTTGTATGTAAAAAGGGAAGACAGCCAATCACGGAATGCGGTGCGTGACAAGATGGTAAAAACCATTGAACAAGGTTACAACGTTCTGGTCTTCCCGGAAGGAACGGTCAGCTTCCATAGCTTTCCCATGCCGTTCAGGGCTGGTAGTTTTAATGAGGCAGCGCGAGCCAAAATAGGAATCGTGCCCATGAGCATTGAATTTAAAGACAAAAGAGATTTATGGCTTTTTCCTCATTTTTTAAAACAATACCTTGTTTCATATGCCAAATGGAAAACAGAAGTAAAAGTTACTTTTGGCCAAATCATGTACGATGAAGATGGTGATAAGTTGAGAAATAATGCTCAAAACTGGGTGACATCGACCATGGAGGCACAGCGCAGGAACTGGTCATTGGTTGACTTTAGTGAACTTGATCAGAAAGCACCATATTCCCAGGCCTTACAACCCAAAATGGGCAAGGAATGACCTATCAGGAGTGCCTTACTTATATGTTTGCACAATTGCCTATGTACCATCGCGTGGGGAATGTGGCATATAAAAAAGATTTACACAACATCAGAATACTTTGTGAAGCACTTGGTAAGCCTCAGGATAAACTGAAATGCGTACATGTAGCTGGCACCAATGGCAAAGGGACGGTTAGTCATCTTATTGCTTTCGGGCTTCAGCAGCAGGGATATAAGGTCGGATTGTATACATCTCCCCATTACATAGATTTTCGGGAGCGGATTAAAATCAATGGCATTTACATTGACAAAAAGTTTAT
>ERZ724507.232-NODE-232-length-25277-cov-7.474150_pt1 | contig 25277 bp, 23 predicted proteins | sample MGYA00376040_ERZ724507 | MGnify/ENA primary metagenome ERZ724507 (study PRJEB28724, sample SAMN07190883) | activated sludge metagenome | isolation source: activated sludge of sewage treatment plant in Hong Hong | place: Hong Kong | collected 2016-03-17 ...
ATATAGGACTTTGATATTTGTTCTTCTCTCCCTGTCTGGTTTTCTTCTTTTTCGGCATCGCCGATAGAAGCAACGGTATCTGACTCAGATTCGGCTTCTTCTTCTTTTACCAGCGTGTCTTCGTTCTTTTGATGATGGGTGTCTGTATTTACAGTCATTGCCACCACACCTTTTTCCAATGAATCTTTGTCTAATGATATTTTAGCATTCATTCCTTCTTTTTGTATTTCTTTCTCAATGCTGTCTGCAATGTTGGCACCCAAACTTTTTTTGGCAACATCCATAGCCTGGTTTTTTATTTCTTCTTTTATCGTATTAACTGGTTCAGGATTAAAATAGGAATAGGTCTTATAGGAAATGACCAACACCAGTATGATAGACAAATAACTCACGGGGCCGTGAGCAAAGTAGCCCTTCCACAATCGATTTCTCCACAATAAAGGGATGGCATCTTTAAATGACCTAAGTAATACCGGCAAGTCGGCAAAACCATGTGAATCCATAGATTAAATTTTTACAATAAGTTTTTTAAACGTGCGTTGTCCGATGGTAAGCTCAATTATATAACTACCAGCACCCAGGTCGGTTATATCAAGTGAACTGCTGGCAGCCCCTCTTCGGACAAGACCTCCCTTTATATCTTTTATACAATATTGGACTTGACTGTTGTTGAATGCTGATGTTTCCCATGTTAATTGCCCTGAAGTAGGATTTGGATATATTAGCAAATCATCACTGTTAACATCAGTCACCATTGTACCAGTATTATCGATGGGTATTCGGTAAAGCTGTAATCCGTTGACTTTTTCCTGTCCCATGAAGTACAAATAAGAAGCTTGCACCAAATGATCATTTTTGTAAATGGGTGTGGCATCATATAAGGTCTTTCTTGCCTTTACATCTGAAGTTAAGCTTAATAATCCTCCTTGCACTAAAGTGCCCGACAAATGTTGACTGTACACCAATCGGGTATTACCACTTCCTTCTACATTGAGTTTACTCAAAAACCAGCTGTTAGGAAAATTTTCCAGTGGACTCACTTGCGTAAATTGTGAGTGGAACCGATAGGTTTTGATTTGCATGTTAACGCCCTCCTCTGCATAGCTGTAAAGGATGGTGTCATTCGGCGTGATGGCTATGTTGGTGAAATGTTCTCTTTCAGGGCCTGGTTCTATTTTTCTGAGTCTCAAATCCCGCATATCTATCAGATAAGCTGTTCTGTTTTGGTATACCCTGCCCAGAATGTAGTCTTTTTCTATGGCCACTTGTCTCATGCCCGGAGGTGTGCCGGCTTTTATTATGTTTGTTCCATCCCATACCAGGAGAGAACTTTGCTGATCATTCAGGTATATAAATGTTTTACCATGCTCTTCACTGCTATAAACAGCATTTAAATTTTCATCACTTTGGTAAAGTTTTATCAATTTGTCACCCGTGATCTCATAGAAATTAAAGCTTTCTGAATTGGTATATAGGTAATTCCTTCCACGGTTTGTGAAAATATAAGTTAGGGCCTTGAATTCTTTTGATTTATGGACTGTTTTTATAATGCCGTTTTCATCCATTGACAACAATAGGGTGTCACGGATGTATAATGCTTTCCTGCCAACCTGCCCCAGTAAGGTATAAAAACTGTAATCGCTTGGACTGCCCTGTAATAGACGGGTATTGGATGATGATTCTTCACTGAAAATCTTTTGTCCATCAGTCTTGTATATTGACAGATTGTATTTTCTTTTGTATTCATAAACATAAATACGTTCTCCCAGACCCATCACTTCATAGATTTTCGCATGGTGGGGAATTTGTCCAAAACGTACTGCTTTGCCACCCGTGTGATGCCATACAACCAATTGGTCGTTTTCGAGGGTGTAACTTTCCATGATGGTGTCTCTCGGCATGCAGTACACATTTCTGCCTTGCCCAAAGTTAAAATTCTGCCCCCAACCGCTGCTTTGCGATGGAAGTTTTTCCATTCCATTTTCTGTGAGATAATACAAACCATTCGACCACAAATACAACCTCGATCCACATCGAAAAAACCGACTTGATTCATCCATACCCCTTGGACTTTTTGTCGGGTTGGCAGCAGTTGCAATTGAGTTTTTGAGGTCTATCCAATAGTGATTGGTGGTGCGTTCTAAGTTTACAAGCTGCAACGCCAACACCCTGCCATCATCCCACTGGAAGGTTGTAAAATTTTGAATAGCGGGAATAAGGGTTCCTGTATCTATGGGTATGAACATCGTGTCTGCTTGCTGAAAACGTATTTTCGTAAATCCCTTTCCATTGTATAAGTAGTCTTCATTTTCCCTTACGTTTGGTATGATGTTGGACAGTGGATAGGGAATATAGCTTACCTTGTACTTACGTACGAATCCTTTTTGATAGTCAAATTGATACATTCTATTGCCCGCATCAAAACAAAGTAGATATTGGCCATACAGCCTTACCTTTTCTGTCATAAAATTCCCTCCTCCAGCTACCCCCTGGCTGTTGCTTAAAATTTTTGATGATTTTGTATCGTAACAAACAATTTGAAAATTGCTGGGCACCCCACCCATAACAATCAGTACATCTCCCTTTTTATGAACACTCGTGGAGCCGTAATAGCTTAGTTTAATAGCTTCATATTTTTTCAACACTGTCGTAACAGGATCAAAGCTGCAGGGTACGTTTTGAACCACAAACCAGTAATGCTGGTCATAATAATTTACAGTTGGTTGATTGGGCAGGTCTTTGACCATTAGTTTTTGGTCTCCTGTTTTTATATCGATTACATTAAACTTTGAAGTGGTAGTGCCGTTGGCATAATCAAAGGAATGGCACACAAACTCATGGCCATTTCTGCACACAGGGGTGCCGTAAGACGGGGGAAATTTTTCTATGCCCCGGTCATAGTCCAGAATGTAATAATAATTTAAATCATTGTTCTGGTCTTCAAAGCGCAAAATACAATAGTCTGCAGCGTGCAACATACTTTCTACTCCATTGTCAAAAGGCCCGACAGGTAAATCATATTGGTAAAGCTGACGACGCTCCAGATCGTAGGTATACTGTTTAGTGCTGCTCTGAAAGATTACCCAATTTTCGTAAAAACGGGTCGTGAATGCCAAATTGTAAGCAGAGGGTATCAATTGCTCAAAAATTGTCCTCAAATCATCTGGCCCCTTAAATTGGTAAATGCTCACCTCTCCACTAACAAGAAACGAAATTATATACTTGTTGTCATTCCATTCGAAGCCTTGCTCATACGCCGATTGTTTGCCGTTGTTGAATTGGCTTAATCGCTCCTGCCCATTGGAGGATAGAGACATAATCAAAGCTAGGCTCAACAGCCAATTTTTCATATTTTTATTCTTCTTTCTTCCAAAGATAAGTTTCCTTCCAGTACGAACAACTGCTTTTTCGTTTTTTTTTCTTCTACTAATTTAGGCTTATGTAACTTCGATTACCTCCATTTTAGCTATTCTCTGTTAAATTCGTCTCAAATTTTGTAATGAAGCAATTGATCTTTTTAATCAGTATTTTGGGTATCACTTCCTGCGCCCCTCAGCAAAAAAAACAGGGGGTAGATTACAACTCAATGGTCATGGCCCCTGCTACATATCGCCCTCAGGAAATTTCCGCCTATATACATAGCCAATGTTATACCTGCCATAGTTTTACCGCTCCGGAAAAAGAGGGTAGGGTAGCGCCACCGCTCGTAGCCGTCAAAGCCCATTACCTCCAGGCTTTTCCTAAACGGGATGAATTTATCAATGGCCTGAGTCAATTTGTAATGCACCCTTCAACACAGACTTCTCAGATGAAAGGCGCCATTTCCCGATTTGGTCTGATGCCCATCCAGACATACCAAGACAGCATGATAGCAAGGGTGGCTGCTTATATGTATGACTATAAAATCGAAGAACCTTCCTGGTTTGCAGCCCATTGGCAAAATATGAATGGTGAATCCTGGAAACAAATTGGCATCACACCCCCGGCAGTGACTTCATCTGATCAAAACCCGGGTTTGAGTATCGCGTTGAAAGCAAAACAGGAATTGGGCAAAAACCTGATGGGGCAATTGCAAAAAAATGGAGTGGAAGCGGCCCTTGAATTTTGTAAGCTCAAAGCCATGCCAATTACAGATAGCCTTTCAAAAGTTTATCATGCTACCATTAAAAGGATCACTGATAAACCACGTAATCCTCTTAATAAGGCCGGTAATGTTGAATTGACTTACTTACAACAATTTGTTAGTGAATTGGCTGCCAACAAACAGAGCGAAGGTGTAACTTTGAAGGATTCTATGTACACTCAGTTCTATTACCCAATCACTACAAATAACCAATGTCTCCAATGCCATGGTTCTCAAAAGGACATACTCCCGGAAATAAAAAAACGGATCGACAAATTATATCCTACAGATCTTGCCAAAGGTTATGGTGCCGACCAGTTGAGAGGTATGTGGAGTATAAAATTTAGCAATAAAAATGAGTAAAAAGGAGATTCATATGATCATAATCGGGGTGATCCTGGGCAGCATAGGTGGCTACGCCTACTACTATTTTGTAGGATGTGCTTCAGGCAGTTGTGCCATCACATCCAATCCGATTAATAGCACAGCATACGGTGCATTGATGGGAGGACTTCTATTTAGCAGTATATTTGACGGCGGCAGCAAAAAAGAAACAGAATGACATCATTTTGGGACGAGCGTTACAGTGACACGGAATTTGTCTATGGAAAGGATCCAAACGTGTTTTTTGCAGAAAATTTGGACTTATTCCAACCAGGCAGCAAATTATTTTTTCCGGCAGAAGGTGAAGGCAGAAATGCAGTTTTCGCAGCTGAAAATGGTTGTGAAGTTCTCGCTTGGGATCAAAGTGAAGCTGCACGTAACAAGGCAATGCTATTGGCATCGGAAAGAAAGGTAGATATAACTTATCTGGTGGGTGATTGGCAAGACCTCCATTTTGCAAATCAGCGTTTTGATGCCATCATTTTGATCTATGCCCATTTCCCTTCTTCCATCAGAAATGCCCTTCACAGCCAGCTGGTAGATTGGTTGAAACCAGGAGGATTGATTGTATTTGAAGCTTTTAGCAAAGATCAGCTAAAGTATGAATCAGGAGGACCCAAATCAGCTGACATGTTGTTCAATGAAGAAGAAGTACTCAAAGAATTTTCGAATTTGAAATTTAAAACCCTTCGCACTGAAATCATTGATCTGAAGGAAGGAAAATACCATGTAGGTAAGGGTTCTGTGGTGCGGTTCGTTGCCATCAAGCCTTAATTATTGACTTCAATTTTGCTATAAATACCCAATTCTTACTTTTGACTTGAATCACAATCATGGTTGAAGGATTGTCGAAATCATTGTTTTTTGACTTCATAAGCTGCATCTTTATTCATGCAAATTTTAATGAATCCAAATGTCGACAGTTCCAAAAGGCTTAAGTTATGATCAGGCAAGTCGCTTGAGACTAAAATATGGATTTAATGAACTACCGGAAGAAAAAAACAAAGGGCTGATAAAAATTGCCCTTGAGGTTGTCAGGGAACCAATGTTTTTATTGTTGATAAGCTGCGCATCCCTTTACTTATTTATGGGTGATAAACTGGAAGGAATGGTGATGTTGAGCACTGTTTTTTTAATTATTGCCATTTCATTTTATCAGAATTACCGAAGTGAAAAAGCCCTGGAAGCGCTCAAAAAAATGGCCTCCCCAAGGGTCAATGTATTGAGGGACAACCAATGGCTTAAATTGCCGGGACGTGAACTGGTGCCAGGGGATGTGATCAATGTTTCGGAGGGCGACAGGTTGGCCGCCGATGTAATGGTTTTAGAGGCAGAGAGCCTCGAAATGGATGAATCGATGCTTACAGGCGAGGCCTTTGCAGTGAAAAAAGGAGGATCGGATTTAGTTTTGTTTGCTGGCACTTTGGTGGTAAAAGGCAGAGCTTTGGCCGTTGTCGAAAAAATTGGTGTTCATTCCAAAATGGGAACCATTGCAACCAGTCTGATTGAGAAAAAAGACACCAGAACCCTGCTGCAAAAAGAAATGGCCGTATTTGTAAGAAATGTAGCCGTCATAGGTATTCTCCTTTGTGTATTAATTGTAGTGGTTTATTACAGTGTAAGGGGAAATTTGCTGCAAGCTATGCTCAACGGACTGGCAGCGGCAATGGCTATCCTGCCGGAAGAATTTCCCGTTGTATTTACCCTCTTTCTGGCCATGGGTGCATGGCGATTGGCTAGAATCAATGTTTTGACCAGACAGCCATCCGTAATCGAAGCCCTGGGCTCTGCATCGGTATTGTGTTCCGATAAGACCGGCACCATTACCCAAAATAAAATGGTGGTTGCTATGGTTTTTGATGGCAGCAAACTTACACCTGCAACACCACAGATGGATTCTGGAATACAAGTTATAAGGTGCGCGGCAATGGCATCTTCCACCCATACATCGGATCCCATGGAAAAAGCCATGTTGACAGCTTACCAGCAGGCAAACCTGAGAGAAGATGTCGAAATGACCATGGTTAAAGAGTACCCGATATCTGAAAAGTTATTGGCAACTACTCGCTTATTTACTACCATAGAAAGGCGTATCCATGGTTATTCCAAAGGGGCTCCAGAAACTATCATTGAATTGTGTGGGCTGGTTGGGGAAGAAAAATTACTTGCTCTTAATGCGGTCGAGACTATGGCATCACAAGGCTTTCGCGTTATTGGAATGGCAAATGTAAATTCAGGCATTGATCACATCCCTGAAAGCCAAAAGGATTTGGATTTTGAGTTCGTGGGTTTAATGGGGCTCGAGGATCCTGTCAGACCGGAGGTGGCCACTGCCATAACTTCTTGTAAAAAGGCTGGCATCGAAGTGTACATGATTACGGGGGACCACTCGCTCACTGCAGCGACCATTGGCAATAAAATTGGGTTGAGAAGTGACAACATTCTCACGGGAGCAGAAATGGACCAATTGGACGATGCAGCTTTGAAGGCAAGGCTCAGTGAATGTAATATTTTTGCACGGATCCTGCCCGAACAGAAATTAAGACTGGTAACCCAATTTCAACAAATGGGCAAGGTGGTTGCCATGACGGGCGATGGTGTCAATGATGCTCCCGCACTCAAAAAAGCGGATATTGGCATTGCCATGGGCAACAAGGGCACCGATGTGGCAAGAGAAGCCGCCAGATTGGTGCTACTCGATGATGATTTTTCGTCCATAGTAGCAGGTATTCGAACAGGGAGAAGGATCTACGACAATCTTCAAAAGGCAATGTCTTATATCATTGCCATTCACATACCCATAATTGGCCTTACCTTGTTGCCTGCCTTTAGTGCAACCATGCCCCTTTTGTTATTGCCACTTCACATCATTTTGATGGAACTCATCATTGACCCTGTATGTTCGATTGCTTTTGAGTTTGAAGGCGAAGAAAAAAACATTATGTCCCGCCCACCACGTGGAAACAAAGCTTCATTCTTAAACCGAAAACAGATTGCAGAAAGTATCTTTCACGGACTCTTGTTGTTTTTGACAACTCTGATCACTTTTCAACTTTCATTGACAGAAGGACACAATGAGTCAGCATCCAGAATGATTGCTTTTTCAGCATTATTGATCAGTAATGTTTTTCTCATTTTTTCCAAACTTTCCAATACGGTGATGGTCGTGGAATACCTCTTTCAAAAAAAGCTTGTAGTGTGGCTGCTCCTTGCCATCACCATAGCACTGATCTCTTTGTTTTCATTGAATGATAAAATTCAACAAATACTTCATCTGCAATGGGCGGGTTGGCAACATTTTCAGGTGGCACTGGCTACTTCCTTAATTATGTTGGCCATACTCGAGCTTATTAAATTGAATAAGATAAGGGCAATGAACCGCAATTGCAGGGCTTAAGTCAAAATAATGAATTGTATTTTAATTCGGACTGCGCAGGAGGATTTGATTTAACATTTCATTGATGTTCCTGCCATTATTTTAAGATTAGATTAACGCCACAGGCTCCAAAATTGGGGTGCATATTGCTTGTCTAAGCCGTTTATTATATAGTTTACCTATTTATTATCAGATAACGGTGTTCAAACAACATGCCAGATCATTGATACCAATAACCTGTCTGATATAGATTTGTGTCAATTAATAAATGTAATTATAAACCTTTTAAAACTGTCATTATGAAATTTCATTTCGCACTTATTCTTTTATCTGTTTCCATGGTCTTTACCTCTTGTGCAACCATTTTTAGCAAAGGTGTTCATGACATTACCATTACCAGCAATCCTGCCAATGCCAAAATTTCTGTTGTCAATAAAAAGGGCAAAGAGGTATTTACCGGCACAACACCCGCCACTGTTAAGCTATCTGCTGCTTCTTCTTATTTGTCCAAAGAAGAATACACAGTTACATTTACTACTCCCGGATATCAGTCAAAAACAGTGCCCATCGTTTATAAAATGAACGGCTGGTACCTGGGCAATCTGCTAATTGGAGGCGTGGTAGGCATGCTGGTTGTAGACCCATTATCCGGTGCCATGTGGAAGCCCGTAACCAATGCTATCTCTATTGACCTGGTACAGGGCATTTCATCTACAAGCCCTCAACTCAATGTCATTGACATAGCAGATCTGACACCCACACAAAAAGCCAATCTCATAAGAATAAACTGATAGCCATAAACATTCTTTTACCCTCCCTGAAAGCAGCCAACTATTTTCTCATTTTTGGATTGTTTTCAGGGAGGTAATTTTCTTCATCCACCCGCTTTTCAACAGTTGACCCTACGTGACTATAAATCGGTACATCAAAGTACATCGGTACATCAATAAATCGGTACATCAGTACCCCTTCTCCAGCTTCACTGCTGCAGGGGAAAGCATTGGTAAATTGGTACCCCTACACCAGCTTCACTGCTGTAGGGGCAGGAATTGGTACCCCTACACCAGCTTCACTGCTGTAGGGGCAAGCATTGGTAAATTGGTACCCCTACACCAGCTTCACTGCTGTAGGGGCAAGATCGATAAATTAGTAAATCGATATATTAGTAAATTGCTAAATCAGTAAATCAATACTCCGGATCATATCTCAAACCCGCAATGTATGCCCGGATGTCATCAGGTCGTTCTGCTCGTGCAAGGCCCTCATCCCACAATGTGGTTGCAATGGCAGTAGCAATTTCTAGAGAAATTTCCTGCAAATGGGTCATTCGTGGATAGAGGGTGCCTTGGGCTAATTCCTCTTCCGTCACCTGTGATGCAAGCACTCTTGCAGCGGTTAGAAAGACGTGGTCTGGCAGGTATTTGGCTTCACATGCCATGGCACCCAGACCCACTCCGGGAAAAATGTAAACATTGTTTCCTTGACCTGGAACATGGGTTTTTCCATTGTAAATAACTTTATTAAACGGACTGCCACTCACAAATACAGCCTGTCCATTGCTCCATTCGTATGCTTGTTCAGCTGTACATTCGGCACTGGATGTGGGGTTGGATAATGCAAAGATTACCGGCCGGGAGTTGTATTGACTCATGATCTCTATTACTTCTTGAGTAAATGCTCCTCCGGCTCCCGATGCCCCAATTAATATGTTGGGACGGTAGTGATGCAAAGTCTCAACAAAACTCATGTGGTCACTCTCACGTGCATAAGGTATGTTGTGCGGTAGTAAATTTTTATGTTCTTTGGTTACCAGACCATTGATGTCCACAAACCAAAGTTTGTCCTCAGCTTCTTGTCGTGTAAGCCCTTCCGCCATAAATGCATCCACCATTAAATCTGCAATGCCGGTGGCGGCTGAACCCGCTCCCAAAAACAAAATACGGGAATTTTTAAAAGGTATTCCGGTTACCCTTGAAGAACACAACACTCCTGATAATGCTACTGCTGCCGTACCCTGAATGTCATCATTGAAACACAGCACCTTTGTTTGGTACTTTTCAAGTAAGGAATAAGCCTTTGGGGTAATAAAATCTTCAAATTGAATAAGTGCCTTGGGAAACCGCTTCTGCACACCCATGATAAATTCTTCTACCATCTCAAAATAGGCATCGTCTTCAAGCCTTGGATGGGGATAGCCGAGATAAAGCAGGTCTTCACGCAGCGGTTGATTGTTGGTGCCCAAATCCAAAACAATGGGCATGCATTGCGCAGGATTGATGCCCGCACCCGCAGTGTAAAGCGATAATTTTCCAATCGATATACCAATGCCATTCACTCCCAAGTCTCCCAGACCCAGGATGCGACTGCCATCCGTCACCACTATAATGCGTATGTCATCTTCCGGCCAGTTTTGCAGCAGTTGCAATACATCTCCCTTATCGTCGGGTGTAATGTAAAACCCTTTGTCGATTCTGTAAATGTGCGAAAAACGGGTGCAAACTTCTCCAACGGTGGGGGTGTAAATTATAGGGAGTATCTCCTCAAGGTTGTTCATGATGATGTGGTAGTACAACCTCTCGTTTCTGTCTTGTAAGGCGGATAGAAAAATATACTTTTCTATGTTGCTGCCCTTATCCCGAATATTGGCCATTACCCTACGTTCCTGTATGGTCTGTGATATGATTGAGTGAGGCAATAAACCCCTCAATCCCATTTCCTGCCTTTCCTGTTTTGTAAATGCGGTCGATTTACTCAGTTTTTTATCCCGCAATACGGCAACACCTCTTTTGTCCATCTTTATCGGTTTTGATTCTGTTGGATTTCAATCAATTAGATTGACTCCAACAGAGTTCTTTCATTATTTTACCGGACGACAAAAATCCACTTTTTTAACCTTAATTTTGAGTGATTTCCGTAAAATCTTTGTTGTTTTTTACGACAATTTGCGATATAAAATTTGGTGGAACGATTTTAGGCTGTTTGGTATTTTACTGGTAATTTCAGTAAAAACAAAAAAAGAAAATGTAATTGGGACAGGGCTTTGAATTGACAATATTATTTGATATTTGGGGCATTTTGAGAAATCTCATAAAATTTTATTTGGCTCTCCCGATGAGCTAACAGAAATCATTTATTGTAATGATTTTCGTCGGACCTGCTTTTGATCGTTTGGTTAAATTTGTTGCAAACAAAAGGTAAGTGGTAAATTCATTACTTTCTTCTCATTCTTCTCCCGGCTGTCGATTGTGTCGTGCCAGAATGCATTCTATTTTTAGTCAGCTCAATGCAAACGACATACAATTGTTGGATGCATGTCGTCAGGAGAAAGAATTCAAAGCAGGTGAGTCTATTTTTAAGGAAGGTAGCTACCCCAAAGGGCTCTATTGTGTAGGTGGCGGCAAAGTAAAAGTAACCAAAGAAGAAGACCTTGGTCATCAGCAAATACTTCACCTTGCCGGAGAAGGAGATGTAATGGGATACAGAGCCATTTTGGCTGAGGACACCTTTTCTTGTTCAGCTACTGCTTTGGAACCATCCAGGGTTTGTTTCATTCCAAGATCTTCTTTGTATACTCTTCTTGAAACCAATGCCAGACTGGCGCTGAGGCTTGCCCAGCTTTTGGCAGGTGAACTCAAAAAAGCAGAACTCAAAATAACCGACCATACGCACAAACCCGTTAAAAGTAGGATTGCTTTGGGCATAGAATGGCTTTGTGATCGTTATGGCATGGAAGGCAATACCATCAAAGCCAACCTCAAACGCTCAGACCTGGCCCATCTGGCAGGCACTACCAGAGAAACTGCAACCCGCATTCTGTACGACCTTCAGGCTGAAAACATCATCCAACTTGAAGGGCGGAAGATTTCAGTCGTAGATAAAAATAAACTCCACCACCTAACTTCTTTTTCCAGGTAAAAGATCCATCTTCTTGCTTTGTGGATAAAGTGAAAAATCGCTGAATATCGTTCAGCCCAAACCTCTTTTTCTGGCACTAAAGGTTGATAACTGTAAATGTGATTTCCATCACATTTTGCAATTTTTCCACTTCCTAATTTTGCCACAAACAACAGACAAAATGAAGCTCGCAGAACTGGAAACCAATTTTGAAAGAAAAATCCAGGCCGAAGAAAAAATAGAGCCCCGGGATACCATGCCCGAGGCATACAGGCTCCATCTGATCAGACAAATTTCACAACACGCACACTCAGAAGTGATAGGCATGCAGCCAGAAGGCAACTGGGTAAGCCGTGCTCCCAGCCTGCGCGCCAAACAAATTCTGCTGGCAAAAATCCAGGACGAAGGAGGACATGGGCTTTATCTGTACAGTGCTGCAGAAACCCTTGGCATTTCCAGAGATGAAATGATACGGCAACTGCATGAAGGGAAGGCCAAATATTCCAATATTTTCAACTATCCAACCCTTACATGGGCAGATATAGGAGCCATTGGTTGGTTGGTAGATGGTGCCGCTATCGTCAATCAGGTGGCTTTGCAGCGTACCTCTTTTGGCCCATATTCAAGGGCTATGTTCAGGATCTGTAAAGAAGAAAGTTTTCACCAAAGACAGGGTTATGAAATCATGGCTACCATGATGAAAGGTACAGCCGAGCAAAAAGAAATGGCTCAGGATGCCATGAACCGATGGTGGTGGCCTTCTCTTATGATGTTTGGGCCCCATGATGGAGATTCTCCCCATTCAGGCGACGCCTTTAAGTGGAAGATCAAACGAAAAAGCAACGACGAGCTGCGCCAGAAATTCATCGATAAAACGGTTCAGCAGGCTTATGTAATCGGACTTGCAATTCCGGATCCATTGCTCAAATGGAATGAGGAAAAACAAGGTTACGACCATGGTCCCATCGACTGGTCAGAATTCAAACGTGTAATCAGTGGCAATGGTCCCTGCAATCGCCAGCGAATGGAGCACCATAAACATTGGCATGAAGAAGGCAGATGGGTGCGCGAAGCCGCAGAAGCATATAAAACTCGTATTTCAACCCTAAACTAAGTTACATGGATACGCAATTAGACCTTTGGGAAGTTTTTGTCCAGGGCAAATCAGGAGGACAATTTATGCATGCAGGCAGTGTGCACGCATCTGATAAAGAAATGGCACTCAAGTATGCCAGAGATTTGTACACCCGCAGAAATGAAGGCAGTGCGATCTGGGTGGTTTTGTCCAACAACATCGTTTCATCAGCTCCTGAAGATGCAGAAATGTTTTTTGACCCCGCCAATGATAAAATTTATCGCCATCCAACATTTTATACAATGCCGGAAGGAGCACTTCAAATCTGATGAACATGGAACTCAAAGAGGCTTTACAAAAATTTTTACTCCGCCTGGGAGACAATGCACTTATCCAGGGCCAAAGGCTTTGTGAATGGTGCAGCAGAGCACCTATGCTCGAAGAAGACATTGCACTCAGCAATTTGGCACTCGATCACATAGGCAGGGCTCAGGTCTTACTGGATTATGCCGGCCAGACATATGGTGCTGCAAAAAGTGCAGATGAACTTGCATTCAGAAGAAGCGAACGACAATACTACAATTTTTTAATGGCCGAAATGCCCATTGGCAATTTTGCCTATACCATTGCCAAACAATTGTACTTGTCTGCTTATGAAGAATTGTTATACGAAGTACTTAGCCAAAGTACAGATACCAATCTTTCTGCCATTTCATTGAAAGCCATAAAAGAAGCAAGATACCATTTTTCACATGCAGCTGATTGGTGCGTAAGATTGGGCCTGGGTACACCGGAAAGTCACGATAAGTTGGCAGACGCCATCAATGAATTGTGGGCATATACCGATGAGTTTTTTGAAATGTCGGATTGTGACTTGCTTTTATTGCAACATGGTATTGCCCCTGATCAGGAAGTCATCAAAAAACATTGGCTGGATAAAATAGGAAAAGTATTTATGAGGGCAGGCTTTACCATGCCTTCAGAAGTTTATCAACACCATGGATCCAGACAAGGCATTCATACAGAACACCTCGGTCATCTCTTGTGTGAAATGCAATTTCTCCAACGTGCACATCCTGAAGCATCATGGTAACTATGCAAGCCATGGAACACACTGCAGTAATGGAATTGTTGGATCAGATCCCCGATCCGGAGATTCCTGTTGTTTCAATCCGCGAAATGGGCATTCTTAGAAATGTTCAACTTAATGGTAAACATTGTGAGGTAACCATTACCCCTACCTATACCGCTTGTCCTGCTATGGCTTCTATTGCCGACGACATAGAAGCTTTACTCAAGAGTCATGGTTTTAAAAGCGTCAAGGTGCACACCGTTTTGTCACCCCCCTGGTCCACCAGCTGGATGACCGAAGGAACAAGACAGAAGCTGAGAACATTTGGCATTGCACCTCCCGCTCACCAAGCATGCAACAACTGGTCTGCTGAGGTTATGCAAGTCAATTGCCCCAGATGTGGTTCTCATCATACCAGCGTCATATCCAAGTTTGGCTCAACAGCATGCAAAGCACTGCTTAAGTGTGAAGAATGTAAAGAGCCTTTTGATTATTTTAAATGCCATTAAGTTCTAATATATGCCCATTTATCATAAACTAGGTATTGTTCCCGATAAAAGACACGTCGTGGCACGACAGCAAAACGGAAAATTGTATCAGGAAGAATTGGTAGGCACCCAGGGCTTTGCAGGTATGTCTTCATTGGTATACCATCTTTATCCGCCAACCAGGGTAAAACAAAAAGACAAACCGTATAGCGTTCAACCGGAAATTGCCATTGAAAATGGTTTGGATGCTATGAGCTTTCAGGGTTTTCAATTGCAACCGGAAGCAGATTATCTCAAGAGCAGAAAAGTGCTTTTTTGTAATCCTGCTCTGCAAATTGGACTGGCAGCTCCCACCACATCAACACCTTATTTTTATAAAAATGCCGATGCAGACGAGATAATCTTTGTGCACAAAGGTTCTGGTATTATATCCACCATGTTTGGCGATTTGTCTTTCAAATATGGAGATTACATTGTCATTCCAAGGGGCACCGTTTATCAGGTTCATTTTGATAGTGACGATAATCGTTGGTTGTTCATGGAATCTACTGACCCGGTATTTACTCCCAGAAGGTACCGCAATGACTTTGGACAAATGCTGGAGCATTCACCATTTTGTGAAAGAGATATTCAGAGACCTGAAAACCTCAAGACCTATGATGAAGAAGGTGAATTTGATATCTTCATAAAAAAGAAAGGCATCATGTTTCCTTACTTGTATGCCAATCACCCTTTTGATGTGGCCGGTTGGGATGGCTTTCACTATCCTTACATATTTTCTATCTTCAATTTTGAACCCATTACTGGTAGGATTCACATGCCTCCTCCTGTCCATCAGACTTTTGAGAGTCGCAATTTTGTGGTATGTTCTTTCGTGCCAAGGCTCTATGACTATCACCCCGATGCCATTCCGGCACCTTATCACCACAGCAACATAGACAGTGATGAATTGCTTTATTACGTGGATGGAGATTTTATGAGCCGAAACAACATCCAAAAAGGACAGATTACATTGCATCCAGGTGGAATTCCACATGGTCCGCACCCCGGAGCCATTGAAAGATCTATAGGCAAAAAAGAAACACAGGAACTGGCAGTGATGATAGATCCCTTCCAACCGGTTAATATCACCAGGGAAGCCTTGAATTTGGAAGTAAAAGATTATTACAAATCCTGGTTGGAAAACAACCATGTTTAATAAAAATAATTATCATGACAACAGCAAATTTAACAGAGGTAAAAGATTATGAATACGGAATTCAGAAGATCTTTGATAAAGCTCAGGACTTCCTGCCTATCAATGGTACTGATTACGTAGAATTATATGTAGGTAATGCCAAACAGGCAGCCCATTTTTATAAAACAGCCTTTGGTTTCCAATCACTTGCTTATTGCGGATTGGAAACAGGCAACAGGGATTTTTGTTCTTACGTCCTGGTTCAGGATAAGATTCGTTTGGTGCTGACTACTCCGTACAAAGCCGATAGCGAAATCGCAGAACACATTAAAAAGCATGGTGATGGGGTTAAAGTAATTGCTTTGTGGGTCGACGATGCGAGCGTTGCCTATGAAGAGACTACCAGCAGGGGCGCCACGAGTGTGATGGCACCCCAAACCATGTCTGATAAGTGGGGAAAGGTAGTGCGATCTGCAATTAAAACTTATGGCGATACCATCCACATGTTTGTAGAAAGAAAAGATTACAATGGCGTATTCTTACCCGGTTTTGAAAAATGGGATTCTGAGTACAACCCAGGATCCACCGGACTCCGATACATCGATCACATGGTTGGAAATGTTGAATTGGGCACCATGAATGAATGGGCGAAATTTTATGCCATGACCATGGGATTTGCAAACCTCATTACCTTTGATGACAAAGACATCTCAACTCAATATACAGCGTTGATGAGTAAGGTTATGACCAATGGCAATGGCAGGATCAAATTCCCCATCAACGAACCGGCAGAAGGACTTAAGAAAAGCCAGATCGAAGAATTTATAGATTTTTATGGCGGAGCGGGCTGCCAGCATATAGCAGTGGCTACCAATGACATTGTATTTACTGTCTCCGAAATGCGCAGGCGAGGCGTTGAGTTTTTGCACGTACCAGGCACATATTACGATACAGTTGGTGCAAGAGTAGGAGATATTGCAGAAGACCTCGCCATTTTAAAATCCCTCGGTATTATGGTCGACAGAGACGAAGACGGTTACCTGCTTCAAATCTTTACCAAACCCGTAGAAGACAGACCCACCCTCTTTTTTGAGATCATCCAGCGCAAAGGTGCAAAATCCTTTGGCAAAGGAAATTTCAAAGCCTTGTTTGAAAGCATCGAAGCTGAACAGGCCAGAAGAGGTACCCTTTAAGCATAATCGTGGAAATGCCGCAGTGGCTTATGCTGCGGCCAGCTAATTTTTTTCTTCATAGCCAATGGTGAAAGCCATTGGTTATGATTTTTTAAAGCCATCCTCGTGATGAGCCCTCATGACAATCATCAAATTTATCAGTTATGCACACTGACCTTAAAAAAAGTATTGAACTCATGAGCCCTGCCGGTTCCTGGGAAGCCTTGATGGCTGCTATTAAGGCCGGTTGCGATGCAGTTTACTTTGGTGTGGAACAGCTCAACATGCGAGCCCGATCCAGCAATAATTTCACCCTGGAAGATTTGCCCAAAATTGCTGTCATTACCCAGCAAGCCGGCGTGAAATCTTACCTCACACTCAATACCATTTTGTACGACCACGACATTCAACTGATGAAGTCTATCGTTGATACGGCCAAAGAAAGTGGTATTTCAGCTGTCATAGCCTCCGACCATGCAGCCATGTTTTATTGCAAAAACATAGGTATGCTCCTTCACATCTCAACCCAGGCCAATGTCTCCAATCTGGATACAGTCGCTTTTTTTGCCGCATTTGCCGATGTTGTGGTTTTGGCGCGTGAACTGAGTCTTAAACAGGTAGCTGAAATTGCCAGGGGTATTGAAAAGCAGCAAATCAAAGGACCTTCCGGTAAATTGGTGAAATTGGAAATTTTTGCCCATGGAGCACTTTGTATGGCGGTATCCGGCAAATGTTATTTGAGTTTGCATAGCCACTTTGCATCTGCCAACAGAGGAGCCTGTATCCAAAATTGCAGGAGGTCTTATGTGGTCATGGATAAGGATGAAGGCGTAGAATTTGAAATTGACAACGAGTACATCATGTCCGCCAAAGACCTTTGTACCATTGGATTCTTGGATCAAATCATCGATGCAGGTGTAGGTGTTCTTAAAATTGAAGGACGGGGAAGATCGGCAGATTATGTTTACACTGTGACCCAATGTTACAGAGAAGCCATCGATGCCATTCAGGATGGCAGCTATTCACCTTCACGGGTGGAAGAATGGATGCCGCGCCTCGCTACCGTCTATAATCGCGGCTTTTGGGACGGATATTATTTGGGAAAAAAATTGGGTGAATGGTCGGATAGTTACGGCTCCAAAGCCAGCCAGCGCAAAATTTATGTTGCGAAAGGGGTAAAGTATTTTGATGAAGCAGGCATTGCAGAATTTAAATGTGAATCTCACGATTTGAACGTTGGGGATAAAGTAGCGGTAACAGGACCTACTACTGGCTACGTGGAAGCTTTTGTCAGTGAAATCAGAAAAGGGGGTAGGGCAGTAGACGCTGTCAGTAGGGGTGATCAATTTACCTTTCAGCTTTCTGAAAAAATCAGGCCTTCAGATAAATTGTACAAGTTGGTGGCTTTATGATTCAAATTACTCAGATCAGGGCCAAATGTATTGGCTGTAATGCCTGCGTTGAAATTGCTGATTACCGATGGAGGGTGTCACGCAAAGATGGTAAATGCACTCTGATAGGCTCAGTAGAAAAAAAGGGATTTTATACGGTCAATGTCGATGATGCAGAAAGTGATGATGTTGCTTCTGCCACCCGCGTTTGCCCTGCGCGCATTATCCAATGGAAAAAAATCAATTAAGTCATTTAAGTATTGCCATACCCACATAAGAATCTGCGGTACCATAGTATAAGAGCCACCTTCCCTTAAAAAATACAAGACCTTCTGAAAAGACAGTGCCCGACTTGTATTGACCACTTACTTCGTGCGCAAGCGTAGGCCGAATCAGACAAGTATCAGTACGACTCAATACTTTGAAAGGATCATTTTTATCAAAGATTACTCTTCCAACGGTGTAAGTGTTTTTTGGAAGTGACGGATCAGTGCGATCATCTTCTGCATTTTTACCATTGTATAACAACACAATGCCCTCATCTATAATAAGCGCTGGCGGACCACACTCTGTAAGCCTGCTATCTAATTGCCGGGGTCTGGTTTTAATAACTGGAGTCAACTCACCGTTATTATCAACGGATGGATACCAGTCAATCAAATTGTCGGACCAGGCCAAATTGACAAACTCTTCACCCCAATACATCCAATACTTGCCATTTATTTTTTTTGCAGTTTGCACATTATTGATGAGTTCACAAATGATGGAACCCGATTTTGACCAGTGATCTAAAAACTTGCCGTTATATGCTTTTTGAAATGCCGGACCTTTTTTCTCCCAATGTAACAAATCCCTGGAAACAGCAATGGTTAACCTGGCTGTCTTTTGATTCCAGCTAGTATATGCCATCACGTACTCGCCTTGTGGTGTCCGTACTATCCTCGGATCTTCACATCCACCTGGATAATCCCATTGTGCATATTCACCAGGGCTGGGATATAATACGGGCTCGGGGTGTACTTTAAAATGTATGCCATCTATAGAGGATGCCAATCCGATCCTCGAAGTGCGCCCGCCTAAAATGGCTTTGGGATTGTCTTCACAACGATACAACAAAAAAACGGTATCATTCCTTACGATAGCAGCTGGATTAAAAACATCGGCTTTTTGCCATTTTACCTGCTTTTCAGTCATGGGACAGAAAAAAGTTAGGCTTGAATCAGCCCGAAGGATTGGATTTTCAATTGGCTTTATTGCCTCCGTAAAATTTGCGGGACTGATATCTATCTTTTTACAAGCCGTCAACCCCAAAACAAAAATTGTAATGATAATTTGTAGTGATAATCTGCTCATCCTCCTTTATTGTGAGGTGAATTTATGTATTTTATTCTATTTGAAGATTATAACTTGACAAGAGACGGCTTTATTCCTGAATCATTTTCAGGGCAGATTCAATGTCCTTCATATAGATTTTATCTGCGTGAACCGTATACGGATCTGTCATCCGACTTTCCTTTAAATATTTTTCTTTGGCTGTTTGAAGTTGTTCCTTTGCCTTTGTTATATTTTGTTGCAATAAATACACCCTGCCTAAATAATATCTGTTTTCTGCAAGGTCGTTGATTTCTTGTTGCTTTATAAGTGAAGCCTCTGCTCTTTCAAGATCATTTTCTTGCCAATATAAAACCCCCAAATGTAAATAGTCAAATAGACCCGGATTGTAGTTGGGTGCTTTCAATTGGTTTTCTATAATGGAAATAGCCTTTTGTTTTTGTCCTAAAAATTTATAACACAAGGCCCTGGCAATGTGAAGGTGATATTCAGCGTTGACCGAATAACCGATATCGTATTTACTAAGACTATCCAACCTTTCAATGTCTTGTATCGCACCTTCATAATCCCTGAAAAATTGATAACGACACCAACCTCTGTAAGGCAAATGTTCTTTGGGATCGAGAGCCACTGCTTTGTTCATCAATTGAAACCATGTTACAAAATCGCCACTCTTTAGATAGGCTGTAGATTTGACCTCATAGGCAAATGCAAACGTAGGATCTACGGCCAGTGCCTCATCCAGCGCCTTTTGATATTCCTTACTAAATTGATAATATCCCTGTCTTTTTTCTGCTATGGTGCAGGCTTTATATTTGAGCGTATCGCCATAATAAAGATAGGCATTACAATTGGGTTGTGCCATGGCTTTTATTACTACAAAGCTTAAAATCAGACATAGTAATTTCATGGTAGAATTTCTTTTAATTGTCCATCAACAATTACAAAAGTTAGGTATTGGTAATAATCCCTGGCCTTTTCATTATAGATGAGCGGCTTCCAACCTTTGATCTCCTTACAAGCCTTGAGCAACGGCTCTGTTACGGTGGATGGCATCTTGTTTTCATTAAATTGTAAATCGGAAGTTAGCACCCTAAACCGACCACTCTCTCCCTTACAATTTACAATGAACCGTATCCGCACATAGCCGTCATTTTTAAATTTTGTATTTTTAAACAGCGCAAATAATTGTTGCTCTAGTCCTTTTTTTTCTCCTTCAATTGCTATACCCTTGCCCGAGTTAAAGTATTGAAACAAATATTCTTCAGATCCGCAAAGTGAAAAGTTTGGGTCATCCGTCTGAGGATCAAAAACAATATCTCCTACGCTACCCCTTGGCTCTGATTCAGACTTTTGTGTCCTGCACTGAGCCATTGCCAGTATCATCATTATACTTAAAATCCTGATTGCCCTCATATAATATGGTTAAGTTCTGCAGCGAAAATAGAAAAGAGACTTTGTCATCATTACATTCGTTGCCACTTTAACAGTTTCTTGTGAGGGATTTAATGTGTTTGAGTAGATCAACCCTGTTTTATTGAAATAAGTATTCATTAGCGAACACTCATTACAATTCATCATTACTTCCCGGTAGTATAGATACAGTTTCTAATTTTGGGATCAAATTATGACTTCAATACAACATCCAAAATCTCATCTCCGTATTTATTAAGTTTGTGTTCCCCAATTCCCGGAATATCGCCAAGTTCATCCATGGTCAAAGGTCTGGCGGCTGCGATTGCTTGAATGGTGCTATCGTGAAGAATAATGTAGGGTGGGAGTTTGCTTTCTTTTGATTTGAACAAACGCCACGTTTTCAATTTCATCAGAAGGTCTTCATCCGGCTCATCAAAGATGACGGGCATCCTGGGTTTGGGACCAACTTTTACTTCAGGCTTTTCTCCAAAACTCTCCTTATGGAGGTCTATTTTGCTGCTTCCATTTAATACATTGGCCGAAAGTGGGGTAGTCGTTAATCGATTGTTGGTAGTAAAATCTATGGCTAAAACTCCCAGATTGATCATTTGGGTAATGTAACCCTTCCACTCAAAAGCAGGATAATGCCTGCCGACTCCAAATGTTTTAATTTTATCGTATTGCTTTTCTATGAGTTCTTTCTTATGCGAGCCCCTCAAAATATCTATCAAAGTAGAAATGGTGATTTGCTCCTGGCAACGAATAATGGCTGATAAGGCCATTTGGCAAAGTTTTGTTCCATCAAATTTTGCCCTGGGTTTTGAACAGATATCACAATGGCCACAGCTTTCTTGTCTGTATTCTCCAAAATAATTTAAAATAAAATTGGTTCTGCAATTGTAGCTGGTTGCAAATTGCCACATCCTGTCAAGTTTGGCATGTTGCACTTCTTTATATTCTTCATTGCCTTCGCTGTTTAATATGAATTCTTTTTGAATTTCCAAATCGGTGAAACCATAAAACAAGACAGCATCTGCTGCCAAACCATCCCTGCCTGCCCTACCAATTTCCTGGTAATAGCCTTCCAGATTTTTGGGCATGTTGTAATGGATTACAAGGCGTATGTTGCTCTTATCGATGCCCATGCCAAAGGCTATTGTTGCACAAATGACCGGAACTTCATCGCGCACAAAAGCTTCCTGTACTTTATTGCGCTCATCAGGCGACATTCCTGCATGGTAAAACTCGGCCCGTATGCCCTTATCTTGTAAGGATGCTGCCAACTTTTCACAAGTTTTGCGACTGGTACAATAGATGATGCAACTTTCACCTTTTCTTTTTTTGAGCATTGTCATGATCTGCTCCATCCTTTGTTGGTTGATGTGGGCAGAGATATGAATGTTTTTACGCTCAAAACTGCTGACGAATATTTTGGCTTCTTTTAGCCTGAGTTGTTTACAAATATCAGCCTGCGTTGCCGTATCCGCAGTTGCTGTCAAGGCAATGAAGGGGGTATCAGGGTAAAGCAATCTCACTTTTGAAACCTGGAGATAATCAGGCCTGAAATCATTGCCCCACATCGACACACAGTGAGCCTCATCGACAGCAAAAAAATCAATTTTCAACCTCGATAAAAAATTCAGAAATAAATCACTGCCCAAACGTTCTGGCGATACATACAGGATTTTAAGTTTGCCATCGATGGCGTCCCCTTCCATTTGTCGGATTTCTTCCTGCGACATATGGCTATTATATGCGGCCGCTGGTATGCCCAATGCTTTCAATGCCATTACCTGATCTTTCATGAGAGCAATGAGCGGTGAAATAACGATGGCCATATTTGGCAAATAAAGAGCGGGTATCTGGTAGCAGATAGATTTTCCACCCCCTGTAGGCATAATCACCAGACTATCTTTTTTGGCAAGCAGCCATTGAATAACCTCCTCCTGCATAGGACGGAAGCTGTCGTAGCCGAAATGGGTTTTTAGTAAGGCTTGGATTTCCACAAATATATTTCAGGTTGCAAAGGTAGTTGAATTTAGATAAAGGTGATGGTTCTGATATAGGAGAGGGGTTATCGGAGATGGGATATGCGTTAAACGACGGGCGTTGAGCGACATGCGACGGGCGATTGGCGACAAACGTTGGGCGACGGGCGACATGCGACAGGTCTCTTGCGACGGGCGACGGGTGTCATTTGATGGGCGATTGGCGACATGCGTTAGGCGATTGGCGACATGCGTTAGGTGATGGGCGACATGCTCTGGGTGACGGGCGATTGGCGACAAACGTTGGGCGACGGGAGACATGCGACAGGTCTCTTGCGACGGGCGACGGGTGTCATTTGATGGGCGATTGGCGACATGCGTTAAGCGACTGGCGCAAGGTGACTGGCGACATGCAACTTCTTACATGCAACACGCGACACACTACATACAACATGTGATGTGCCACATTGGAAATGCGCTTGATAGAAACACCTTATTTTTCACTCTTCCTCTACTCGATCCCTGAGCTTGTCGAAGGGAGCCTGTCGAAGGGAGCTTGTCGAAGGGAGCTCGCAAAAAAATCGGATCGACCCCAAAAGAGATCGACCCGACGGTTGACCTTAAAACGGTCTGACTTCCTGAACACCTTTCTGGCTGTCTCCGATTTTCATAAATTCGCTGACAACGATCTCGGTAATCTGGCGGGCCTGCCCGGCTTTGTCTTCGTAACTACGGTAGTTGAGCATGCCTGTCACGGCTACCTTACTGCCTTTTACGAGGGACTTGGCCATGAGTTCTGCATTCTTACCCCAGGCGATGATGTTGTGCCATTGGGTATTTTTCACCAGCTCACCTTTGTTGTTTTTGTAACTTTCGGTGGTTGCCAGCGAAAAAGTGGCCTTTTTGTTGCCTGAAGTAAATTCGGTTACTTCTACATCCTTTCCCAGGTTGCCAATCAGTTGTACTGCGTTCTTCAGTGTGTTCATAACGTAAAATTTTGTGAGTTAAAAAATGTGTTTCGACATCGATCGATATTGCAAATATGTTGAGGTATTAAAAAAAGAGGCGTTTTTTAAACGTTTAATTACGGTTAAATTTTATTTACTACTTAAATAATTAAAAAACAATATATAAAACATATTAAAATACGTAATATATAGACCTTTGATTTTTTTTCTCCGCTTTGCTTTCTTCATATTAAATTTGCATGTAATATTTGATACATGAAATTATATACCTTTTTCCTGACTTTTTTCTGCTTTTCAATTTTGAAGGCACAAACACTGGTTTACAATGCTGATGGCTTGCTGATCTCTGGAGAAGAAGTCAGGGTGAATAACAGACCTTCATCTAACACTAATCATCGCATGATGGGCTGCACACCTTTTTATGAAGGATGGGAATCCGGCAGTTTTACCCCTACCTGGACACAAGGCCCAGCACCCACCACATTTACGGTCCAAAATACCGGAGCTCCGGTTGGTCAATACTACCTCACAGCAGCTGGAGGGAATAACACCCATTTGCAAGGTCTTTCAACCATATTACCTTCTGTCCAACAACCTGACTACTTTTCGTGGAGAACCAAAAATGAAACGGCCGGCCAGGCTGGTGCATATGTGGTTATTGGCAATAGTAGTGTTACGGCTACCAATTGTATTGTTTTCTGTTACATCACCAATTCACAGGACCTCAGGTTTGTTGCTAATGGACCTGCCTTTAATTACCCAATTACTGTAGGTTCCTGGCATCTTGTGGAGTTGAAAAATGTAAACTATACCAGCTACACTTTTGATATTTACATCGACGGGGTTTTGCAATACACGAGCTTCCCTTTTAGAGGCAATATACCGGATATGGATCGTATTCACATATATAACTTTGGGACTACCTCTATAGGTGGATGGGATGATATTAGGGTATGTAATTCAATGGCAGCTGTAAATCAAATGAATGCGCAGACCTATGCCACCCTTCAAGACGCCATCGATGCAGCTACTCCGGGAGATACCATTCAGTTGCTTGAAGATAATAATGTTGCCACGCTCACCATAACCAATTCTGTCATACTTAAATCAGGGGGCTTCGCGCTGAACCTAACCGGTTTATTAGACATACCGGTAGGTAAAACTTTAACCTGGTGGAACAATACTATGAATTTTACAGGCAGTGGCAGTATCATCAATAATGGTACACTCAACAACCGCGGCACCATACAGCTGCTTACCGGTGTAACCAATTCAGGTATTTATAAAGGTACGGGCATTTTGCTTGGTAATCTCATCAACCAGGGCAGTACGCAACCGGGCAACTAATTGGCATAAAGAAATAAACATAAGCCACATCATTTAGGGGCTGTTATTCGACTATCAGGCTTTCTGCTATTTTT
>ERZ724507.235-NODE-235-length-25178-cov-7.545038_pt1 | contig 25178 bp, 24 predicted proteins | sample MGYA00376040_ERZ724507 | MGnify/ENA primary metagenome ERZ724507 (study PRJEB28724, sample SAMN07190883) | activated sludge metagenome | isolation source: activated sludge of sewage treatment plant in Hong Hong | place: Hong Kong | collected 2016-03-17 ...
GCCGCAAGGTCCAGCGGGTCCGGCGGGGTCGGTGGCGTCTTCGGAACATCTGGGCGGCTTTACCAGCTTTACGACCGCGACCACCACCGGCGCGATGCCAAACGGTCGTCCGGGCATGCATGCCAAGTGCGCGGCAGAGTTCCCCGGATCGCACCTGTGTCACGCGGCGGAGTATGTCCTGTCTGACTCGGCCACGACGGTGCCATCGGGTGGAGCCTGGATTGACGCGAGCACGAACACGTCGGCGAACGCGGAAAACTCGGGGCTGCCGGGCAGTGGTCGCTACCTGTACGGCTATAGCTGCACGACGTGGACGAGCGCGAGCACCAGCAGCAACGGCACCTATGTCACCAGCGCGGGCTCTGTGACGGACGCTCCGTGTAACACCGCGCGCTCGGTCGCCTGCTGCTACTAGCGCGGGGGCGGCTTCCCCAGTGGTTCCGTGCGCGGGGGCCGGGGGGCGGGGCTGCGACGAGCCTTGCCGACCTTGATCATCAGCCTGAAAACGTGCTGCTGGCCAAGGACGGGCGGGTGGTGCTGACCGACTTTGGCATTGCGCGGGCGGTGGAGCAGCCGGACGCGGAAGGCGGCGGTCAGGCGGGGCTGCTCGGGACACCGGAATACATGGCGCCGGAGCAGGTGGATGGCTCGGCAGAGGTGACGGCGGCGGCGGACCTGTACGCGCTTGGGGTGACGCTGTTTGAGATGCTGACGGGCAAGCTGCCGTTTTCTGCGGCGACTCCGATGCTGACGGCGATGCAGCGGCTGTTTCACGATGCGCCCGATCCGCGTTCGGTTCAGCCGGACCTCCACCCGCAGCTGGCGGAGCTGGTGCTGCGCTGCTTGCGTCGCAATCCCAAAGAGCGAATCGGCAGTGCGCAGGAGCTGGCGGCCTCGCTTGCGCAGTTTTTGCCGTCGCGGACGATGCAGATTCCAGCGGCGTCGAGCGTGTCGGGCGGCTATGCGGCGCTACCGACAGAGACGGCGGTGTCGCGGCAGAAGTCGGTGGCGGTGCTGCCGCTGCGCAACCAGGGCGCGCCGGATGATGCGTATCTGGCGGAAGGTCTGACCGAGGAGCTGATCGACGCGCTGTCGATGGTCAAGGGCGTGCGGGTGCGCAGCCGAGGCCAGTCGATGAGCGTGCAAGGGGACTCGCGAGAGGCACGGGTGGTCGGACAGTCGCTCGGGGTGCAGCTGGTGGTCGATGGCACGCTGCGGCGGCTTGGGGATGCGCTGCGGCTGACGGTGCGGCTCATCAACGTCGAAGACGGCTTCCAGGTGTGGGCGCAGCGGTTTGATAGCAAGGTGGCCGAGCTGTTTTCGCTGTCGGACTCGGTGACGGCGGCGCTGGCGCAGGCGCTGACCAGTCAGATGGGCCAGGCGGTCGAGCGGGCGAAGCTAAGCGATGCGCAGGCGATCGAAAAGTACCTCAAGGCGCGACAGCTGTATCACCGCAGCAGATCCAGCGAGATGAAAGACTGCGTGGCGCTGTTCGAGGAGATCCTGGTCGGGCGCGAACACGATCCGAAGCTGCTGGCAGGCTATGCGCTGGCGCAGGCGCGCAGCTGGTTCTTTGGGGCGGCGGACGCGGCGGCCAAGGCGCGGACGGCGGCGGAGCAGGCGCTCGTGGCGGCTCCAAACAGTGGCGAGTCGCACCTGGCGCTGGCGATGGTGAAGTTTCAAGACGCGGACCTGCCGGGGGCGGTGCTGGCGGTGCGACAGGCGCTGCGGCGGGCTCCGACGCTGGCGGAAGCGCACGATCTGCTGGGTCGGATCTTGATCGAAACGGGGCCAGTGGCGGAAGGCTTGCGCTCGCTCGACATCGCGATGGACATCGATCCGGCGCTGCATCGGCTGCTGGTGGATCAGGCGCGGATCTACGAGCTACAAGGTCAGCATCAACAGTGCGACGCGCTGCTCGCGCAGGCGGTGGTGCAGATGCAGAGCGTGGCATTTACCGGGGCGCTGCGGATGCGGGTGTGCATCTGGCGACGGGATCGGGCGGAGGCGCAGCGGATGATGCAGAACCTCGACGCGGGGCTTCAGGCGTTTCCGCATGTGCTGCGACTTCTGCAAGCGGTGGCGACAGGCGAGCGGCTGGACTTGGTCAAGCTGCTGAGCGACATGCCGCTCGGACGCAGCAGCAGCGGGCGCGGGCAGGCGCTGTTTCATCAGCTCGGCTGCGAGTGGTATTCGTTCCAGGGCGAGTTTGACCAGGCCATCAAGGCGCTGGCTCCTGCGGTGGACAACGGGCTGTGCGACATCGTGTGGATGGATCTGTGTCCGCTGCTACAGCCGCTGCACAAAGATCCGCGCTTTGCGGCCATGCGTCGGTCGGTAGAAGCGCGCGCCAAGAAGGTTCGCGATGCGCTGACCCAGCCGCTGTTGTAGTGGGCGATCCAGTCGTCGTCGCCGCCGGTTACGTGGGCGGAATCGAAAGGCTCAGCACCAGCGCGTCTTCTTCGCTTTCGCCAGGAACAATCGGCGGGTAGTAGCGCGGGCGGACGCCGGTCTTCACAAAGCCAAGCTGCTCATACAGCGCAAGCGCTGGGGTGTTGTGGGCGCGGACTTCCAGCCACAGCGTGGCAACCTCCAGCGTGCGCAGCCTGTCACAGCAGGCCAGAATCAGCTGGCGAGCGAGTCCCTGACGCTGAAAGGCGGGGTCGGTGCCGACTTGCAGGATGGTGGCTTCATCCAGCACGCGCTGCATCAGGCAATAGGACCGGAGCTGTCCGTCGGGAGCCTCGCTCACCGCGAGCAGCGTCTCGGGCCGCAGCAGCGTGTTCCGCAGCGAGTCTTCGCCCCACGGATGCGGTTCCAGCACGGCTTCCAGCGCAGCGACCTGCGGAGCCAGTCCGGGCCGTTGCTCGTCTTCGATGAAGCGACAGGTGACCATGGCGCGCACCATAGCCAACCGCCTGGCTCAAGTCACCGATTGCGCTGGCCTGCACGCTCCAGCATCGTCTGAAAGTCCTGTGCAGGAATGTCGTTGCGCGTGATGTCCTGCTTCTGTGCCAGCAGCGACTCGATGTCGGCCAGATCGGCATCGCTGAGGCCGTCTGTGCCAAACGGAACCGGGTCGCTGGTTGTGGCTACGCGATCACGGATGACGCTGCTGGTCGTCGGACCACTGCTTTTGGACGAAGTTCCGCTCGCTTGTCCCTCGGGTCGAGAATCGTTTGCCATGCTCCACCCCACCTCCCTATACTCGCACGGCAATGCGAGTCCCTCTTATCGATCTTTCAGCGCAGTATCAGAAGATTCGGACCGACGTAGACCAAGCGGTGGCCAGCGTGCTGGCATCGGGTCGCTACGTGATGGGCCCGGACATGACGGAGTTTGAAAAAGAGCTGGGCCGTTATCTCGGCGGTCTGCACGTCGTGGGCGTCAGCTCGGGAACCGATGCACTGCTGGCGGCGGCGATGGCGCTTGATGTCGGGCTGGGCAGCGGCAAGGACGTTGGCTGCACGCGCGATGTCGAAGTGGTGACGACCGCGTACAGCTTCTTTGCGACGCCCGAAACGGCGGTACGGCTGGGCGCGCGTCCGGTGTTCTGTGACATCGCCGAAGACAGCTTCAATGCGGACATCGGCGACATGCTGGGCCGCATCAGCAAAAAGACGGTGGCGATCCTGCCGGTCCACATGTTCGGTCTTCAGATGGACGTAAGTCAGCTGGTCGCGACGGGCATTCCGGTGATTGAGGACGCGGCGCAGACGCTCCAGCCGGGGATTGCCAGTCAGTCGGCGTGCGCGACGCTGAGCTTCTTTCCGACCAAGAACCTGGGCGCAGCAGGCGACGGTGGCGCGGTGGTGACAAAGAGCGCCGAGCTGGCCGACAAGCTCGGGATCATGCGTCAGCACGGCAGTCGGCCCAAGTACGTGCATCACCTGTGGGGCGGCAACTTCCGGCTCGATCCGATTCAGGCGGCGATCCTGCGGGTGAAGCTGCGGCACCTGGATTCCTGGCAAGCCCAGCGTCGCCACAATGCGCAGCGCTACCGAGAGCGGCTCGCCGACCTGCCGCTGCGTCTGCCCGTCGACTATCCAAGTCACGTCTATCACCACTTTGTGATTCGGACCGAGCGGCGCGATGCCCTGCGGGAACACCTGGCGGCGCGGCAGATCGACAGTGAGGTTTACTACCCGCTGGCGCTGCACCTTCAGCCTTGCTTTGCGCACCTGGGCTATAAGCCGGGGAGCCTGCCTCGCTCTGAGGCGGCGTCGAAAGAAGCGCTGGCCCTGCCGGTTCACCCCGACCTGTCCGAGGAACAGATCGACTTTGTTGCAGAATCAGTGCGCGGCTTCTACCGTGCCTGACCTGTAATGAGTGCAAACGAAGCTGTTTCTTCTGCCCAAACTTCCTCTCCTGCTCCGGTTTCAGTCGCGGTCGTCGGCGCTGGCTACTGGGGCGTAAACCACGTTCGGACCTTCGCTCGACTGGCTGGCTGCGAGCTTGCGCGGGTCTGCGATCCCGACGCGAAGAACCTCAAGCGAGCGGCGGGCCTGGCTCCTTCGGCGAAGCTTGGCGGCGACTATGCAGAGGTGCTGGCCGACCCGCGCATCGACGCGGTGGTGCTGGCCACCCCGGCGGTCTTGCACGCGGAACAGACCATCGCTGCGCTTCGGGCGGGCAAGCATGTGCTGTGTGAAAAGCCGCTCGCGCTGTCGGTGAAAGACGCCAAAGCAGTCAAGGCCGTCGCGGAGCAGTCGGGCCGAGTGATGATGGTCGGGCACCTTTTGCTCTACCACGCGGCGGTGCTGCGCCTGCGCGAGATGATCCACAGCGGCGACATCGGCGAGGTCTATTACCTCTACGGGCTGCGGGTGAACCTGGGCAAGCTGCGCCACGACGAAAACGCAATGTGGAGCCTGGCTCCGCACGACGTGTCGATCATCCTGTATCTGCTCGGGCAAGTGCCGGTGTCGGTGGCGGCGCGCGGACATGCCTATCTTCAGCCGGGCGTCGAAGACGTGGTCTTTTTGAACCTGATCTTTGGCGACGGCAAGATGGCGCAGATTCAGGTGTCGTGGCTCGATCCACGCAAAGAGCGTCGGCTGACCGTCGTCGGTGAGCGCCGGATGGTCGAGTTCGATGACTCGCATCCGACGGAAAAGCTGCGCATCTACGACAAGGGCTTTCACCGTCCGCCCGAGTTTACCCAGTTTGGCGAGTTTCTGACGGTGCGCAACGGCGACATCCACATTCCGCACCTGGATCTGCCCGAGCCGCTCAACGTCGAGTGTCGTCACTTCATCGAGTGCATCCAAAAAGGCCAGCCGCCGCGCAGTGGCGCGCAAGAAGGGCTCGATGTGATTCGGGTGCTCGGGGCGGCGGACAAGTCGCTGCGCAGCCAAGGCGCGCCGGTTCAGATCGAGGACGAGCCGTGAGCCACGCTGCGGCGATGCGCTGGTCGAAGCTTTTGTCGTCACGACGGATTCGCAGCGATGGCAGCTGTGAGCCGCTTGTGCAAGACGAGCCGCCGCTGCGCACCGACTTTCAGCGCGATGCCGACCGGATCTTGTTTTCCCCGGCGTTTCGACGGCTAAAGGACAAGACGCAGATCTTTCCGCTGCCGGAAAACGACCTGATTCACTCGCGGCTGACGCACAGCAATGAAGTGGCGGTGATCGGGCGCTCGCTGGGCTTTGCCGTCGGTCGAGAGATTGCCGCGCGTCACGGAGAAGATCCGAGCCGATCGTGGGCGCAAGACTGTGCCGACGTGGTGTGCGCCGCGTGTCTGTCGCACGACATCGGCAATCCGCCGTTTGGTCACTCGGGCGAAGACGCGATTGGACGCTACTTTCGTGGTGATTCGGCGCAGGCGCTGCTGCGCTCGGTGGGACTGACGGATCGGCAGCTGCTGGACCTCTCTCGCTTCGAGGGCAACGCGCAAGGCTTTCGCATCCTGACGCGACTTCACGACGAGCCTCGGCATGGAATGCGACTGACGGCGGCGACGCTTTCGGCGTTTAGCAAGTATCCGCGTGAAGCGGGCGACGATCTGACCCAGCCGAGCGTGGTGTTTTTGCGCAAGCCGGGCTTTTTTCAGGCCGAGCGTGCGGTGTTTGCGGCGGTGGCCGAAGAAGTGGGCCTGCTGCGTCGCGACACCGAGGGCTTGGCGTTTGTGCGTCATCCGCTGGCGTACTTGGTCGAAGCTGCCGACGACATCGCGTACTGCATCTTGGACCTGGAAGACGGGCTGCGGCTAAACCTTGTGCCTCGGCAAAAGGGTCTGGAAGCCCTGCGCGCAGTGGCCGAGCAGACGCCGCACTTTTCGATGCCGATCGACGACGAGTCCAACGATGCCGTCGAGTATCTGCGGGCGCGCGCGATCAAGCAGCTCCTCATCGAGACGCAGCAAGCGTTTATGGACTGTGAAGCGAGCATCTTGGCCGGTCAGTACAGCGTCGGTCTGCTCGATATCGTTCCGTCGGCGCAGCTGCTTCGTCACATTCGCGGCCTGTCGGAGACGTACTGCTACAGCAGTCGATCGGTGCTGGAGATTGAGCTGGCGGGCTATCGACTGCTCGGCGAGCTGCTGGGTGAGCTGGTGCCAGCGGCGGTCAAAGACGAGTCTTCGCGCTGTCTTCACGAGCAGAAGCTGCTGCGTCTTTTGCCTCGGGTTCCCGTCGAGCCAACGGCGTATGAGCGCGTGCTGCGGGTGACGGACTTTATCTCGGGGATGACGGACAGCTACGCGGTGTCGCTGTATCGCAAGCTCCGAGGGATTTCACTGCCGGGAAGCGTGCGCGTGTGACGATGGAATCGGTCAAGCTTCAGTTTGTGTCGCCTCGTGTGCTGCCGCAGTCGGGAAAGCTGACGGGGCGGGTCGCGATCCTGGATGTCGCGTTTGTGGCCGACGAGCTGGGTACTTCGTTTGAGGGCACGACGCGCAAGCTCATCGACGAGCTGGGTCCGCGCCTGGCGGTCTGGGTCGATCATCACGATCACGAGCGTCATCGCGACTACGCCCGCGATCCGCGCTTTGTGCTGTGCAAAAAGTCCGAGCATGGAGCGTGTCCCGAGATGATCACCGAGGAGCTGGTCGCGCGGATCGGGCCGGTCGATACGATCGTGTGTCACCTCGATCTCGATGGACTGTATGCGGCGGCGAAGTGGCTGCGTGGTGGGACCGAGCCGTATCCGGGTGCCGACGACGATGCACGGGCGATTGATACGCGGCTCGGCACGCCGGGGCCGATTGCGGTGCGGATCGATCACGCGCTGCGCGCACACTTTCGCGACGACGGACTGAAGCAGTGCATCGTTCATTACGTTGCGACGGGCGCGCAAGATCCAGTGCTGCGACAGCGGATCGATCAAGCGGCGGCAGACTTCGAGGTGATGGAGCGCGAGACGCAGCGGCTTTCTTCGCTGTACGAGCGGCGCGGACAAGCGGTGTTTGTCGATGCGCAGCTTCACGCACGCACGAGCTTTGACAAGACCGAGCTGCTGCTCGCGGGTCAAGCGCTGGCGAAGGTGTCGATTGTGCGGCACGCGGGCTATGTGACGCTGGCGGCGGCGTTTGACTCAGGCATCGACTTTCTGAAGCTGTTTGGGATCTCAGGCGGAATGCCGACTCGAGTGACGCTGCCGGAAAAGCGGCTCGCGGATGTGCTCGCGAAGTTCGCTGCGGACAGTCAGATTTCGGCGGTTGACCGGTAAGAATCGCTTTGTTAACGTCCGGCCACTTTTTGCGAAAGCCCCATCGACATGGCGACGACGACGCTCCGAACTTATACCTTCATCGACGCCCTTCAGCCGCAGCTTGCGAGCTTTATGGGTAAGACGGCGAAAGGCTTTCTGCCGGTTCCCGGTCAGGCCTCGCTGTTCGTCGAGATTGCACCTGGTATCGCCATCAATCGCGTCACGGACGTGGCGCTCAAGGCGACCAAGGTGGCACCAGCGCTCCAGGTCGTCGAGCGCGCGTATGGACTTCTGGAAGTCCATGACTTCGATCAAGGTGAAGTGCGGCAGGCGGGAGAGGCGATCCTCGGGCAGCTTGGGCTGTCTGAAAACGATCGCTACAAGCCCCGCGTGCTGACCAACCAGATCATCCGCGCGATCGAGCCGTACCAAGCGCAGATCATCAACCGCAACTCGCAGGGCATGATGGTTCTGCCCGGTCAGTCGCTGTTCATCCTGGAGACGGAGCCTGCGGGCTACGTTGCCTTCGCGGCAAACGAAGCCGAAAAGGCGGCGCGCGTGTTCCTGGTGTCAGTGACTCCGTACGGAGCATTTGGACGACTGTATCTGTCGGGATCCGAGGCGGAAGTGGATGCGGCTGCGGCTGCGGCCACGGCGGCCATCGAGTCGATTCCCGGCAAGCCGTTCGACAAGTTTGTAGACAAGTAACTGATCGTCGACTGGATCTTTGCAGAGAATCCGTCGAGACGAGTACGAACAAGAGGACACGAAAATGGCTGATGCGCTTGGAATGATCGAGACCAAAGGTTTTGTCGGCATGGTGGAAGCGGCCGATGCGATGGTGAAGGCGGCTCGCGTGGAGCTGGTCGGCTACGAGAAGATCGGCGGTGGGTATGTGACCGCGATTGTTCGTGGCGACGTTGCTGCCGTCAAAGCGGCCACCGAAGCGGGTCAGCGCGCTGCCGAGCGCGTGGGTGAGCTGGTCTCGGTTCACGTCATTCCGCGTCCGCACCAGAACATCGATCTCGTGCTGCCGCTCGGTCGCACCACGACGGCGAGCAAGTAGGCCGTCATGGTCCTGGGCTTGGTGGTCGGCACCGTCGTCGCTACCCGCAAAGAAGCGGAGCTTACCAGCCTGAAGTTTCTGCTGGTGAAGCCCTGTGACTCGACGGGGAAACCGACGACAGCAGCGCCAGTGGTCGCCGTCGATGCGGTCGGAGCTGGCGTCGGCGAAGTCGTGCTTTATGCATCTGGCTCGTCGGCACGGCAGACCCAGGTCACCAAGGATCGTCCCGTCGATGCAACCATCATGGCGATCGTAGACTCGGTGGACGTTGACGGTGCCGCTGGTTATCAGAAAAACCCCGCGTAGCAGTGCCCAGCCGGTGCCATCGCGCTGGCTGTGATTCTGGTCTGACAAACGAGAGGACCTGGCCGTGCAGGTTGACGAGAAGCGCATCCAAGAGATCGTCGACAAGGTGCTTCTGCGCCTGTCGCCGGATTCGATGAAGACGCCCGCTGAAGCGGTGATGAAAGCCGCTGAGACGGGAAAGCCGAGCACGGGCACCTCGCAGCAGCCCGGTGGCTTTGTGCCGCCACACCTGCGCAGCAGCGGGCCGGGGAAGCGGGGTGATGCTCGCATTCCTCGGGGCACGCACGGTCTGTTTTCAGACATTGACTCGGCGGTGGGCGCGGCGGGCAAGGCGTTTGAGCAGTTCCGCAGTGCTCCGCTGTCGACGCGCGAGCGGATGATCGCGGCGATGCGCAAGGTCACGCTCGACAACGTCAAGCTGCTGTCCGAGTACGCAGTGGCCGAAACCGGCTACGGTCGCGTCGACGACAAGATCAAGAAGAACACGCTGGTAGCGACGAAGACGCCAGGGACTGAGATCCTGCGTCCGACGGCGTTTACCGGCGATCACGGTCTGACGGTGCTGGATCGTGGCGCGTACGGGGTGATTGGCGCAATCACTCCGACGACGAATGTGACCGAGACGATCATCAACAACGGCATCGGCATGCTCGCGGGTGGCAACGCGGTGGTCTTCAACACGCATCCGTATGCCTGGCGAACCTGCGCGTGGTTCATTCACCTGCTCAACGAAGCGATTGTCCAGGCGGGCGGACCGGCAAACCTGCTGTCGAGCGTCGCGGAGCCCAGCATCGAGAGCGCGCAGAAGCTGATGACCCACAAGGGCGTGCGGCTGCTCGCGGTGACGGGCGGCGGCGCGGTGGTGAAGGCGGCGATGACCTCGGGCAAGCGCGCGATTGCGGCGGGTCCGGGCAATCCTCCGGCGGTGGTGGACGAGACGGCGCGGATCGATCTGGCGGCGCGCGGCATCATCGAAGGCGCTTCGATCGACAACAACATCGTCTGCGTCGCGGAAAAAGAGATCTGCGCGGTCGCCAAGATTGCCGACAGCTTGAAGGCAGAGCTTCAGCGTCAGGGCTGTTATCTGCTCAATGACCGGCAGGTGCGCGATCTGGAAAAGGTGATCCTCGACGGAGATCACGTCAACCGCGAGTGGGTTGGCAAAAATCCGTCGGTGATTGCCAAGCAGATTGGCGTCCATGTCTCCGACGAGTGCCGACTGCTCTTCGCCGAGCTTCCCGAGCAGCATCCGTTTGTTCAGCACGAGCTGCTGATGCCGGTCATCGGGATGGTTCGTTATCCCGACGTGGCGGCGGCGATTGCGGGCGCGGTGCGCTGTGAGCATGGCTTCGGTCACACGGCGGTCATGTACTCGCAGAACATTGAGGCGCTGTCGGCGATGGCGCGCACGGCCAACGTGTCGATCTTCGTCAAGAACGGCAGCAGCCTGGCGGGTCTGGGCTACGGCGGCGAAGGCTATACCTCGTTTACGATTGCGTCACCGACGGGCGAAGGCATGACGACCGCGCTCAACTTCACCCGCGAGCTGCGCTGCACGATGAAGGACGCGTTCCGCTTCGTGTAAGCTGTTTCGACTTCGGAGTCATCATCACTTTGGGCCCACTGCGTACAGGTCAAGCCGAGCATGTCGAAGCCAGCGGGCCTGCGCTCGGGCTGCTGGAGCTTCAGTCGATTGCTCGTGGTGTGACCGTCGCGGATGCGCTGGTGAAGCGAGCCGCCGTGCAGCTTCATGTCAATCGTCCGGTGTCGCCCGGCAAGCACTTGGTGCTGTGTAGCGGCGAAGTGGGCGATGTCGAAGAAGCGATGCTGGCGGGCCGGGCGCAAGCGGGATCGTCGCTGTGTGATGAGCTGCTGCTGACCCAGGTTCACGACGAAGTGCTGGATGTGCTGCGTCGCAAGACCAAGCTGCCACTTGTGGAAGATGTCTCGATCGGGATCTTGGAGACGCTGAGCGCGGCTTCGACGCTGCGTGGTGCCGATGCGGCCTGTAAAGCGGCTGAAGTACGGATCTTCGAGCTGCGACTGTGCGACGGACTCGGCGGCAAAGGCTTTGCAATTCTGTTTGGCGAGCAAGACATGGTCGAAGCGGGGCTCGCGACGGCGCAGCAGGTGCTCTCGCCGGGGCTGCTCTTTTCGGTCGAGCTGATTGCGCGGCCTCACCCCGACCTACTGCTGTCGCTGTAGCCGACACGCGCGACGCTGTCGGGATCGCTGCGCAGCCCGAAATTCCTTCTGACGTCCCCCAGCGAGGCAAACATCGAGCTTGTGGGCAGTCCGGTGGCGACGATGTCGGGTCCGGTGAGTCCGCCGCTGCTGCCAAGAAGTAGGTACAGCGTGCCGCTCCTCCCGACCGCGAGTACATCGGCAACGCCGTCGCCGCTTGTGTCTTGGCTGACGACACCGCGAATGGACTCGGGCATGGGGATGCTCAGCGGCGAAAAGGTTCCTTTGCCGCTGCTCGCCAAAAACCACAGGCGCGGGTTCTGATCGTCGCTGATGATGAGATCGTGTTGCGTGTCGCCGTTGAAGTCGGCGCTGGCTGCTTGAAACAGCGATCCACCAAGGCTGTGCGGCGGGCTGGTGGTAAACGATCCATTCCCGTCGCTGAAGAAGCTGCGAACGCCGGTGGATTCGATGCCGATGATGTCGGGATCTCCGTCGCTGTTTAGCTCATCGATGACCACTTGCTGAACCTGCGTTCCCGGCGGAGAGGGCAGCGTCAGCGGCTGATTGTCAAACTCCAGCGGGTCGAGCGAATAGGCAAACGCGGCTTCTTTGCTGACGCGCTCGAAGCACGAGCTGATCAGCGTCACCGCCGACGGGCCGCACGACACGATCGACGAACCCAGCGTTCCGCTGAGCTGGTTTGACGCCTCCAGCACGACGTTTTCCAGCGGTGTGCCATCGATCTCGACGCGCATGTCGCCTTGAAAGCCGCTGCCGGTGATGGTCACTTTGGTTCCGCCTCTGCGCGATCCGCTCGTCGGTGTGATCGACTCAAACGAGATGGCCGGACAGCTTGGCGGCGGCAGCGGTTTGCACGTCTCCGTGACGTAGTCGCACTCTTCCAAGTCGCCGCACACCGCTGGGGACAGCACACAGTTGCGACGGTCTTCGACGAGCGAGCCGCTCCACAAATCGTCACAGCTGCTCTGTGTAAGTGTCGAGAGTCCGACCATTATCAGCGAAAGAGGCCGAATCCACCGCGTAGCAAGCGTTCTATGCTGTTTTTTCAAGGAATGGCTCCTGGAATGAAATAGAACCTTGTTCCTGTTCCTGTAATATTTTTGCTTATCGCAATATCTGGAAAGCTGTCTCTGTTGAAGTCGCCAATCGCCGCAGGTCCATTGGGGAGGTTTGACAATGGATTCTTGACTTCAATCTGATTGAGTGGATTGAGCGATGCAATCTTGACCACCGCTCCTGTGCTGGCAGTGGGCATGATCACGATGTCTTTTTTGCCATCGCAGTTCATATCGCCAGCAACCAGCGTCGATTGACTGGCTGCGGTGATTCCAGCGTCGATGCTTAGGATCGGCCACGCTCCATTGTCATTGTTTAGAGCCATCACCAGCTTCATGGTGAAAGATTCAATTCCTGCAATGTCCATTTTGCCATCACCGTTCCAGTCACCAGCGATGAGCGAGGTCAGTGAGTTCGCGTTTCGAACCAGCTCAGGACCTTCGCTGCCATCGCGCTTGAGCGTGACAATTCTTCCTCCGGTGCTGGTGATGATGTCTGGATATTTGTCGTTGGTGATGTCGGCAAAGATGATCGAGTCAATTCGATTGATCTTTTGAAGCGCAACCGGCGTGAGCTCTGGTTGGTATTTGTTGTTGGTTGTGTTGAATTTTGCGATAAACAAACTGTCCATGGTTGTGTCGTTTAAGTTGCTTGTGATTGCAAGGATGGTATCATTGCCATTTTGATCAAGATCACCTGTCAGCACAAAGCGAACCTCATACTGAAATCCAAATGCATTGTTGGTGTCGAAACCTCCCGTTGCTGGATTGAGAGAATAGATGGCCAGTGTCTTTCGTGTTCCATCGAGATTGATAAACCCATTGTTTTTGGGAATTGTGGCTGTCGAAAAATGAATAGGCTGGATGAACGAGCTGGAAATGCTGGCAAATGGAATCAAGAGCTTTTCTGCTGGTGTTCCAAAGCCAGAGAAAATGATGATCTGTTTGCTGACGCTGAGTGCTAGATCTGGCTGCTGGTCTAGGTCGAAGTCATCGACGATCATGTTGTTGGCCGTATCAATATACGGCATCGGATTGGCTGGGATTTTTCCATAATACGGATCAAGTGTATACGTGAATGCGTTGGGAACGAGCAGCTGCGCACCATCTGCGCGCTTGAGGGTTAGATCTACTTTTCCACAGCGACCGGGCGCCGCTGGGGCTGAGCCGCTGAGCCGCTGATCACTCACGGTCTGCTGATTCGCGAGGGGACTGGTTCCCAGCAGCGCATCGGTTTTCGGGGAAAAGCCACTGCCTGTGATGGTGATCGGCTGTCCACCAGAATAGGGCACTTGCTGTGGAGTGATCGATTCAAACTCTATCGCGGAGGTCATGCTGCACGCATTGACACTTGGATCGCATATGCTTGGATCAACCCTCGTGAAGCTGGTCCACAATGAGTCACAGCTGGTGATGCTGCTGATGGTTAATCCCAGGAAAGCGACAGTGGAAAAGAGACGGCGCGTCATGCTGGTTCCTTGTCTTGTTTTGCAATGTTTATATCGTTCGTGAGCGATATCGTGAGTTGATGATTTATTGTTTTTGGAAGGATGGATATCCTACGTAGATGCCGTCAGTTTTCATAAACAGAAGATTTGGAATGATTCCAGCTGACGTCGGCATCAGTGCTTGTACTCGCTGAATCTTGTCTTGTGCTCCAATGTTTAGCTGAACCAAGTTTGCTGGATCGGGAGAAAAGCCACCTGGATTGTTATAGTGAATGATGGAGCTCTCGGTTCCAGAGAGATCGGCAAGAAACAGATCCGGTCTTCCATCACAGTTTGCATCAACAACTTGCAGGTTGACATTGCTCGGCTTTCTGAGGCTCCGTGAAAATCCCTGCAGAACTTTGACGGTTGAATAGTTTTCCGTGCTTAGTAAAACATATGCATTGCCCGTGCTTGAAGAATAGGAAGAAATGTCCGGCTTGTCATCCATATCTAAGTCTTTTGTTGCGATTGCGGTAAGCTCGTTGGGGAGCGTAGAGTTCATAATATATGAATCTCTGTTTAAATTGAATACATTGGCGACGCTGACGATCAAAAAGAAGCCAATGTTGCTTTGAGAGGCCACCTTCAAGTTGGCTTGCGAGATGATGAATCGATCGACTGGGCCCGATGATTTTGTTGGGAATGGCGCCATTGCATAGGAATCATAGAGCAGTGACAGAACGCCACCAGCTGTGACTTGTGCGCCTCCTGTTGCCTGAATATTGACCGTATAGAGGCTCAGAAACGATCCATTGGTTGGATCGCTGTTCAGCAATGCCAGCTCGTCGCCTGCTGTATTGAGTGGATCTATGTCCAATGCCAGCATGTCTTTGTAGAACTTCTTTGAAGTTGGATTTGACGAAAGAAAGCTGATGCCTGTTCCGTTGTATTGATAAATTTCGAATGAGTCATCTACTAGTGCTGTCACATATGCATAGTTGCTTAGTTTTGAAAAATACGCAGGGGCAACCTTGGCGAATTTGATCTCAGGGGATGACACAACTGCCATCGATTCATTGGGGATGACAGAGAATCCACCGCTTAACTTCTTGACAAGAATGTCGGCTTTTGGATTTGATTTATTGAGCGATCCAACGTAGAGCTGATCGATGCTGTCGATGAAGCCGTTGATTTTGCTAAACTGATTGATCGAGTAGGGCTCGAATCGATAGACCAGTGCATTGGGAATGGAGAGCGACTTTCCATCGTCTCGATTGATATCAAGCGCAACAGGAACACAGAGCTGTCTGGCTGGTTGTGCAGTGGCGGTGATCAAATCTGCGGCGATCGCTATGGGAGTTGTCGCAAGGCCATCCACGCTCACTTTGCTGCTGACATTGTCATATCGGAATCCCCAGCCGCGAACCGCGATCGGGCCGCCCGCCATTGGCAGCCACTTGGGACTGACATCGGTGAACGTGAGCGGCGTGCCGCTGCCTGGCTCACACATGCCTGTGTCGACATTGCAGGTTTGGCTGCTGTTATCGCATTGTGGTGTTTTGTTGACGCACGAAGTCGATTCGTCTTTTGTAAATGGAAACCAGAGTGAATCGCAGGCGCTCAGTGAAGCCATTGAAATCAGTGCAGTAAGTGTCAGTTGATAAGCGCTTCGTTGTGAGGACATTGAAAGAACCTCTGTGCTTTATGTTTTTGTTAACGCAGTCAATAACTGCCCCATAGCGAGATACCAATGCTTGGAAGCTGAAGCTGCGCACTGACCTTCAGTCGAGCGCGACGCGATGGGATGGTTGCCATCAAGGCTCCAGCGACGGCAGTCAGTGTTCCGGCGGTGACCAGCGCCACGCCTTTGGAATAGGTGTCGTAGTACCGTCGGCAAGCCAGCACGCCCGCCGGTGGCGCTGGGACGCAGACTCCATCGAACGCGAATGCGGACAGGCCAAAGCCAAACATGACGCCGCCGCCCACGACGAGCGCACTGCCGGTCAGGACTCGCCACAGCGGCCAGCGATTTCGCTTTGGCTCGACGAGCGGTGACAGGGCAAGCTGCGGGGTCAGCGTCGGTTCGATGCGCAGGCTCGGCGGTGGCTCTACTTCGCTTGGCGCAGGCTCGGGCTCGTCGGGAGCTGGCTCTGTCGCGGGCGCACTGGACGGAACGAGCAAGCGTGTTTCCATCGCCAGAAGCGGAGGCGCTGCCGCCACCTTCGCAGAAGAAGCGGCCATGGCGAACACCACGGCGGAAGCCAAACCCCACAGGCGCATTGCGTCGTAATCCCCCTTGAATCGGTGATCGGCTGCGATCCCGACTGCGCAACCTTAAAGTGTAGTCCGCTCCGCGCGCCTGTGCTGGGCCGTCGTTTGCGGATTTGACACCGCGACGCAAGTTCGCTCACCCTTGCCTGGTGAAGATCTATCTGGTTCGCCACGGACATGCCGTCGATGAAGACCGTCAACTGTCGGACAGCGAGCGGTTTTTAAGCCGCAAGGGTCGAAAGAGCGTTCGCGAGGTCGGACGAGCGCTGCGCAAGGCCGGTGTGACGCTGGATGTCGTGCTGACCAGTCCGCTTGTGCGTGCGGTTCAGACGGCAGAGCTTCTGGCCGAGCAGCTTGGCTTTGAAGGCATTGTCCAGGTGGTTCCGTCGCTACAGCCGATGGGGCCGATCGAAGCGGCGCAGCACGAGATCTTGCAGCACAGTCGCAGCATTGCCGTCGTCGGACATGAGCCGAGCATCTCTGCGCTGTGTGGGCTGCTGTGCGGACAAGGTCACTTCCCGCCGCTGCGCAAGGCCCAGGTGGTGTGTCTGACTGGGACGGAGGTTGCGTGGACGCTCGATCCCGACCGTCTGGAGCCGCAGCCCCTGTGATGAATCGACGCGCGACCGACGCAGCTAGCGCGTGACGAGCACTTCGTCCGGTAGCTCCAGCAGTCGCCACAGATACCAGCTTGCGACGGAGCGATACGGCGCATAGCGCGCACCCATCAGCGACAGCTCCTTGGGCGTTGGCAGCATCGGCAGGTTGTGCAGTCGCTGCATCGCTTTGCGCACGCCCAGATCGCCCACCGGCCACACATCGAGCCGCCCGAGATGAAACATCAGAAACATCTCGGCGCTCCAGCGGCCAATCCCGCGCACCGACGTGAGCTTGTGGATGATTTCTTCATCGGTCTGCGCCGAACAGTCCGACAGAAAGTGCGGATCGCGGACCACCGCTTGACACAGTGCGTGAACGTACCGCGCCTTGGCCGTCGACAGACCACAGGCTCGCAGCGCTGGCTCATCGCGGGCGAGGATCTGCTCAGCAGACGGAAACGCTTCGCCATCCCACAGCGCACGAAAGCGACCAAAGATCGTCGCTGCGGCCTTGCCCGAAAGCTGCTGATACACGATCGAGCGCACCAGCGCTTCCAGGTGTCCACGCTCAAGCGGCGCGGCCATCGCAAACGGTCCCACCTGCTTGATCAGCCAGCCGAGGCGCGGATCTCGCCTGCGCAGCGTCGAAAGTACGGTCGGTGGTAGCGTGCGCAGGGTAGGCGTTTGGTCCGTCGGCATCGTAAACCTCAGCAAGAGCGGCGCTGATTCTAGCCTTGCGCGGTTTGTGTGGCTGAGGTACACGCCCTGCCAGCCATTTTTTCCGCCATGACCGTCTCTACTCATCATGCGGGCGGTGCCGGTGCCGCTGCGTCGACCCTTCTGCCCGGCGAAAGAGCCCACGACGCTGCGATGATGCGTCTGGCGTTGTCCGCCGCGGAGTCCGCTCGCGGAGCGACCAGTCCCAATCCGCTCGTCGGTGCCGTGGTCGTTGATGAGTCGGGCGAAGCCCCGCGCGTGCTGGCGACTGGATTTCATGCCGCAGCCGGTCGTGCGCACGCCGAAGTCGATGCCCTGCGTCGCCTGGCTGAATCGGGGGGCGATCCGCGCGGCAAGACGCTGTACGTGACGCTCGAGCCCTGCAATCACGTCGGACGAACCGGCAAGTGTACCGAGGCCATCTTGGCCGCTGGCATCTCTCGCGTCGTGATCGGAATGGGCGATCCCAATCCCAACGTCGCGGGCGGCGGTGCGGATCGACTGCGTGCGGCCAGCCTGTCGGTGATCGTCGGAATCGAAGAAGCCGCGTGCCAGTGGCAAAACCGAGGCTATCTGCGCTGGCTGCGCTGTGGCAGGCCGCAGCTGCTGATGAAGGCGGCGATTTCTCTCGACGGACGCTTGGCACCACGGACGCAGCCGGGATCGCTCGTCGGTCCGCGCTGGTTGACGGGCGAAAAGGCTCGGCAGCGGGCGCATCTGCTGCGTGCGGGCTGTGACGCGATCTTGGTCGGGGCTCAGACGGTGCTGGCCGATGATCCGGCGCTGACGGTCAGGCTGCCCGATGCGCCAGCGCGCAAGCAGCCACTGCGGGTGGTCTTCGACGGGGCGCTGCGGACTCCGACGACTGCGAAGGTGGCTTCGCCGGGGACGCTGATCCTGACAAGCGAAGCTGCGCTGCAAAGTCAGTCCGACGTGGCCGCGAGGCTGCGCGATCAAGGTGTGGAGCTGGTGGTGATTCCGCCGTCGTCGTCTCCCGATGTGGCGTCGCGACGAGGCATTGCCACCGACATCGATCTGCATCAAGCGCTGCGTCTGCTCGGCACGCGCGGCATCCTGTTTGCGCTGTGCGAGGGTGGCGGCATCCTTCACGGCGCACTGCTGGAAGCGGGTCTATACGATGAGGCGGCGCTGTTTGTGGCTCCGCTGCTGCTGGGCGACGAGGGTGTACCGCTGCTGCGTCACTTTGCGGTGCCCGATGTGTCTGCGTCGTCGTGGCTTCCTTCTCCGTCGGTGACTCAGCTAGGCCACGATCTGCTGATTGAAGGTGAGCTGCGACGCGGCGGGTTTTCGGTGAAGTAGCTGGGTCCGCTGGCGATCCGAGAGGAAGAGCGCGTGTTTACCGGTTTGGTAGAAGACTTGGGAAAAATCAGTGAGGTGTCGCCGCTGCCACGAGGAAGTGGTCAGCGCGTCACGATCACTTCGCCGCTGCTTTCGGAGCCGCTGCCGCTTGGCGCGTCGCTGGCCGTCGATGGTGTGTGTCTGACCGTCGTGGCATCGGCGGGCGGCTGGGCGGCGCTGGAAGTCGGTCCTGAGACGCGCACGCGGACGACGCTGGCGACGCTGACACCCGGTCGCGTGGTTCACCTCGAGCGGGCGCTGCGTGCCTCGGATCGACTGGGCGGACACATTGTGACGGGACACGTCGATGGCATCGGTCAGATCGAAGCAAGCCAGCGTCGAGGTGATAGCTGGGATCTGTACGTGGTGACTCCGCCTGAGCTTTTGCGCTACATCGTCGAAAAAGGCGCGATCTGCATCGACGGGGTCAGCCTGACGGTCAATCAGGTCGATGGACGCGGCTTTTCGGTGTCACTGGTGCCACACACGCAGGCCCATACACATCTTGCGGGAAAAGTCAAAGGATCGTCGCTGAACCTGGAAGTGGACATCGTCGCCAAGCACGTTGAAAAGCTGATCGCGGCGTATGTGCCGGGTGGCTCGACGGGACTTTCGTTTGACAAGCTGAAGGAGTTTGGCTTTGCACGCGGTGATTAATACGACGGACCGAGCGGCTCGTGTCGAGCGAGCGCTGGCCGATATCGCAGCCGGAAAGATGGTGATCCTCGTCGATGATGAGGATCGAGAAAACGAAGGCGATCTGGTGATGGCCGCCGACAAGGTCACGCCCGAAGCGATCAACTTCATGGCGCGCTTTGGTCGTGGCCTGATCTGCCTGACGCTGACCGAGGAGTGGGCCGATCACTTGCAGCTTCCGCTCCAGAGTGGACGCTCGGGCGGACCGCCGCTTGGCACCGCGTTTACCGTCAGCATCGAAGCGCGTCATGGCGTGACGTCGGGCATCTCGGCGGCGGATCGCGCGCACACGATCCTTACGGCGGTGGCCAAGAACGCGCGGCCCGAAGATCTGGTGACGCCAGGACATATCTTTCCGCTGCGTGCCAAGCGCGGTGGGACGCTCGTGCGGACGGGACACACCGAAGGCTCCGTCGATCTGATGCGGCTGGCCAAGCAGACGCCCGCGTCGGTGATCTGCGAGATCATGAACGACGACGGAACGATGGCGCGGATGCCGGATCTGCTGCGCTTTGCCGAAGTCCACGGACTGCTGGTGCTGAGCATCGCCGACATCATCGAGCATCGCCTTCAGACCGAGTCGCTCGTCGAGAAGGTCGAAGAGTTCGTGATGACGCCGACGATTGGTGGCATCCAGGCCAAGACCTTTTCGGGCGCGCTGTTTCGGACGCCGATCGAGCCGACGGAATACCTGGCGCTGTGGATCGGCGAGCTGTCGAGCGGCGATCCGGTCCTGACCCGTGTTCAGACGGCGAGTCTACCGGGCGATGTGTTCGGTGCGCTCGGCTGTGACAGTGGCGCGCAGCTTCAAGCGGCGCTGCGCATCATCGACGCGGCAGGACGCGGTGTGCTCTTGTACGTATTTCCGACGGGACGCTTCACTGTTCGCGAGGATCTGCGGGCGCATCTTTTGCGCAAAGCAGACTCGGCACCGTCGGGAAACAAGCTGCGTGACTTCGGACTTGGGGCGCAGGTCCTGCGTGAGCTGGGTGTCCAGTCGATCCGGCTGCTCACCAACAACCCGAAGAAGATTGCCGGACTGACCGGGCATGGGCTAAAGCTCGTCGAGAGCATCCCACTTCGGCCCTAGGCCAACATTCGATAACTTCTCGACGCGAGCGCGCTCCGTCGAGCCACTGTTTGTAAAGAGGATTCGTTTCATGTCCAGCGAAGAAAAGACCCAGGTGATCGAGCTGTCGGGCTCGCTCGATGCCTCGCAGGCGAAGGTCGCGATCGTGGCCAGCCGCTTCAACAGCTTCATCGTCGAGCGCTTGATCGAAGGCGCGGTCGATGTGCTGCGTCGCGTCGGTGGAGCGCCCGAAAGCATCACCATCGTGCGCTGTCCCGGTGCGTTTGAGCTGCCCGCTGTCACCCGTCGCTGCGTCGAAAGCAAGAAGTTCGATGCGGTCATCTGCCTGGGCGCGGTGATTCGCGGCGCGACACCTCACTTTGACTACGTCGCCGCCGAGTCGAGCAAAGGCATCGCCCAGCTGGCGTCGCAGGCCACCATTCCGGTGATCTTCGGCGTGCTGACCACTGACACCATCGAACAAGCCGTCGAGCGCGCTGGCACCAAGGCTGGCAACAAAGGTGCCGACGCTGCGATGACCGCGCTTGAGATGATCTCGCTGTTTCGGAAGCTAGGCCATGGCACAAACCAGCGGTAGTCGTCGTCGGGCTCGTGAGAGCGCGATGCAAATCCTGTGTCTCATCGATCGTCAGCCAGAGCTGTCCGCCGCGCAAGCAGCCAGCATGTACTTTGCGCACCTGCTCGGCGACGACGGAGAAGCCAGCACGACCATTGAAGCGCTGAACCTGCCGAGTGAGTCGCGGCTGTTTATCGAGTCGCTCGTGTCAGGTGTGCGACGGGCGCAAACGGACATCGATGCGCTCATCTCGCGCTGCTCGCGCAACTGGCGGCTGTCGCGCATGGGCATTCCCGATCGCAACGTGCTGCGGCTCGCGTGCTTCGAGCTGATCGGCTGCCCGGAAGTTCCGGCGCGGGCGGTGCTAAACGAAGCCATCGAGATTGCCAGGCGATATGGAACCAGCGACTCGGCAGCGTTTGTAAATGGCGTGCTCGATCGCGTGGTGTCCGAGCTGGGTCGTCGAGACGAATCCACCGAATCGGCTCCGTCGGCACCCGCGTAGCCAGTCCTCCCTTCTTTTGCGCGCCGGAAGAGGTCGTACGATGCGGAAAGCGTCCCTGTGGCTGTTGTCGCTCGTCCTTGGCTGCGAACCGCAGCCGTATTTGAGCCCAAGCCAGACCGCGCAAGCACCGCCTGCGCCGAGTGCGTTCGTTCACTTTTTGGTGGGAAGCAGTGCATCGCCTTCGCTGACGCTGGCGCTGCGGGATCAGCCGCCGACTGAAGTGGCTCGTCAGAGCGTGAGCCCGCGTCTGCTTCTGCCTGCCGGTGAGTATGCGCTGTCGCTGCTCGGCGCGGGGGATACGCTGCTGTCGAGCGCGCTGCGACTTCTTCCCGATAGTGAGACGCTGCTGGTGGCGCATCACGGGGTCGATTCCGGCGGACACGTTACCTCGCAAGGGCTGACCGCGCTGTCGCTGGGCAAGCGAGACAGCCAGCACGCGCGCCTGCGACTCGGTCACTACAGCGAGTCCGCGCCGCCGCTTTCGCTGATCAGTCCGTCCGGGGATGTGCTCGTCGATGGCGTCTCGAGCGGCTTTGTGTCCGCGTATGCCAGCCAGCCCCAGCCCGTGTCACCGGGCGCGTCGCTTCAGCTTCGCAGTCCGGGCCAGACCGCGCCGCTGTGGGATGTGACGCTGCCGTCGGGACTTCCGCTGTCGTCCTCGACGACGCTGCTGGCTGTCGGGGATCCCAATCCGCTTGGGATCGATCCATTTTCCCTGCTGTCCTTTGATGAACAGAGCGGTCAGGTGACGCCGCTGCCGGTTCGTCCAGCGGCTGGAGCTTCCGACGGGCAGATCTATCTCATGCATGCGGCCTCCGCTGTCGGTCCCGTGACTGCTCAGTCGGCGCAAGGTCCGCTCTTTGGTCGGTTGGCGTATCAGCAAGCCTCGTCGCTCGCTGCGCTGCCGCCGGGTATCGCAGATCTGTCGCTCGATGTGGCGTCGCAGCCTGTGTGGCACGGTCCGGTGCGGCTGTGGCCGGGACGAAGCTGGCTGCTGCTCTTTTACGGAACCGCAGCGATGCCCAAGCTGCTGGCGCTGCCGCGACCTGAGCGTGCGCCGCAGACGGTCTGGCGCGTGGCGAACTTGATCGAAGGGCTGGGCGCTGCCGATCTGCTCGATGGCGATGAAGAAGTGGTCAGCAAGCTGGGCTATGGCACCGCGACCGAGCCGCAGCTTGGTCGGTTGTCGCAACGGACGCTCCGGCTGCGTGCGCGGCAAGGTGGTTCGGCTTCGTGGGACATCTCGTTTGATCAAGCGGCGCAGGCTGCGGCGCAAGATCAAGTGGTCACGATCCTGCTTACGGGGACGATGTCGGACAAGTCGAAGGTGTCTGCGCTGCTGCTCGTTGAGTCGCGTGCTTCGAGCGCGATGGCTGCCCCGGTTCTTTCGCTGCCGACCATGCCTTCGCTGTAGCGCGCGGCGCAGACGACGGGTGGAAACCTGCTGTCTGTCCGGCGGACGAGCGCGGTATTCCACATTGCATCGCCAGCTATCTAGGTGCTACCGTCTGAGCTTGGCACGGACGGGTGGCAGGACGAAACGCCGCCGCTCGCTCAGGCTGGAACGTCGATGCCGATTCAGCAAGCGCAACAACTGGGCCGCTATTACCTGCTCGACCGTGTCGCGTTCGGCGGCATGGCTGAGATCTTCCGAGCCAAGACCCGCGACGCACAGGGCAAAGAGCTTCTCGTCGCAGTCAAGCGAGTGCTCGCTCACCTGTGCGAAGACGATGAGTTCATTCAGATGCTCATCGACGAAGCGCGGCTGACGGCGCTGCTCAAGCACCCGAACATTGCCCGCGTCTACGAGTTTTCCAAGGTAGGCAGCGAGTACTTCATCGCGATGGAGTACGTCGAAGGCAAGGACATGCGGGCGCTGCTCGAGCGGGCGCGTCAAAACCAAGAGTGGCTGCCCGAGGAGCTAATCGCCTACATCGGGATGCAGGTCGCGATGGGTCTGCACTTCGCCTACGAGCAGGTCGACCGCGACGGCAAGCCGCTGCACATCGTTCACCGGGACGTGTCTCCGTCGAACGTGCTTCTGTCCTATGGCGGCGACGTCAAGCTGTGTGACTTCGGCATCGCCAAGGCCGAAGGTGCCCGTCAGCAGACGCGAACCGGCGTGATCAAGGGCAAGGTCAAGTACATGTCGCCCGAGCAGGCGATGGGACGGACGCTGAACAATCGCTCCGACCTGTTTTCGCTCGGGACGCTGCTCTACGAGATGCTGGCGCTTCAGGCTCCGTTTACCGCACAGACGGAAATCGAGCTGCTGTTTGCCGTTCGCGACGCCCGCAAGCGACCCCTGCGTGAGCTGCGTCCGAACATTCATCCCGAGCTAGAGCGCATCATCGACAAAGCGATGGAGCGTCAGGAAAAGAAGCGCTGGGAAAACGGGCAAGAGTTTGCCGAGGCGCTCGGGTCGTTCCTTCAGTATCACTACCCGAATGCGAGCGAGGCGCAGCTGGCTCGCACGATGAACACGATGTTTGCCCGCGAGATCGAAAAAGAGCGGGCCGCGATGGCTGAGTTTGTGATCGATACCTCGACGTTCGACGACAACGTCGGTCAGAACTTGCTCGCGGATGTGCTGGGACCCGACGCGGAATACACCCAGTTTACGGCGGCGTTTGGACGTCAAGATGCCGAGCCGCTGCCGCACACGCCGACCGGACCGAGCCCGAATCAGATGCGTGTGCTCGCGTCGGTGAGCATGCCAGGCACGGTCGACTTTGACATGCTCGAGACGGCGGAAAAGCCGCGCTACGAGCTGGCCCAGATGGCGGCCAAGGCGCAGCCGAGTGCTCCGTCGGAGTGGCAGCCGTCCGCGCAGACCATGCCGCGAGGGGTCAAGCCCTCGGTCGCGGTGCCGCAGGTTCCGCTCTACAACAGCCCGCAGCCCGGTGTCGAAAGCGGCTACGAGACGGTGATCATCCAGCGCGATCCGGTGCTGGAAAAGCGGCCCGGTGGACCGATTGCGCCGCCGATCATCAATGAGTCGTTTCACGCCGAAGAGACGCGGGTGCTATCGCGTGAGCAGGTCGACTTTCTGCTGCCCAAGCCAGCGGCGAAGCCAGCCCCGGCCCCCGCGATGGCGCACAAGGCGTCTGAGTTTCACGAGCAAGCGACCCAGATTCTTGATGCGCGCAGCCTGCCTGCCGACTTGCAGCAGCTTCTGGCGCGTAAGAGTGCGGAGCTGGCCGCTGCGGTGAAGAGCGCGCCGCCGGTTTCACCGCCGCAGATGGCTCCGGTGCCGTCGGGCAAAGCGCGTGCGCCGTCGATTCAGCTTCAGCCGCTCGACGCTGACTTTCACGAAGCGGCGACCGAATACCTGGACTGGAGCCCGATTGAGCCGTCCGCGCTGGAAGACCTGTCGCTGGAAAACTCGTCGGCCAACCTGGGCGCGGGCTTTCGGGCCGGTACGGGGGCGCATGCACCGATCGCGATGCCGCCACGTTCTGCGACGGGTGCCCAGGCTCCGATAGCGGTTCCGCCGCGTGCTGCGACGGGCGCGATGCCGCCGATTGCGATGCCGCCACGCTCTGCGACAGGTGCCTTGCCGCCGGTTGTCGTGCCGCCGCCGGTCGCGCCGTCCGCCAAGACGCCGCCGCCCCCACCACCGCCGCCGCTTGCGAAGCTGGCGCCACCGACGCCGCGCTCTGCCACGGGA
>ERZ724507.237-NODE-237-length-25151-cov-8.976331_pt1 | contig 25151 bp, 28 predicted proteins | sample MGYA00376040_ERZ724507 | MGnify/ENA primary metagenome ERZ724507 (study PRJEB28724, sample SAMN07190883) | activated sludge metagenome | isolation source: activated sludge of sewage treatment plant in Hong Hong | place: Hong Kong | collected 2016-03-17 ...
CGGCGCCGAACCAGGTGGCGAAGACGGTGGCGGTGACGACCGGCAGCGGCAGGTGCCGGCCGGCGACGGCGAAATCCTTGGCCGTATGCACGCGCGTAGCGACGTAGAGACCGATGCCGATGGAAAGCATCAGATAGAGAACGACGAACCAGATCAGCATGCCGTGCGATCGAAAGGCAGGATGTTGAAATTGCTTGAATTATAGGGTTCCCGAAGGACGGCATGGGCCGGTGATGCCCAGAAAGGCAACCCGGGATTGATTCAAGCGGAGATTCAGGGCCTGCGGCAGCGCCAGGCGGTACTTGCCAGTGACGGCAATTGAATATACTGTATATATGAACAGTTTGCTGCATCGCGCCCTTTCCGGGGTGACCTGTCCGTCGACTGGGAGACCGGAAGCTGTGTCTTGTGCCGGACCGGCGCGGGTTTGACTGCGCCGTCGGGCGGCAAGACTGTTCAGAGTCTTGGCTTCAGCAATTTCTATTCCAACTTTGGCCCGTGTGCCATAATTCCACCAATTACCGAGGTATTGCAATGGACGACAACAAGGCAAAGGCGCTGGCAGCGGCGCTGCAGCAGATTGAAAAGCAGTTTGGCAAGGGCTCCATCATGAAGATGGGAGACGGTGAGATTGACGAAGCCATTCAGGTCGTCTCCACCGGTTCGCTGGGCCTGGACATCGCGCTCGGCGTCGGTGGCTTGCCGCGGGGCCGGGTGGTCGAAATCTATGGTCCGGAATCTTCCGGCAAGACCACGCTCTGCCTGCAGGTCGTCGCCGAAATGCAGAAACTGGGCGGTGTCGCCGCGTTCATCGATGCCGAACATGCCCTTGACCCGCAATATGCGCAGAAACTCGGGGTCAACGTCGGCGAACTGCTCATTTCCCAGCCCGATACCGGCGAGCAGGCGCTCGAGATCGCCGACATGCTGGTGCGTTCCGGCTCGGTCGATATCATCGTCATCGACTCGGTGGCGGCGCTCACGCCGCGCGCCGAGATCGAAGGCGAGATGGGTGACCAGATGGTCGGCCTGCATGCCCGCCTGATGAGCCAGGCACTACGCAAGCTGACCGCCAACATCAAGAAGACCAATACACTGGTTGTCTTCATCAACCAGATCCGGATGAAGATTGGCGTCATGTTCGGCTCGCCGGAAACGACCACCGGCGGCAACGCGCTGAAATTCTACGCGTCGGTCCGCCTCGATATCCGTCGCATCGGCGCGATCAAGCGCGGCGACGAGGTCATCGGCAGCGAAACCAAGGTCAAGGTGGTGAAGAACAAGGTGGCGCCTCCGTTCCGCGAAGCCATCTTCGACATCCTTTACGGCGAGGGCATTTCCCGGCAGGGCGAAATCGTCGAAATGGGCGTCGCCCACAAGCTCGTTGACAAGTCCGGCGCCTGGTACGCCTACAAGGGCGAGAAAATCGGCCAGGGCAAGGATAATGCGCGCGAATTTCTGCGCGCTCATCCCGAGATCGCCCAGGAAATCGAGGCGCGTATCCGTGAAGCTGCCAGCAGCACCGTTATCAAGCCGACCAAGTCGGCGCCGGGCAATGCCTGACTCCGGCCAAGCGCTGCGGGTTGCCGCGCTGCGGCTACTGACCCGGCGGGATTACGGCAGAGCTGAACTGAAGGCAAAGCTCACCACCGATGCCGGGTCGGAGGAGCAACTGAATTCGGTGCTTGATGCGCTTCACGCCGAGGGTCTGCTTTCCGATCGGCGCTACGCGAGCGAGCGTGTTGCGGCGCGCGCCGTGCGCTACGGCAATGTGCGACTGAAGCAGGAGTTGCGCCAGCACGGCATAAGCGACGACGACATTGCCGCCGCGCTGCCCGAAGGCGGTGATGAAGTGGCGCGTTGCCGGGCCGTCTGGGCGCGGAAGTTCGGCCGATTGCCAGTGGACGCAACGGAGCGCGCCAGGCAGATGCGTTTCCTGCAATATCGCGGTTTCTCCGGCGAAGCGATTCGCGGTGCGATGCGCGGAGCCGATGAATGAGTGATTCCGCCGTTTCAAGGCTGGCGGCCAGCAATCTGCGCAAGAAATACAAGGCGCGCACCGTGGTCACGGATGTTTCCTTCGAGGTGAAGAGTGGCGAGGTGGTCGGCCTGTTGGGGCCCAATGGCGCGGGCAAGACGACCTGTTTCTACATGATCGTCGGTCTCGCCCCCGCCGATGGCGGGGAGGTCCATATCGACGACGCCCGGTTGACTCACCTGCCGATGCACAGCCGGGCGCGTCAGGGCCTTTCCTATCTGCCGCAGGAGGCGTCGGTCTTCCGCAAGCTGACCGTGGAGGAGAATATCCGGGCGGTCCTGGAATTGCTGAATATTCCCGAAGCAGAACTCAACGATCGCCTCGAGGGCCTGCTCGAAGAGCTGCATATCGGCCATGTCCGCCACATCAATGCGGCTGCGTTATCGGGTGGCGAGCGGCGGCGGGTGGAGATCGCCCGCGCGCTGGCGACCAATCCGCGCTTCATCCTGCTCGACGAACCGTTTGCCGGGGTCGACCCGATTGCCGTGCTCGAAATCCAGAAGATCATCCGCTTCCTCAAGGAGCGCGGGATAGGTGTCCTGATTACCGACCATAATGTCCGGGAAACGCTGGGGATCTGCGACCACGCCTACATCATCAATGAGGGGCGCGTGCTTGCCGCCGGACGCTCCGACGAAATCGTCGGCAACGAGAGCGTGCGCAAGGTCTATCTGGGCGAGCACTTCAAGCTGTGAGCCGCGAACCCGGCAGCGAGACGCCCGACCGATGAAACCCGCTCTCCAGCTAAAACTTTCGCAGCATCTGGCGCTTACCCCCCAGTTGCAGCAGTCGATCAAGCTCCTGCAGTTGTCGACGGTCGAGATGCAGCAAGAAATAGAAAATTACCTGCTCGAAAACCCGATGCTGGAACGCGATGACGATGGCGGCAACGAGTCGTTCGCTTCGGCGCAGCAATACGATGCACCGCGCAGCGACGCGGACGAACGCGCCGATCGTAACGAACGTGAAGAGCGCGATGCGCGGGATGATCGCGAGCTGGCTGCCCCTGGCGCACCCTCGGACGTCGACGATGATCGCTGGAATTCGGATGCCGGCACGTTTACTGGTGCCGGTCGCGATGACGATGACGACAGCGATGCCCAGGACATTCATGGCAGCACGCCCAGCTTGAGGGATCACCTGACTTGGCAGATGGGTGTCATGCAACTCAGCGAGCGCGACCGCAGTCTCGTGCGATTCCTGATCGACGCGCTCGACGACGACGGCTATCTAGCTACACCGCTTGCCGAACTCCTAGAGGGCATACCGCCGGAGTACGAAATCGAGTTGGAAGATCTGGAAATCGCCCTTTGCCATATCCAGAGTTTCGAACCCACGGGTATCGGCGCGCGCAGCCCGCAGGAGTGCCTCGCGCTCCAGCTTAAGGCCCTGCCGGAATCAAGTGAGCGGCAACTGGCGCTGGTAATCGTCGAGAAGCATCTCGAACTCCTGGCGGCGCGCGACTTCGCCAGGATCCGCCGCCTTGCCGAGTGCACGGAACAGGCGCTCAAGGCCGCACATGCGCTGATTGTCAGCCTCGATCCACGGCCGGGATCACGCTTCGCGCAGATGGAGGCGCGTTACATCACGCCCGATGTCATCGTCAAGAAGCTCAGGGGCCAATGGACGGCCTACATCAATCCGGATGCCTATCCGCGGCTGCGCATCAATCGGCTCTATGCCGAGGTGCTGGGCAGACAAAGGCGCGGCAACGGCAACCTTACGGGCCAGTTGCAGGAAGCACGATGGCTGATCAAGAACGTGCAGCAGCGCTTCGAGACGATTCACCGGGTGACGCAGGCCATAGTCGATCGCCAGCGCCAGTTTTTCGAACATGGCGAAGTGGCGATGCGCCCGCTGATCCTGCGCGAGATTGCCGACATTCTCGGTCTGCACGAGTCGACCGTGTCACGAGTGACCAGCCAGAAATACATGGCCACGCCGCGCGGGATCTTCGAGTTGAAATATTTCTTTGGCAGCCATGTCTCCACCGACAGCGGTGGCGCATGCTCGGCCACGGCCATTCGCGCCCTGATAAAGCAGTTGGTGGGTGCCGAAGATGGCAAGAAGCCCTTGTCGGATAGCCAATTATCCGAAATACTAGGCCAGCAGGGAATTGTTGTAGCTCGCCGAACGGTGGCAAAATACCGCGAGTCGCTCAACATTCCGCCGGTCAATTTACGCAAGACCCTGTAGCGAGAGGAGAAAAAATGAATCTGCAGATTGCTGGTCACCACATCGAAGTCACGCCAGCATTGCGACTGTACGTCGAGAACAAGCTGGACCCCGTGGTTCGCCATTTTGACAAGGTTACTGGCGTCAATGTGATCCTGTCAGTCGAGAAACTGAAGCAGAAGGCTGAAGTGACGGTGCATGTGCCCGGCAGGGACATGCACGTCGAGGAATCCGGGGACGACCTCTATGCCGCCATCGACGCCTTGTTCGACAAGCTGGACCGCCAGGTTCAGAAATACAAGCAGAAGGTTCAGGACCACCATCGGGGCGACAAGCCAACCCACGAAGTGGCGGGCTGATTTCTCAACGACCGCGGCGGTGCCGCGGTCTCGTCTTTGGTGCAATGATGAATCCACTGACCAACATCCTGCCCGTCGGGCAGGTACTTCTCGACCTTGAATCGACCAGCAAGAAGCGTGTTTTTGAGCAAGTTGGCATGCTTTTCGAGAACTATCTCGGGCTTGCCCGTGCTATCGTTTTCGATAGTTTGTTCGCGCGCGAGAAACTCGGCTCCACCGGCCTTGGCCAGGGGGTGGCCATTCCCCACGGCCGCATAAAGGGTCTGAAACAGGCAGCCGGAGCGTTCGTGCGGCTGAAGACGCCTGTTCCCTTTGATGCGCCGGATGGGCGCGCCGTCAATTTGCTGTTCTTCCTGCTCGTGCCGGAACAGGCGACCGAGCACCATCTGGAAATTCTTTCCGAACTGGCGCAGCGCTTTGCCGAACGGTCATTCCGCGACGCCCTGGTTGCAGCGCCGGACTCGGCCGCCGTCGTCGCCCTCTTCCAGAACTAGTCACGCCGGTGCTTCGTCACATCAGTCTGGTTCAGCTTTACGAGGATAACCGCGAAAAGCTGATGCTGAACTGGGTGATCGGGCAGCGCGTCGACCGCCGGATCGGGATCAAGGTCTGCAGCAACTACGGCGCCGACGTCGTCGGCCACATCAACATCATTCACCCGGAGCGCCTCCAGGTCATGGGCCAGGGGGAATACGACTGGGCCATGCGCATTGGCGAACGGCGTTTCGCCCATCTGTTTCATGAGTTGCTGCTGGCGAAACCTCCGGCCGTCCTCGTCGCTGACGGTCTGACTGCCCCGAATGTGCTGATCGAGGCTTGCAAGGCTTCGGATACCCCGGTCATCCTGTCGCCCAAGCCATGTTCCGCGGTCATCGACTTGTTGCGCATCTATCTTTCGGCGCGCCTGGCCGACACGGTCAACCTGCACGGGGTTTTCATGGACGTCCTCGGCATGGGTGTCCTGATTACCGGAGATTCGGGCGTCGGCAAGTCGGAACTGGCGCTCGAACTGATTTCGCGGGGCCATGGCTTGGTTGCCGACGACGTCGTCGAAATGGGCCGCATCGCGCCAGCTACGGTCGAGGGCCGCTGTCCCGGCATGCTCCGCGACTTCCTCGAAGTGCGCGGCCTCGGACTGCTCAATATCCGGACCATATTCGGCGAGACGGCGTCACGTCGCAAGATGAAGCTCAAGCTGATCGTCCACCTCCAGAAATCCGTAAGTGGTGCCGATGCTCCGCGCTTGCCGCTCGATGCCCAGACGCAGGATGTCCTCGGTGTCCCGATTCGCACTGTTGTCATCCCCGTCGCGGCCGGGCGCAACCTGGCGGTGCTTCTCGAAGCCGCGGTGCGCAATACCATCCTGCATTTGCGCGGGATCGACAGCATGCAGGATTTCATCGACCGCCAGCAGCGCATGATGCTTGACGAAGAGGGTTGATTGCCAGATAGTTGTCCCGCATTCAAATCCATCCACATTAGGAGACAACGATGAAGACCCTGATTGCCGTGTTGCTCGCCGCGTTCGCGGCATCCTCCGTCTACGCTGCCGACGATTGCGCCGCCAAGGCCGCCGAAAAGAAGCTGGCGGGCGCGGCCAAGGAAAGTTTCATGAAGAAGTGCATGGCGGATGCGGCGGGTTCAGGCAGCGCGTGCGAAGCAACCGCCGATCAGAAGAAACTGGCCGGCGCCGCGCGTACCAGTTTTCTCAAGAAGTGCGAAGGCGATGCGAAGACCAATGAGGCCAGCGCTGCCTGCGAGGCGACGGCCAACGAGAAGAAGCTGGCTGGTGCGGCCAAGAGTAGTTTCGTCAAGAAGTGCGTGGCTGACGCCCACGCGGCCCACTGATTTACTAACCGTTTTCGGTATCGACCGCAACGGCCACCTTCGGGTGGCCGTTTTTGAGTCTGCGCTGGCCTACAGATGTTCGAACTCGGCGCAATCGGCCTTGGAATCGCGGCCGGATGCGCCAAAACATATGCGGCCACTGCCCCTGAGTTCGATTTCGCCTTGCCGGACCAGGATCTCCTTCTGCGTGCCCAGGCTGACGTAGCTCCCGTTGGTGCTGCTGTCGATGTAAAAGTAGCTGTTCCCCCGCCGTTCGATCCGGCCGTGGTCCCGCGAGGCCTTGTGGTCGATAATCAGCAGCTTGCTTGCCGGGCTGCGTCCGAGAGTCAGCGAGGGCGATTTCTCATCGAGCAGGAAGGCCTTTCCGCGGTAACGGATGCACAGGCGATCGACGTCAGCAAGAATCTGGCTGGGTGTCGGATCCACGTTCACGCCGTGCCTCTGAAAATGCTCTTCGTGAGTCAGCCAATCCACTTCGGACAGATCGAAACTCCTGTCGCCTTCCTTGAGACGGCCGAGATCGGACATCACACGGCTGAGAATGGCACTGCGTTTCGGGAGTTCACGAATCAACAGCGAACTGGCAACGATCTGGTCGATCCGTGCCAGGCCGGCAATGTTTCTGGCACCGGTAACCGCCCGGTTTCTGGCGGCGGTGATGATTTCCTCGCTCGGGACGGCGCCGCCCGCCTCGATCACGCCGACATGCAGGCCGATTCGGATGGTGAGCTTGAGTCCGGACACCGGTGGCAGCTTGGATACGCGCAACTGCATGTTGATGGCCGCCTGACAGGCGTCTTCCGCCGACTCGAAAGCAGCGACCAGTTCGCCGCCGGAGATCTTCACCGTCTCGCCGCGAAAGCCGACAATCGAGCGCTCCATGCGCTTTACGCAACGCTCGACAGCATAGGCGGCTTCGGTATCGCCAATGCGCTGGAAAAGACGGGCGCTTCCCGAAACATCGGCGAACATGGCAAACACCTTGCTTTGCGCTTTACTCATCGAAGTCAGAGTCAGTTTAAAGGCTTCAATTATCGCATTATCGCGCGGAGTCGAACAGGGAAGTTCAGGAAGGAGGGCAATGCTTTCTGAATATGCCATTTTGGAAATCTCCTGCGGTGACGATGGCTCGAGTATCGGGCCTCACCCGGCATCCGGTATGTTAAGTAATTCACGGGGCATTGAATTTCTGATGACTTCGCGGGTGCTGCCTGGTGTGTCGGCCGCTATCCGCCCCGGGATATCGATCGCCATGCCACCTGCCGGGATTTTGGGTGGATCGAAGGCGATATCGCCCTCCTCCACCACCGTCGCCAGCGTCAGGCCGCGAAAATCGAATTGTGCGTTGTCGGCCAGATGCGACGGCAGGATATTCTGCATGGCCGTAAACACCGACTCGGTGCGTCCGGGGTAGCGGCGATCCCAGTCTTCCATCATTTCGCGGATCTTCTGACGCTGCAGGTTGCCCTGCGAACCGCAGAGGTTGCAGGGAATGATCGGGTACTCCATGCCGCGCGCGAAGCGGGCAATATCCTTCTCCGAGCAGTAGGCGAGCGGCCGGATCACGACATGCGCCCTGTCGTCGGTGATCAGCTTCGGTGGCATCGCCTTGAGCTTGCCGCCGAACAGCATGTTGAGGAACAGCGTGTGCACCATGTCGTCGCGGTGATGACCCAGCGCGATCTTGTTGGCACCGAGTTCCTTCGCCGTCCGGTAGATGATCCCGCGGCGCAGGCGCGAGCACAGCGAACAGGTGGTCTTGCCCTCGGGGATCTTTTCCTTGACGATCGAATAGGTATCGGCCTCGACGATCCGGTAGTCGATTCCCAGATCAGCCAGATAGCGCGGCAGGACTTCGGCCGGGAAGCCTGGCTGCTTCTGGTCGAGATTCATGGCGATCAACCGGAATCCGACGGGCGCCCGCTTCTGCATGGCGAGCAGCATGTCGAGCAGGGTGTACGAGTCCTTGCCACCAGAGATGCAGACCAGAATGGTGTCGCCGTCCTCGATCATGTTGTAGTCGATGATGGCCTTGCCGACGCGACCTTCAAGAAACTTTCTCAGCTTTTGCAGGGTATTCGAGGTTTCCATGGCGGACCTTCTTGAGCCTTCCGCGGTCGACCGCAAAAAAAAGCGAAGTTTACCGCGATACGACGGGAATCCACGGGAATCATCCTTGTTGCCGGCTAAAATCGGCGTCTTTCCGGAAGAACAATGAACCCGCCTTCGCCTTCCCCCGAAGCCTCTGCCCACAGCGGTGAACTGGTCGCCACAATCGGCCGCGAGATCGCCGTGCGCGGCGGCTGGATCCCGTTTGCGCGGTTCATGGAACTGACCCTCTACGCGCCGGGCCTTGGCTACTACTCGGCGGGGGCGCGAAAATTCGGCGCGGCCGGCGATTTTGTCACCGCCCCCGAGATGAGCGCGTTTTTCGGGCGTGCGCTGGCACGCCAGGTCGCCCAGGTGATGGAAGCTTCGCAGCCCTCGCTACTGGAAATCGGCGCCGGTTCCGGGCGTCTGGCGGCTGACTTGCTGCTCGAACTCGAAGCGCTCGGGAGTCTGCCAGAGCGTTACGAGATCCTCGATCTGTCCGCCGATCTGCGCGAGCGTCAGCAGGCGACGCTGGCGGCTGCCGCACCATATCTGCTGCCGCGCGTGCGCTGGCTGGAACGTCTTCCGGAAGCATTTTCTGGGGTCGTCGTCGCCAACGAGGTACTTGACGCGATGCCCGCCCATGTCGTTGCGTGGCGCGAAGGTGGCACTTTCGAGCGCGGTGTGGGGTTCGCCGAGACAGGCGGTTTCACATGGCAAGAGCGACCAGCGACGGGTGCTCTGCTGGCGGCTGCTGGAGAGATCGGTGCCCAATGTCGCCTGCCGCCGGGTTACGAGAGCGAGATCGGCCTGGCGGCGCGTGCCTGGGCCGCCGAATGGGGCCATCGCCTGCAGTGCGGCGCGCTGTTGCTGATCGACTACGGCTTTCCGCGCCGCGAGTTCTACCATCAGCAGCGCGGACGCGGCACCCTGATGTGTCATTACCGCCATCATTCGCATCCCGATCCCTTCCATCTCCCGGGCCTTCAGGATGTCACGGTCCACGTCGATTTCACGGCGATTATCGCCGCCGCCGATGCGGCCGGGCTTGATCTTCTCGGTTACACCAGCCAGGGCCAGTTTCTGCTCAACTGCGGCATCCTCGACCTGCTGGCTAGGGAGCAGCCGGGCACCCCCGAATACATCCGCGCCAGTGGCGCCATCAACAAGATGCTGCTGCCGCACGAGATGGGTGAACTGTTCAAGGTCATCGCCATCGGCCGCGGCATCGCTCGCCCGTTGCTCGGGTTTGCCACCGGCGACCAGAGCCGGCGCCTGTAACGCTACCGCCTTCGTCCATACGCGATGCGCCGCTATCCTCTCTCGTTCATCGTTCTCACTGCACTCAGTGTTCTCTGCGTCATCCCCGGACTGCTCAGCATCGCCGGCTTCGGGGCAGCCGTGCACCCAATACTCGACGACCCGATGGCGGGACTGGTCTTCATCATCTCCGCCGCCGCACTGATCGGCTCGGGGGCGTTTCCGCTGGTGATCGAGAAGCTGAAGGAGGACGACGAGCGCTGAGTTTCAGCGCCGCTGGGGCTGCAGCGACGCCTTGAGCGCTGCAGCTAGGCCGGTGATCCCGTCCTTCTGCTGGACCCAGAAGTGATTGGCATGTTCGGGTGACGCGAGAGCCGGCGAGTGGACGCCGGTGGGCGGCATGCCGGCACCCAAGTGCTGGGTGCCGAACAGGCGGTCCCAGATCGGAAAGAGGATGGCGAAGTTGCAGCCGTGGCGAAATTGCCTGCCTTCCGGCAGGTCGACCGCGTGATGCCAGCGGTGGTAGCGCGGACTGACCAGCAGCCGTTCGCCGAGCCAGCCGAAGCTCAGGCGGGCGTTGACGTGGGAGAGGTTCTCGACGATGCGGATCGCCACCATGAGGCCGATGAAATGCCCCGGGGGGACGCCGATGAACAGCGCGATCAGGGCGAACCAGGCACCACCGATCAAGTCGTCGAGCAGATGATTGCGGCTGTCGGTCCACAGTGACATCTGCCGCTGGCTGTGGTGGATCACATGCAGTGCCCACCACCAGCGGAAGGTGTGCGACAGACGGTGACGCCAGTATTCGAAGAAATCGAGGATGATCAGGTAGACGAAGAAGGCGATCAGCGGGCGTGTTTCGAGAGACGGGAAGGCGTCTTCGAGCTGCGGCGGAATGAAGTCATGGAAACGCATCCAGCCTTCCAGGCTCATGATGAGAGGGCTGAGCAAGGCGAAAACGGCGAGGGGCACGATCCCCAGGCGATCGAGGAAGGTGTACAGTACGTCGACGCGCACGGCCTTGCGATCCGACCAATGCTCGATGGGGCGGAAATACTCCAGGGGGCGCAGCAGCAGATAGGCGACCCCCAACTGGAGTACGCCATAGAGGAAGAACTCGACGCCGTCGAAAGCGGGCTCGACAAGGCTGCCCAGTCCCAGCGCCAGCAGGGGCGGCTGGACGACATGGTCGAGCAGCCAGCCCTGAACCCGTACGAAGGTGTCGAGAAAGCTCTGGAACATGCGGCCTCAGCTTCCTTTGCCGCCCCGGGGCAGCGTGGCGAAACAGAAGCCCCTGGCGGTGAGGCCGGCGAGGAGTGCGTCGAGCGCCGGGGCAAAGGGATCCTGGCGCGACCAGATGCCGAGATGCGCCATGACGATGTCGCCGTCCTTCAGGTTCTTCAGCGCACGTTCGACCAGCAGGGAGTTGGGGTAGGTTTCGGAAGGCAGCTCGTCGCCGAGGAAGCCCGCTGGCGCCCAGCCGACATGGCGATAGCCGCAGGCTTGCGCGGCTTTCAGCGTCAGCGGCGTGGTACGCCCGCCCGGCGCGCGCCAGAGCGGATCGAGGGCGCGTCCGGTGAGTTCTTTGAAGCGGCTGTCGGACCGGTGAATCTCACTGCAGATGGCAGTGCCGTCGAGTTGCTCGGTCTTGCCGTCCATCAGGCGGTACCGGGTCCGCTGGCCCTGATCCCCGCGAAAGCTGCCGTGCCGCCAGGTATGGCTGCCGAAGGCGTGGCCCTCGGCGACACGGGCATTCCAGTATGGAGCCCAGGCCTCGTCGAGCGCGTGGTCGCCGCGCAGCGTCTTTTCGTTGGCGACGAAGAAGGTTGCCTTCACCTTGTGCTTCGCCAGCGTCTCCGCGATCACCTCGGCGTGGCGCATGTTGCCGGTGTCGAAGGTCAGGTAGAGTGTGCCGCCGCTGCAGGCAGCGTTCGCCGCGCCGCCCGCCATCGCGACGAAGGTGGCGAAGGCGAGGCCCGAGGCGAGGCGGCAGCGGCTCATTTGCGGGCCGCGTGATTAACAAAGAAGACACCGTGCGGCGAGTTGCCGACGGGGATCGATGCCTTCAGGGTCTTGGTCTTCAGGTCGATGACCTGGACGCGCCGGGCGAAACGGGCGGTGGCCCAGAGTTCGCTGCCGTCGGCGCGGACTTCCATGTCGTCGGGTCCGCCGGGAACATCGTATTTCTCGACGACGGTGAGCGTCTGCGTGTCGAGCAGCGAGACGCTGCCGCCGCCAACCGAGCGATTCGAGACGAAATAGTAACGACCGTCGCCGCGCGGATGCAGGTTATGCGCCGCCGTGTCGGTCGGTACCTTCTTGACCGTCTTCTGCGTCTTCCAGTCGATGACCTCGACGTAACCTTCGCCCATGATGCCGACGAGCAGGTAACGATTGTCGGGCGTCATGACGATGCCCGCCGGTGTCGGACCCACTGGCATGACCCATTCCTTCTTCAGAGTCTTCAGGTTGATCGCCATCACCTCATTCGAATCCTGCAGCGTGATGAAGACGTAGTCCCCCGCGGCATCGAACGCCATGTGCGACGGCGTGCGCGGGGCATGCAAGCGGGCCTTGAGCCTGAAGTCCGCGGGGTCGTAGATATCGACCCGGTCGAGGCGCAGCGAGGTCGCGACGAACAGCTTGCTGTCGGGTGAATAGCCGAGCTGGTAGGGGTCGGAAATGTTGCGGATGCGCTTCTGCTCCTTGCCGGTCAGCGGATCGAAGAAGACCAGCTGATTCGAGGCGGCGCAGGCGACGATGACCGATTTGTCGTCGGGCGTTGCCATCAGGTGATGCGGTTCCTTGCATACCGGAACCTTGCCGGTGACCTTGTAGGTCGTGGTGTCGATCAGGCTGATCGTGCCGTCCGCCGAGTTCAGGGCGATGGCAAGGGTTGGCGGGGCGGCGCTGCTGCTCGTCGCGGCGAGCAGCAGGCCGGCGCAGACAGCGGATAAACGGATCCGGCGCAGGATGGCGGTGAGCATGGTTCAGGCGAGGTAGCGGGTAGGATCGGTAAAGCCGGCGGTGGCAAAGCCCTCGGCGCGCAGGCGGCAGGAATCGCAGACGCCGCAGGCATGCCCATCGGTGTCGGCCCTGTAGCACGACACCGTTGACGCATAGTCTACGCCAAGCTCGACCCCTTTGCGGATGATGTCGGCCTTGGAGAGTTCGATCAGCGGCGCGTGGATGGTCAGCCGGGCGCCCTCGACACCGGCTCGCGTCGCCAGGTTGGCCAGCGTCTCGAAGGCCGCGATATAGTCTGGGCGGCAATCGGGGTAGCCGGAATAGTCGACCGCATTGACCCCGACGAAGATGTCGCGGCTGCCCAGCACCTCGGCCCAGGCCAGCGCCAGCGACAGCATGATGGTGTTGCGTGCCGGTACATAGGTCACCGGAATGCCCGGTTGGACACCCTCGGTTGGTACCGCGATGCGGGTGTCGGTCAGCGCCGACCCGCCAAACTGGGCGAGGTCGAGACTGAGAATGCGGTGCTCGGCGGCACCCAACGCCTGGGCGACGCGCTCGGCGGCCCTCAGTTCGGCGCTATGCCGCTGGCCGTAATCGAAGGACAGGCAATAGCAGTCGAATCCCTGGCTGCGCGCGATGGCGAGGCAGGTGGCGGAGTCGAGACCGCCGGAAAGGAGAACCACGGCGCTTGCATTCATGGGGCGCGAATATACCCGAATTTGCCCGTCGACCGCGCCGGTATCTGCTTGTTCCTGCGCTACAATTTGAAGTTTTGAGACTGCCTCCGGAGAATTTGATGCCGCTTCGCCTGACCGCCCTCGCCGCCGCCCTGATGCTTGCCGGCTCAATCCATGCTGCCGAGAGGATCAAGGTCGGTTTCGTGTCCACGCTCTCCGGTCCAGGCGCCGGGCTTGGCGTGGACATCCGCGACGGGTTCAATCTGGCGATCAAGCAACTCGACGGCAAGCTCGGCGGACTGTCGGCCGAGGTCATCGTCGCCGACGACCAGCAGAATCCCGACATTGCCAAGCAGACGGCCGACAAGTTCCTGAAAAAGGACAAGGTCGATTTCATGACCGGGATCGTCTTCTCCAACATCATGCTCGCCGTCGGCCCGACCGTCTTCGAGAACCAGACCTTCTACATCTCGGCCAATGCCGGCCCGTCGCAGTATGCCGGCGAGCAGTGCAACCCCTTCTTCTTCAACGTTGCCTGGCAGAACGACAATCTCCACGAGGCGGTCGGCAAGGTTGTGCAGGACAAGGGTTTCAAGAATGTCGTCATCGTCACGCCAAACTACCCGGGCGGCAAGGATGCGGTCTCGGGCTTCAAGCGCTACTACAAGGGCAAGGTCGCCGAGGAGGTCTACACCAAGCTCGGCCAGCTCGACTACGCCGCCGAACTGGCGCAGATCCGCGCCATCAAGCCCGACGCGCTGTTCTTCTTCCTGCCGGGCGGCATGGGCATCAACTTCGTCAAGCAGTTCGTCGCTTCAGGCCTGTCGCGTGACACCCAGCTCTTCGCCCCCGGCTTCTCGGCCGACGAGGACGTCATCAAGGCGGTCGGCGCGCCGATGATGGGCATGTTCAACTCGTCGCACTGGGCGCACGACATGGACAACCCGGAAAACAAACGCTTCGTCGCCGATTTCCAGAAGGAGTACGGGCGCATGCCGTCGTTGTACGCTTCACAAGGGTACGATGCCGCACTGATGATCGATGGCGCGGTGCGCGACGTCAAGGGCAAGGTCGAGGATAAGGCCGCGCTGCAGAAGGCGCTGGAAGCCAAGCATTTCAAGTCCGTGCGCGGCGATTTCAGGTTCAACAGCAACCACTACCCGGTCCAGAATTACTACCTGCGGGTGGTCGGCAAGGATGCCGGTGGCCGCATCACCAACAGAATGATGGGAACGATCTTCACCAATCACGCGGATGCCTACGCTTCCGCCTGCAGGATGAAGTGACCCAGCTGGTTTTCGAGCAGGCCCTGAACGGCCTGCAATTCGGCCTCATGCTGTTCCTGCTCGCCGCCGGGCTGACGCTCGTTTTCGGCATCATGGACTGCATCAACCTGGCCCATGGTTCGCTCTACATGGTGGGCGCTTACTTCGTCGCGGCGGCAGCGCAGGCGGCCGATTCGTTCTGGATCGGTCTTGGCGCCGGGGTGGCGGGGGCGGCCGTTCTCGGCCTCGTGCTGGAACTCTCGCTGTTTCGCCGGCTGTACCGGCGCGACCACCTGTCGCAGGTGCTCGCCACCTTCGGGCTGATCCTGATTGCCAACGAAGCGGTGCGCATGATCTGGGGCGCCCAGCCGCTGCTGCTGAACCCGCCGGAGGCATTGTCGGGGCCGGTCGAGATCGGCAACTTCTCCTACCCGGCTTACCGGCTCGTGATCATCGCCTTCGGCCTTGGCGTCGCCGGGCTGCTTTACCTGCTCGTCGCCAGGAGCCGGGTCGGCATGTGGGTGCGCGCCGGCGCCGCCAATCGCGAAATGACCGAGGCGTTGGGCGTCAATGTGCAGGGCCTGTTCACGGCCGTGTTCGTCTTCGGCGCCGCGCTCTGCGCGCTTGCCGGCGGTCTGCTCGGGCCATTGCTGGCGGTGCAGGTCGGCATGGGCGAGAGCGTCCTGATTCTCGCCTTCGTCGTCATCATCATCGGCGGCATCGGCTCGATACGCGGGGCGCTGGTCGGCAGTCTGATCGTCGGCGCGGTCGACACGCTGGGCCGGGCACTCTTGCCGACGCTGCTGCGCGCGGCATTGCCGGCCGACGCCGCGGCGACGCTCGGTCCGGCGCTGGCCTCGATCCTGATTTACCTGCTAATGGCAGCGATCCTGTTCTTCCGGCCGCAGGGCCTGTTTCCGGCGCGGGCCTGATGGCCTTCTATCGCCCCGCCCGCTACCAGAAGCCGCTCGTCATCGTGCTGCTGCTGGCGCTGCTTGTCTTGCCGCCGGCGCTCGATGCCTGGGGCCAGGCGTTCTACATCGGCTTCGCCACCCGCATCCTGATCTTCGCGCTGGCGGCCAGCAGCCTCAATCTGGTGCTCGGCTTCGGCGGCATGTTTTCGCTCGGCCACGCCGCCTTTTTTGGCGCCGGCGCCTATGTCGTGGCCATCTGCGTGGACAATGGCATCAGCGATGCCCTGCTCGCCTTCCCGCTGGCGATGACCGTCGCCGGACTGCTGGCGCTGGTCGTTGGCGCCATCAGCCTGCGCACGCGCGGCGTCTATTTCATCATGATCACCCTCGCCTTTGCGCAGATGACCTACTACCTGTTCGTCTCGGCAAGGGTATTCGGCGGCGACGACGGCCTGCCGCTGGCCGGACGGATGACGCTGGGCGGCCTCAGCCTGACCGGTGACGGCGCCCTCTTCTACGCGGCGCTCGGCTGTCTCGTGCTGGTGATGACTTTTCTCGGGCGTCTGGCCGGCGCTCGCTTCGGTCGCACGATCCAGGCCATCCGCGACAACGAGGTGCGCATGGAAGCGCTCGGCTATCCGGTGTTCCGCTATCGCCTCGTCTGTTTCGTGCTTGGCGGCGCTCTGGCCGGGCTCGCCGGCGCGCTGCTCGCCAACCTGACTGGGCTGGCCAGTCCCAACCTGTTGCAGTGGACGCAATCGGGAACATTGCTGGTCATGCTCATCATCGGCGGTGTCGGCTATCTCTACGGTGGCTTGATCGGGGCGCTGGTGCTGCTCTGTCTCGAGGAGGTGCTGGCCGGTTTCACCTTGCACTGGCACATCGGCCTCGGCCTGTTGCTGATTGCCGTGGTCCTGTTCGCCCCTCGGGGGGTCGCCGCGCTGTTCGGGAAAGGCAATGGCTGAAGCCCTGCTCGAGGTGCGCGGCCTGTCGCGCCGCTTTGCCGCGGTCGACGCCCTGAAAGAGGTCAATTTCAGTGTCGACGCCGGCGAGGTCCATGCCCTGATCGGCCCCAACGGCGCCGGCAAGACGACCTTCATCCATCATGTTTCCGGCGCGCTGCAGCCGGACAGCGGCAGCGTGCATTTCGCCGGCCGCGACATCACCCGGCTCTCGATGCACCAGCGCGTGGCCGCAGGTATCGCGCGCTCCTATCAGATCACCAATGTCTTCCTTGGTCTCTCGGTGCTCGACAACGTGGCACTGGCCGTTCAGGGGCGGCCGGACGCCGGCGGCAGCTTCCGGTTCTGGCAGCCGGTAAGCAGCGAACAGTGGTTGTTTGACGAGGCGCGCGGCAATCTCGATCAGGTCGGGCTGAGCGAGCGTGTTGAAACGCTGGCCGGCAATCTTGCCCACGGCGAACAGCGCGCGCTGGAACTCGCGATGGCGCTGGCGACGAAGCCGCAGTTGCTGCTGCTCGACGAACCGATGGCCGGTACCGGCCCGGAGGAGTCGGCGCGCATGGTCGAACTGATCGACCACCTCGCCCGCCATGTCACCATCCTGCTGGTCGAGCACGACATGGCTGCGGTCTTCCGGCTGGCCGACCGCATATCGGTGCTGGTCGACGGTCGCCTGATCGCCACCGGGGCGCCGGCAGCCGTGCGCGCCGATCCGGAAGTGCGCCGGGCCTATCTCGGGGACCACCAGTGAACGCCCTGCTCGAGATCGGCGGACTGGAAGTCGCCTACGGCCCGAGCCAGGTCCTGTTCGGACTCGATCTGGCGCTGGCCGAAGGTGAAGCGGCAACCCTGCTCGGGCGCAACGGCATGGGCAAGACGACCGCGCTGCGCGCCATCTGCGGCCTTCAGCCGGTCAAGGGCGGGACGATCCGCTTCGCCGGGGAGCGCATCGACGGCTGGCGACCGGACCGTATCGGCCGCGCCGGCATCGCGCTGGTGCCGGAAGGCCGGCAATGCTTCCCGAATCTCACGGTCGACGAGCATTTGCTGGCATTTTTCGCCAATGGCCGCCGGCAGCCCGACCCATGGACGCCGGCCCGGGTTTTCGACCTGTTCCCGCGACTCAGGGAGCGCGCGAGAAATCTCGGCAATCAACTCTCCGGCGGCGAACAGCAGATGCTGGCGATCGGCCGCGCCCTCGTCACCAACCCGCGCTTGCTGATCCTCGACGAGGCGACCGAGGGTCTGGCGCCGCTGGTCCGCGAGGAGATCTGGACCTGTCTCGCGCGTTTGCGGGCCGCCGGGCAGAGCATTCTGGTCGTCGACAAATACGTGGAAAAACTGATCGAACTTGCCGATCACCATACGCTGATCGAAGGCGGCCGGGTCGTCTGGCATGGCACGTCGGCAGAACTCGATGCCGATCACGGCATCTGGCAGCGCTTCCTCGGCATCTGAATCGCCGGGTTTGTGCCGACGGCGGGGATCAGCGGATCAGCCCGGCCTTCTGCAGCGCGTCGATGGTGACCTGGGTGAGTGCGCCAACCTGCGACGTCATGTCGCCGCTTGCCGATGTCGTTGCGCTACCCGACCAGATGACCGCACCGCTTGCCAGATCGACCAGCGAGGTGCTGGAACCGAGGCTGCGCGTGGTGGTTGCGCCGCCAACGGGGAACGACAGCCCGATGCCGCCGACGCCGAAGCCACCCCCGCGATAGCCGCCGCCACTGCCGCCGCCGAGGCCGAAACCCACCTGCGGCCCCGGATTGACCACGGCGATGTCGCTGAGCGTGATCTGGGTGCTGGCGACCGCCGTTGCGCCATTCTCGCGGCCGGCCATCGCCATCTCCTCGGGATTGGCTGCCCCGCCCGGCGGAAACCCCGGAAGCGAATAGCTGCGTATCCCGGCGACACCCTGTGCGGCGAGCCGGGTCGCCCATTGGTCCTCGCAGACGCGCCTGAGCGTGTCGTCGCGCGCCTGGCAAAGAACGAGTACGCGGCTTCCCGTCAGCGCGCCGCCGTAGGCGGGATCTCTCCACTGCGCAGTCATCTCGGTTGTCGCGCAGCCGGCGATCACGGCTGCAAGGAGGAGCAGCGGCGGCACCCGGGACGAAGTGTTTCTGCGTGGACCGTTCAATGTTTGACCTCCTGCGAACGCGGGCCGGAATGACGAATGCGGGACCAGTTTCAGGGATTCGACCTGTTGGCGTCAATTGGTGACATCGTCATTCTGCCGCCACCCGCCTTTCAGCAGTCAACTCTGAAGTTCATTTGCCTTTGGCGCTGCCCCACAGCAGCTTGTGCAACTGCAACTGAAAGCGGACGTTGAGGCCGTCCTCGAGGATCCACTCGGCGAGCGCAGTCGGGTCGACCAGTCCCTGGGCCGGTGACAGCAGCACCGGGCAGAGGGCATCCAGCCGGCGCTCGTCGATCAATTTGCGTGCCCAATCGTAGTCGGTGCGCGAGGCGATGACAATCTTGATCTCGTCCCGCGGCGTAAGCAAGCCGAGGTTTTCCCAGCGGTTCTTGTCGCCTTCGCCGGAATCGGGCGCTTTGAGATCCATGACCCGCGCCACGCGCGGGTCGACCCCGGCAATGTCGAGAGCGCCCGAGGTTTCCAGCGAAATCTCGTAGCCGGCGTCGCACAGGGCGCTCAGCAAGGGCAGGCATTCCTTCTGCGCCAGCGGCTCGCCGCCGGTGACACAGACCTGGCGCGCCGGATATTTCGCAACCCTGGCCAGTATCGAGTCGATCGTCGCCGGCTCGCCGCCGCTGAAGCTGTAGGTCGTGTCGCACCACGCGCAGCGCAACGGGCAGCCGGTCAGCCGCACGAACACGGTCGGCAGACCGGCGCGCGCGGCTTCTCCCTGCAGCGAGAAAAAGATCTCGGTTAGGCGTAGCGCCAACTATTTCTTCTTCAGGCGCTCGCGAGCGGTATCGGCGGCCTGCGAATTCGGGAACTTGGCGACCACCGTTTCCAGCGAACGCCGGGCCGCCGTCGGGTTGCCCATTTCCTGCTGGCAATTCGCCATCGCCAGCCAGGAATCGGCTGCCTTCGGGCTGTCGGCATACCTGTTTGTGACCACGCTGTGCGCCTCGATTGCCTTGGCGCAGTTGTGTTGGGCCACCCAGGCATTACCGAGCCAGAACTGGGCATTCGGCACCAGCGAACTGTCCGGGTACTTCTTGACGAAAGCCGAGAAAGCCCAGGCTGCTTCCTTGTATTTCTGCGCCTTGAACTGGTTTAGCGCGGCTTCGTAGTCCTTGTTCTCGCGCGCCGGATCGGCTGCAGCGGCAGGTGAATTTGCCCCACTGGCGGGGTCGACCGCAGCACTGCCGCCGGCCTGTGGCTCGAACTTGCGCAAGCGGGTATCGAGGTCGAGATAGAAGTCCTGCTGCCGTTTCTTGGCCGTTTCCAGCTCGTAGCTCAGCGTTTCGACCTGGCCGCGCAGGCGGGCGATTTCTTCCGACTGACGCTGCAACTGGTTGGCCAGGTCGAGCTGCGCCTTGCCCTGCTGGTCGATCCGCGCCTCCGTCTTGATCCGGTGATCGTTGATCTGGCGGCGCGCCTCGTCGTCGTCGAAAAGGCCGGCCTGGGCCTGCGTGACGCCCAGGGTGGCGATCAGGATGGCGATGCGGGCCGGGCGCATGGCCTAGAACTCGCCGCGCCCGTCGGCTGCCCGGTAGAGGATGTCGGCGCGGCGGTTCTCGGCCCAGGCGGCTTCGTCGTGGCCGGGGTTCTTCGGCTTTTCCTCGCCGAGGCTGACCGACTCGACCTGGGCTTCCGCGGCGCCGAGCAGGGTCAGCGAGCGCTTGACCGCGTCGGAACGCTTCTGGCCGAGCGACAGATTGTATTCGCGGCTGCCGCGTTCGTCGGTGTTGCCCTGGATCAGCACCTTGAAGCCCTTGTTGGCGACCAGGTACTTGGCGTGGGCGGCGACCAGATCCTTGTACTCGTCCTTGACTTCGTACTTGTCGAGGTCGAAGTAGATGCTGCGCTGCGACAGCACGCTCTTCGGGTCGGTCAGTTCGCGCGGCAGGCCGCGCGAGTCGAGACCGCCGGCGGTGACCGGGGCGACACCGGAACCGCGCGAATCGACCGGCGCGCCGGAAGTTTCGTCGACCGGGGTGGAACTGCAGCCGACGATCAGGGCGGATAGCAGGGCGGGAATGAGAAGTTTCTTCATGGGTTTCTCCGTTGAGGGTTATTGATTGAAAGGGCCCCAGGCCGGCTCGCGGACGTCACCGGCCGCGATCGAGAGGCGTTGCTTGATCCGGCCGTCGCTGGAAACCGCGGACAGGACACCGCGGCCGCCAATTTCGGTGGCGATCAGGACCATGCGGCTGTTGGGGGCGAAGCTTGGGGATTCGTCCTTGTGGGAATCGGTGAGAATCTGCACCTGTTTGCTGGCAAGGTCCATCACGGCAAGCTGGAAGCGACCGTCGCGACGGGTGATGAAGGCGAGGCTCTTGCCATCGGACGACGGCCGCGGCGAAACGTTGTAGCTGCCTTCGAAGCTGACGCGCTGGACATCGCCGCCGCTGGCGCCCATCCGGTAGATCTGCGGGCTGCCACCGCGATCGGAGGTGAAGTAGATGCTGCCGCCATCAGCCGAGTAGCGCGGTTCGGTGTCGATGCCGGCCGATTGGGTCAGGCGCTGGACGCCGCTGCCGTCGGCATTGACTGAATAGATCTGCGAATTGCCATCCTTGGACAGCACCACGGCCAGCTTGCGGCCATCGGGCGACCACGCCGGCGCCGAGTTGGAGCCCTTGAAGTTGGCGACCACCTGACGCTGGCCGGAAGCCAGCGAATGGACGTAGATCACCGGCTTCTTCTTCTCGAACGAAACATAGGCAAGGCGGGACCCGTCCGGCGACCAGACCGGCGAAATGATCGGCTCGTTGGAGGTCAGCGCGGTTGCCGCGCCCTGCCCGTCGGCGTCGGCGATCTGCAGCTTGAACTGGCCGCCCGACTTGACGACGTAGGCGATGCGCGTCGAGAAGACGCCCTTCTCGCCCGTCAGTTTTTCGTAGATATAGTCGGCGATGCGGTGGCCGGCGGCGCGCAACTGGTCGTTGCCGGTCACGTAGACCGCGCCCCCGAGCGCCGCCTGCTTTTGCGTGTCATAGAGGCGAAAGCGCGCTTCCATGCGTCCGTTGGCACCGCGCGCGAGGCTCCCGGCGGCCAGCGCATCAGCGCCGCGACCCTTCCAGTCGCCGAAATTGATCTGTGAATTTTCGTCGAGCGTGGCACCGGCCGGGTCGATCAGCTTGAACAGACCGCTGCGTTCGAGGTCGGCGCGTATGGTCGCGGTGACCACCTGGGCGGCGGCAGGATCGCCGGCGAAGTTGGCGATCGCCACCGGGATCCGGTTGGAGCCGGCGCCGGTGATTTCGATGGACAACTGCGCGTGGGCCAGCGTCGCGGCCAGCAGCGACAGGAAAACGAGGATCTTGTGGAAAATCTGGGGCATGGGTGTCATTTTCATCAGGGATTCGCGCGATTCTACTCTTCAAATGGCCTGTATTTGATTTCCAGCGTGCGCTGAAACAATGCGGGGTCGGGTGGATCGGGTAGCGGTGAGGATTTCTTGATGGCGCGCTCGATCGCCGAGTCGAGGGCGGGACTGCCGCTCGAGCGCTTGAGCCTTATGTTGAGTATTTCGCCGCCGGGTAATTGCTCGACCACGAAAATCGCTTCCGGGTTGCCCTGGATGTTGGGCGGCAGCACGATGTTGCCGCGCACCTTGACGCGGATCCTGGTTGCGTATTCCTCCATGCCGCGCTTGCTGGCAGACGCCCGCTGCGCCGCCTCGGCGCCGGCGGCACTGGCCATCTGCTGCGCGCTGGCATTCGGACGGCTCTTTAGTTGCGCCGTTTCGCTGGCGAGTTCCTTGCTGAAATCCGGCACCCTGGGTTCGGTCTTCTTCGGCTCCGGTTGCGGCTCGGCCTTCCTGGGCTCCGCCTTCGGCTCGGGTTTTTTCGGTTCGGGTTTGGGCTCAGCCTTCGGCTCGGGCTTCTTGGGTTCGGGCTTGGGCTCGGGTTTCTTCGGCTCCGGCTTGGGTTCCGGCTTCTTCGGTTCCGGTTCCGGCTTTTTGGGTTCGGGCTTGGGCGGCTTCTTTTCTTCCTTGATCGCGATGTCCGGCTTTTTGGGCGGTGGCGGTTCGGGCTTCGGTTCGACTTTGGGCACCGGCTTCGGCTCGGGCCTTGGTTCAGGCTTGGGTTCGGGCTTCACTTCCGGCGGTGGGGGCGGCGGCGGTGCTACCGCCTGGACGGCCGGCGTCGGGCGACTCGAAAACAATTCGACTTCGACCACGTCCGGCTGGCTGCGTTTCCACTGCACGCCGAAGAACAGGAAGGCCAGCAGGCCGACGTGCACCAGGATGGTGAACGACAGTGCGTATTTCCGGCCGGGCTCTTCGGGTCGTTCGAGAATCATTTGCCGGTGGTTTGCACCAGAAGGCCGATTTTCTTGACCTGGGCTCGTTGCAATTCATCCATGACGGACAACACCGCTTCGTACTTGACGTTCTTGTCGCCGGCGATCAGCACCGGTTGCTCCGGATTCTTCCGCTGTGCCGCCAGGATGCGGGTTTTCAGTTCGCTGCGGTCGACGCGGATTTCCCGGCCATTTCCGGCGCGGTCGATCAGCGTCATGCTCTGGTCGGCCTTGATCGCTACTTCGAGCGGTGCCGGCGGTGCGGTGTTGGCCTTGCCGACCGAGGGCACGTCGATGGTCGAGGTCGTCATCATCGGCGCCGTCACCATGAAGATGACGAGCAGAACCAGCATGACGTCGATGTAGGGAACGACATTGATCTCGTTCTTGAGGCGGCGCTGGCGCATGGCTTAACGCATCTGCCGCTGGAGGATGTTGGAAAACTCCTCCATGAACGACTCGTAGCGGGTCGCCAGGCGGTCGATGTCGTGGGCGAAACGGTTGTAGGCGAGGACGGCGGGGATCGCCGCGAAGAGGCCGATGGCGGTGGCGACCAGCGCCTCGGCAATGCCCGGCGCGACCGCGGAAAGAGTCGCCTGGCCGACGTTGGAAAGGCCGCGGAACGAATGCATGATGCCCCAGACGGTGCCGAACAGGCCGATGTAGGGCGATACCGAGCCGACCGAGGCGAGGAAGGCGAGGTGGGCTTCCAGCGCATCCATTTCGCGCTGGAAGGTGGCGCGCATGGCACGGCGCGCGCCGTCGATGACATCCTTCGGGTCGAGGTTGGTCTGCCCCTTGAGCTTGGCGAATTCGCGGAAACCGGCCTCGAAGATGCGTTCCATCGAACCGGCGTGGTGGCGGTCGTTGACCGCGCTGTTGTAGAGGTTGGTGAGGTCGCCGCCCGACCAGAAATCGCGCTCGAAGGTCTCGGTCTTGGCGCGCGCCTGCTTGACCGCATACCACTTCATGAAGATGTAGTACCAGGACATGAAGGAGACGCCGGCGAGCAGGAACATGACCGCCTGCACGACCGCGCTGGCGTTGAGGATCAGGTGAAGGATCGAGAGATCCTGGGTAACGTTCATTGCAGTGCTTCCAGTTTTCTGTGCAGGAATTCGGGGATGGGAGCCGGTGTCATCCTGATGGCGTCGACGCAGGCGATCTCGACGACGCCGGTGACCAGTTCGTCGTCGCCACGGCGGACGTGATGGCGGAAGACGACGCGCACCCGGGTCAGTCTCGCGACTTCGAGGCCGACCGTCAGCAGGTCGTCGAGGCGTGCCGGCTTCAGGTATTCGCAACCGGCCTTGCGCGCGACGAAGACGATCCCGGCATCGGACGCCAGTTGCGACTGGTCGTGGCCGATCTGGCGCATCCATTCGGTGCGGCAGCGCTCGAAGAATTTCAGGTAATTGGCGTAGTAGACGACACCGCCGGCATCGGTATCCTCGTAATAGACGCGCACGGGGATGGCGAAGGCGTTGGGCTTCTGCTCATGTTTCATCATGACATTTTACCTGATTTCGTAGGAATCATTTGTAACGGTTTGTTTCCATGCTTATTCCGGCTTATTTCAGTCACCGAAAAACGCCCGCGATGCCCCGCTATTCCTCGGAAAGCAGGTCGCGCACTACCGCGCTTGCCGGTTCGGCCAGGCCGAAGTGCCGGTAGACGGCTGGCGTCGCGATTCGGCCGCGCAGGGTGCGCTGCAGGTAGCCTTGCTGGATGAGATACGGCTCCAGGACATCCTCGATGGTGTCGCGTGCCTCGCCGATGGCGGCGGCGAGGTTGTCGACGCCGACCGGGCCGCCGCCGAACTTGTCGATCACGGCCGACAGCAGCTTGCGGTCCATGATGTCGAGTCCGGCACGGTCCACGTCGAGCATGACCAGCGCTGAATCGGCGACGCCGCGCGTGATCTGGCCGTCGGCCTTGACCTCGGCGTAGTCGCGGACACGGCGCAGCAGGCGGTTGGCGATGCGCGGCGTGCCGCGTGCGCGCTTGGCGATTTCCAGCGCGCCTTCCGGGTCGATCGGCGCGTTGAGCAGGGTGGCCGAGCGGCCGACGATGCTTTGCAACTCCTCGGCGGTGTAGAACTCGAGGCGGGCGACGATGCCGAAGCGGTCGCGCAGCGGATTGGTCAG
>ERZ724507.243-NODE-243-length-24828-cov-8.036330_pt1 | contig 24828 bp, 22 predicted proteins | sample MGYA00376040_ERZ724507 | MGnify/ENA primary metagenome ERZ724507 (study PRJEB28724, sample SAMN07190883) | activated sludge metagenome | isolation source: activated sludge of sewage treatment plant in Hong Hong | place: Hong Kong | collected 2016-03-17 ...
CGGTGGCGCCGAAGCCGATACCGGCCAGCAGAGCCACAAGAAGAGATTTCTTGGCGAAATTGGTCATAAACGATTCCCTGTCAAAAAATTAGACGGCGTATTGTAGTTCAAAAGTTGACGATTTTTCTCACTCATTGTCCGCGACCTTGCGCCATGTTGCATCCGGGTTGAAAGTTTTCACCCGCGCGGCCTGGGTTGCCGTATCGCGGCCGAGGTTCTTCTCGTAGACCTGGCCATCCTGGTTGATCATGAAACTCATGATGCCGCTCTTGCCATAGCTGGTCGGCCAGGCAACCAGCCCGAAGCCGCCGGTCATGCGGCCGTCGGCAATGTAGCTGCGCGCTCCGCCCGGCGCATCGGGCCCCTGGCCGGTCAGGATGCGGTAGCTGTAGCCGTGGTAGCTGCCCGGCTTGCGGCCCTTTTCGGCAGCGGCATCGGCGAGCAGGCGCCCCAGCGGGCTTGGTTCTTCGTTCGCCTTGGATGGCCAGTAGAGTCCGTCCATCTTGCCCGCGCTGCTCGCGATTTTCTGCGCGTACTCCGGAACGCCGTCCCCGTTGCGGTCCCTGGCGATATATTCCCGCTGGGCGTCGGCATAGGCCTTGACGACCTGAATCGCCGACAACTCGTTGCGGCCGATCTCGCGGACGGCGATCTCGTCCATGCCCGCCTTCATGTCGAAGCGCCAGCCGGAGGCCGTCTTCTCGAGCGGTATCGGCAGGGTCCAGCCCTTCTGCCCAGCGGCAATCCGTGCCCGCCCGTCGCCATCCGGCTCGATCTTGTGCGACTTGGCCCAAGCCTCGATGAACTCGTAGCGCCGTTCGGCCCCTACGGGGGGAATGAGTTGGCGGAAATTGGCGCCGAACATCGCCCGCAGCGCGGCCTCGTCGCTGTCGATGACGGCAGTGCCGAAGGCTTCCATCGCCGCTTCCGGCGTCGCAAATGATTGTTGACCGCCAGCGAGGACAGCCGGTGCCGGCAGGGCCAGCGCGCTGCCGAGAAGAATGCTTGCCAGCAGGCGATTCAGTTTGATCATGTTCATGTCCTGTTCTCCTTAGCGCCGTCCGCCACCGCCGCGGCCACCGCCACCTCCTCCGCGACCGCCACCGCCGCCACTGAACGAACGGCCGCCGCCTCCTCCGCCTCCACCGAACGAATGGCCACCGCCACCGCCACCGCCGCCGCCCGCGAAGCTTGAGCCGCTGCCACCACGGCCGGTTCCGGCGGCACTGCTGTGGCCGCGGCTGGCGTCGCGGCTACCGGAATTGATGCCATCGAATGCGCTAGCCCCGCCACGATTGCCGCCGAAACCGTCGCGCCCTCCGGCGCCACCGCGGTCGCCAGCGCCACCGCGGTCGCCACCGAAGCCGTCACGCCCGCCAGCGCCACCACGGTCGCCACCGATGCCGTCGCGCCCGCCAGCACCACCACGGTCGCCACCGATGCCGTCGCGTCCGCCGGCACCACCACGGTCGCCACCGATACCGTCGCGTCCGCCGGCACCACCTTCGCGTCCGCGGAAATCATTGCGCGCTTTGTCAGCCTGCCTGTTGCCGTAACGCTCGCGCGAAGCCTGGTCGCGGTAGCCGGCGTTGCCACGGTGTTGCGCATTGTGTTGCCAGTTGCCGCTGGCACTGACGTTGTTGCGGTTAAAGTTACTGTTGATGCTGGTGGCGCGGTTGACGTTGACATTCACGTCGCCGCGGCCCCAGTTGCAACTGCCAAACATCGCGCCGGCGGCGGCAAAGCCCACGCCCCATGCAAGGCCGGTGAGCAGCGCGGTTCCCGGATACCAGGCCGCAACGCCCGGATAATAGTAGGGCGGGTACGCGGGATACGGCCAGGCGCCATAAACCACCGTCGGATTGTAGGCCGGGACGTAAATCGTTTGCGGCTGCGCCGGCTCGATGATGATGGACTGGGCCTCGGTGCGCACCACCTGCTGCTGGTTGCTCTCGAGGTTGCCGTTGTTCTTGGCCAGTTGGCGCAGGCGCTGTACGGCGGCCAGCACCTCCTTCTGCTGCCCGAGGAAGGCATCGCCCAGTTTCTGCGTCCATTCGAGTTCCTTGTTCATCATCTCCAGGACATTGGGAAAGGCGACCAGCGACATGACACTGACGTCCCAACTCTCCTTGCCGACCTTCTTTACGGCTTCGTCGCCCTTGAGGTCCGGATTGGCCTTGGACCAGCGCGCGGCCTGCACCACCTCGAGGGGGTAGGTCGAAGCCATCAGGACCTGCGACAGGAGGCTGTCGGGGTAGAGGGCGATCGGTGCCAGCATGGCATCGAGTTCCTGCGCCGTGAACGGCGGCGGTGCTGCCGTCGCGCCGGCGGACGCCGCAGTATCCTGTGCGCGGACCGCCGAAACCAGCAATACGCTGGCGGCCAGCCACCAAAGCACGAAGGATCGGATTGTTTTCATCAATTTCTCCTCAGACATCAGGCCCATAGCCGACCGGCGCAGATTAGCACAGCGAAATCGACGGGTACAGATTGCCGACCATCGGCTGGCGGCCTATGATGGAACCGTTGGCACCGCGCCAGGTATTCATTCAAGGAGACCGAAATGGGCAAGAAGAAGGCAGCAAGGAAGCAGGCGGCTCCCGTTGGCGAGAAGCTCGGCGCCAGGGCCTACGAAAAGGAGCTCGCGACGCTGCACGTCGAGCTGGTGAAACTGCAGGAATGGGTCGTCGCCAAGGGACTGAAGGTCTGCGTCGTCTTCGAGGGGCGCGACGGCGCCGGCAAGGGCGGCACCATCAAGGCGATCACCGAGCGCGTCAGCCCGCGCGTCTTCCGCGTCGTCGCATTGCCGACGCCGACCGAGCGCGAAAAGACCCAGATGTATGCGCAGCGCTACATGCCGCATTTCCCGGCGGCCGGCGAAATCGTCATCTTCGACCGCAGCTGGTACAACCGCGCCGGCGTCGAGCGCGTCATGGGTTTCTGCAGCGACGAGCAGGCCAGCCGCTTCCTGGATGTCGTGCCCAATTTCGAGAAACTGATGATCGAATCCGGGATCATCCTGCTCAAATACTGGCTCGAGGTAAGCCCGGAGGAGCAGACGCGCCGGCTGACCCAGCGCATCGACGACGGGCGCAAGATCTGGAAGCTGTCGCCGATGGACCTCAAGTCGTACAGCCGCTGGTACGACTACTCGCGGGCGCGTGACGAGATGTTCGAGAAGACCGACACGCCATGGGCGCCCTGGTACGTCGGCAAGTCGAACGACAAGAAGCGGGTCCGCCTCAACATTATCACGCACCTGCTGAGCAAGATTCCCTACGAGGAAATCAAGCGCGGCAAGATCGAACTACCCAAGCGCCAGGCGCCCGGCAAGTACAAGGAACCCGACTATCCGTACAAGTACGTGCCCGCAGTGTTCTAGCCGGACATGGCAGACAGGATTCAAGGGACCGGGTTGTCGCCGGCTTTTTTTCCGGTGGTCAGCCGGTGACGGCCTTGCTGAAGCAGTGACTGTACGCCGCCCGGTGCGCAGGCCGTTGCCGCCGCGTGGCGATGCCCGACATCGATGATCTCGCAGGGGGTGATGTTCACCGCTACGGTCTGGCGACGGCCGCTATCTTGTTGCGTGGACCGACCAGCAGTGGCCGGATGATCGGTGTTGCTGCGGTGGCGGGCAATCGCCGATGTCGGGTTTGGTCCGCTCCCTGCCGCAAAGTGCTTGTCAGGCACGGGTTCGCGAAATAACCTTGGAGGCCGGTGGCTTGATGTCGTCTGTTGGGGCAAACCGACGACTCCCGTGACGGCCCAACCTTGGCGGGTCAGTTGTGCCACCCCGCAGCAATTTGGTCTGCATCAGGAGCCGGGAAATTGCTTGCGTTGCTCCGGCGAGCATGCCGACTTCAACACGCCAATGGCCGGGAGACGGGAAAATGGATTTGATGATTGGCCTGGGAGCCTCGCGCATCCCGATGTCGATGAACAGGATGGCGGCCCGCAAGCGGCTGCTCAGGGCGGGCAAGGATAATTTCCGCAGGGTCGGCCGGGAGTCTGTCCTGTGAGTCGTCACGGCGATCTCGATCTGCGCGAACTGGCCAACCGGTCCTTGCTCAGACACTTCGCGGATCTCTGCGAGGGCGCGGTGATCGTCGATGCCCAGGCGCGCCTGGTCTGGATGAACGACCGCTACCCGGTGCGCCTGCGCATCGCCGATCCAGCGGCGGCGATCGGCCGGCCGATCGAGGAGGTGATTCCCAACAGTCAGATGCGCGTGGTGGTCGAGAGCGGCCGCCCGATCATGCTCGACATCATGGATTTCGGCGCCGAGTCCTTCGTCGTCACCCGCCTCCCCTTGCGCGATGACGATGGGGTAGTGGTAGGGGCGGTGGGCCTCGTGCTCTATGACGATCCGCGTCATCTGACGCCGGTGGTGACCCGTTACCAGCGCTTGCGCGCCGACCTCGCCGAAACCGAGCGCCAGTTGCAGGAAGCGCGCCGGACGCGCTACACCTTTTCCAGCTTTCTCGGTGGCGGGCCGGCCTGCGTTGCGCTCAAGCAACTGGCGCGGCGCGCGGCGCGCCTGGCGTCGCCGGTGCTGATCCTCGGCGAGACCGGTACCGGCAAGGAGTTGCTGGCGCAGGCGATCCACGCAGCGAGTCCGCGCGCGCTGGCGCCGTTCGTTGCGGTCAACCTCGCCGCCGTGCCGGAAACCCTGCTCGAAGCCGAGTTCTTCGGCGTGGCGCCCGGCGCCTTCACTGGCGCCGACCGGCGGGGGCGCGACGGCAAGTTCAAGCTGGCCGACGGCGGCACCCTTTTCCTCGACGAAGTCGGCGACATGTCGCTGGCGCTGCAGGCCAAGTTGCTGCGCACGCTGCAGGAACAGGAGTTCGAGCCGGTCGGATCCAACCAGCTGATGCGCGTCGACGTGCGCATCATCGCGGCGACCAGCCGGGATCTCGAAGCGATGGTGGCGGCCGGCGAGTTCCGGGCCGATCTCTATTACCGGCTCAATGTCATCACCTTGCATACGCCGCCATTGCGCGAATGCCTCGACGAAATCCAGCCGCTGGCCGAGTATCTCCTCGAAGACATCGCCCGCCGTCATGGCATGCCGCCGTGCGAGATCGACCCGGCGGCGCTCGAGCGCCTGTGCCGCTACGATTGGCCGGGCAATGTGCGCGAGTTGTCCAATGTTCTCGAACGCGCTGTCCTGATGTCCGACGTGATCGTGCTCCAGGCGGCCGACATCGAGCGGGTATTGCCGGTCGGCCGGGCTGCGTCGCCCGTCGGGGCGTCGCCGGCGATTGCCGAGACGGTGGCGGTTGCCGAGCGGGAGGCGATTCGCGGCGCCCTGCGCTCGACGCAGGGCAACAAGTCGCGCGCCGCGAAGCTGCTTGGCATTTCGCGCGCCGCATTGTACGAGAAGATGGCGGTGCTCGGACTCGACTCCGACACGGTCTGAGCTGTCCGGCCTTCCGTACACTGTGTCCATTGTGCCATACAGGCGCCGGTTGCGGTTGACGCCGGAAAATACCCGAAATTACCGATTGTTCAACGAGTTAAATATTCTGGCGCGGACCGTGCTTTCTGGCGGATGGCGGGATCGGTCTTGCGGAAGACCCGGTACGGCATTTTTGCCGTACCGGCGGGCGTGAGAAAAATGTGCGTTCGGGCAGTTGCGTCATGCCGTTTCGTTGGCGCAAACTGTGGCCTCCCGTGACCGGTCCACCACTACGGGCAAACTGTGGAACATCTGGATTTGGCAGCAAGCCGTTACAAGCTGGGGTATCCGGTTCGCCGCATGATGGCCGGCCGGACTCTCTGTCAATAAGAACGAAATGGAGGCAAGGAAATGGATTTCGTGATTGTTCTGGGAGCGCTCTGCTTCCTGATGTTCGTCGCTTACCGCGGGTACAGCGTCATTCTCTTCGCGCCGGTCGCGGCGCTCGGCGCCGTGCTGTTCACCGACCCGTCCCTGGTCGCCCCGATGTTTACCGGGCTGTTCATGGACAAGATGGTGGCCTTCGTCAAGAACTACTTCCCGGTCTTCCTGCTCGGCGCGGTGTTCGGCAAGGTCATCGAGCTTTCGGGATTCTCCAAGGCGATCGTCGCCTCGGTCATCAACCTGATCGGCCGCGAGCGTGCCATGCTGTCGATCGTTCTGGTCTGCGCGATCCTGACCTACGGCGGGGTCTCGCTGTTCGTCGTGGTCTTCGCGGTCTATCCGTTCGCCGCCGAGATGTTCCGCGCTGGCGGTATTCCCAAGCGCCTGATTCCGGGCACCATCGCCTTGGGCGCTTTCACCTTCACGATGGACGCGCTGCCCGGCACGCCGCAGATCCAGAACATCATCCCGACCACCTTCTTCAAGACCAACATCTACGCGGCACCCATGCTCGGGATCATCGGCGCCATCTTCATCTTCATCGTCGGCATGAGCTATCTCGAATGGCAGCGGCGAAAGGCCGCGGCGGCTGGCGAGGGTTACGGCACCGGCCTGGTCAACGAGCCGGAGCCTTTCGAACATGAAAAGCTGGCGCACCCGCTGATCGCCATCCTGCCACTGGTCATGGTCGGCGTCATGAACAAGGTGTTCACCGTGACGATCCCGCAAGTTTACGGCGAGTCGGTTTCGTTCATCCCGGCGGTGATCGGCAAGGCGGCGCCGGTGGTCCAGCAGACCAAGGCCATCGCCGCCATCTGGGCGGTCGAGGGGGCGCTGCTGATCGGCATCGCCACGGTCTTCGTCTTCGCCGGACGGACGGTCATGGAGAAGTTCGCCGAGGGCACCAAGACGGCGATCGGCGGCGCCTTGCTGGCGACCATGAATACCGCCTCCGAGTATGGTTTCGGCGCGGTCATCGCCGCCCTGCCGGGCTTCCTGGTCATCGCCGACGCCTTGCGCGCCATTCCCAATCCGCTGGTGAACGAGGCGATCACCGTCACCGTGCTGGCCGGTATTACCGGCTCCGCCTCGGGGGGCATGGGGATCGCGCTGGCGGCGATGTCCGAGACCTTCATCGAGAACGCTCATGCCGCGGGCATTCCGCTGGAAGTGTTCCACCGGGTGGCGTCGATGGCCTCCGGCGGCATGGATACCCTGCCGCACAACGGCGCGGTGATCACGCTGCTGGCGGTCACCGGCCTGACCCACCGTCAGTCCTACAAGGACATTTTCGCGATTACCTGCATCAAGACGCTGGCCGTGTTCGTGGTGATCGCCACGTTCTACCTGACCGGTATCGTTTGAACGTCCGCCGGGACCGCTGAATATCCAGGAGACAAAAATGACAGTTGCCAAACATCCCGTGGCCACCTCGCTGCGCGCCTCGGATACCGGAAAGGTGGTCAGCGCGCGCGAAGCGGTGCGCCTGATCCGTGACGGCGATACGGTCGCCACCGGCGGCTTCGTCGGCATCGGCTTTGCCGAGAACATCGCCGTTGCCCTCGAGGAGTTGTTTCTGGAGGGCGAGGAGGCCGACGTGCACGGCCTCGGCAGCCCGCGCAACCTGACCCTCGTCTATGCCGCCGGCCAGGGCGACGGCAAGGAGCGCGGCCTCAACCACTTCGGCCATGACGGTCTGGTCGCCCGCGTGCTGGGCGGGCACTGGGGTCTGGTGCCCAAACTGCAGCAACTGGCCGTCGCCAACCGGATCGAGGCCTACAACCTGCCGCAGGGCGTCATCACCCACCTCTTTCGCGATATCGCCGCCGGCAAGCCGGGTACCATCACGCGGGTCGGCCTCGGTACTTTCGTCGATCCGCGCTTCGGTGGTGGCAAGCTGAACGAGAAGACGAAAACCGATGTCGTTCGCCTGATGGAAATCGACGGCGAGGAATACCTCTTCTACAAGGCCTTGCCGATCAACGTCGGCATCATTCGCGGGACGACCGCCGATCCCGACGGCAACGTCACGATGGAAAAGGAGGCGCTGACCCTCGAGGCGCAGGCGATCGCCATGGCCACCCGCAACTCCGGTGGCACCGTCATCGTCCAGGTCGAGCGCATCGCCGAGCGCGGCACGCTCAACCCGCGCCAGGTCAAGATTCCCGGCATCCTGGTCGACTGCGTGGTGGTCGCCGAGAAGCCGGAATACCACCAGCAGACTTTCGCCGAGCCTTACAGCGCGGCCTTCGCCGGCGAGATCAAGGTGCCGATGTCGGCGATCGCGCCGATGCCGATGAGCGAGCGCAAGATCATCGCGCGCCGGGCGGCCCTCGAACTGAAGGCGAATGCCGTCGTCAATCTCGGCATCGGCATGCCGGAAGGGGTCGCCAACGTCGCGGCGGAGGAGCAGATCATCGACCTGATGACCCTCACCGCCGAACCCGGCGTCATCGGCGGCGTGCCGGCCGGCGGCCTCAGTTTCGGCGCGGCGACCAACGCCCAGGCGATCATCGACCAGCCCAGCCAGTTCGACTTCTACGATGGTGGCGGCCTCGACATCGCCTTCCTCGGGCTGGCCCAGGCCGACCGCCAGGGCAACCTGAACGTCTCGAAGTTCGGCCCGCGCCTCGCCGGTGCCGGCGGCTTCATCAACATTTCGCAGAACGCCAAGAAAGTGGTGTTCGTCGGCACCTTTACCGCCGGCAACCTGGATGTTGCGGTCGATGCCGGAAAACTGCGGATTTTCGAAGACGGCAAGGCGAAGAAATTCGTCGAGGAAGTCGAGCACCGCACCTTCAGCGGCCCGCAGGCGGCGAAATGGGGCAAGACGGTTCTCTATGTGACCGAGCGCTGTGTCTTCCGGCTCTCTCCCGAAGGACTGGAGCTGATCGAGATCGCGCCGGGCGTCGATCTGCAGCGCGACATTCTCGACCAGATGGACTTCGTGCCGATCATGCATGCCGAGCCGGCGCTGATGGACAGCCGGATTTTCCAGGACGAGCCGATGAAGATCCGGGCGCAGATGCTGGAAATCCCGATGACCGAACGCCTGAGCTACGATGCCGGGAAGAATCTTTTCTTCCTCAATTTCGAGGGCTTGAGCGTGCGCAGCCAGGACGACATCGCCCGCATCGAGCGGGCCGTTGACGAATGCCTGCAGCCGGTTGGCCACAAGGTCTACGCCATCGTCAATTACGATCGCTTTGCCATCCTGCCGGAACTGGTCGAGGACTACATCGCCATGGTCAAGGGCGTGGTCAGTCGCCATTACCACGATGTCACGCGCTACACCTCGAACACCTTCCTGCGCGTCAAGCTCGGCGAGGCGCTGGAAAAGGGTAGCATCGCGCCGCACCTGTACGAGACGGCGAGCGAGGCGGAGGCCTCGCTGCCGGTGGCGGAACGGAACTAAATCGCCGCGACCCGCTGGTTGGAGAGCGAAAGCCGGTTCGCGAGAACGTCGAGAAAGCCCTGGTAAAAGTGCATCCGGCAGGATTCGGAAGCCTTTTCCAGGGCTTCGCCACGAATCGTGACGATGTTCGCCGCCGTTTCGGCGACGACATCGGCGCTGCGGATGTGGCTATGGCGGCGGATGATCGCCATTTCGCCGAAGCATTCGCCGCCGGTCAGCGTCGTCAGCCGGGTGCCGTTCTTGCTGACCGCGAGCTCGCCGTCAGCGACGAAGCAGAAGAAATTGCCGGGATCGCCGTCGCGCATGATCGTCGTTCCGGGAGTGACGTGTCGCCAGTCGGCGAAGCGCAGCGCTTCCCAGATTTCGACATCGGTGAAATCCGAGAAGAAGGGCAGGGCGCGCAGTGTCGCGAACTTTTCGGTATCCGGGAAATCGCCGCGCGATGTCTTGAGCTGGCGGTTGCGGACGGCCTGGGCGAGGTCATGCGCAAACGCCTGCCAGGTCTGATAGCGGGCGTCGAGGTCCTTGGCCATGGCGCGCCCGACGATTTCGTCGAGCACCGGCGGCAGGCCAGGGCGCTGTGCCGAGGGCCTTGCCGGTTCGCCATGCACGATCTGGTACACCATGTTGAAGTTGTTGCCGGCCCGGTAGGGCAACTCGCCAGTCAGCAACTGGTGCAGCACGACGCCCAGCGAATAGATGTCGGTGCGGTGGTCGAGAAACTGTTCCTGGACCTGTTGCGGCGACATGTAGGCGGGAGAGCCGATACCGCTGATCTGGGTGCGTTCGAAGCTGGCGTGCTTGATGATGGCGGCGCCGAAGTCGGAAATCTTGATGTCCGAGCCACCGGCGAGCAGGATGTTGGTGGGCTTGATGTCGCGGTGGGTGATGCCGAGGCGGTAGGCGAAATCGAGCGCCCGCGTGCATTTGAAAACCATCTCGACGACGCGGTCGACCGGCAGCAGTCTGCCGGGTTCGGCGTGCGCCTCGAGGGTGCCACCGGCGACATACTCCATGACGATGTAGCAGAGATCCTCGGCGACCACGGCATCGTAGATCTGGACGATATGCGGGTGATTAAGCTTGCCGATCAGTGACGCTTCGTTGAGAAACAGGCTGGTGTACAGCCTGCCTTTTTCCGGGTCGCGCAGGATTCCGGGGCTGGCGACCTTGATCGCCACGTCGCGCTGCGCGAACGGGTCACGCCCGAGGTAGACGGTGCTCGTCGCGCCTTCGGCGAGCTTGCTGACCAGTTCGTACTTGCCGAGCTTTTTCTTCATGTTTCAGAGGCGGCCGCGCGCCCTGGCGATGGCCGCCCTGACCTGGTCCGGCGCGGTGCCACCGATGTGGTTGCGCGAAGCCAGCGAGCCGGCCACGGTCAACACCGAAAAAACGTCTTTTTCCACCTGCGGGCAGAAGGCCCTGAGTTCGTCGAGCGTCAGTTGCGGCAAATCGACGCCTTTCTGTTCGGCGGCCTTCACCGCGTGGCCGACGGCCTCGTGCGCGTCGCGGAAGGGCAGGCCCTTCTTGACCAGGTAGTCGGCGAGATCGGTGGCGGTGGCGAAGCCCTGCGTCAGCGCGGCCTGCATCGCTTCCGGCTTGACGGTGATGCCGCCGGCCATGTCGGCGAAGATGCGCAGGGTGTCGGTGACCGTGTCGACGGCGTCGAACAGCGGTTCCTTGTCTTCCTGGTTGTCCTTGTTGTAGGCCAGCGGCTGCGACTTCATCAGGGTCAGCAGGCTCATCAGCTGGCCGTAGACGCGGCCGGTCTTGCCGCGCGCCAGTTCCGGCACGTCCGGGTTCTTCTTCTGCGGCATGATCGACGAGCCGGTGCAGAAGCGGTCGGCGATCTGGATGAAGCCGACGCGCGGGCTCATCCACATCACCAGTTCCTCGGACAGGCGGCTGACGTGCATCATCAAGAGTGCGCAGGCAGCGCAGAATTCGATGGCGAAGTCGCGATCGGAAACGGCATCGAGCGAGTTCTCGCAGACGCCGTCGAAGCCGAGTTCGGCGGCGACGAACTCGCGGTCGATCGGGTAGGTCGTGCCGGCCAGCGCGGCAGCGCCGAGCGGCAGGCGGTTGACCCGCTTGCGACAATCGGCGAAGCGCTCGGCGTCGCGGCCGAACATCTCGAAATAGGCCAGCATGTGGTGGCCGAAGGTGACCGGCTGCGCGACCTGCAGGTGGGTGAAGCCGGGCATCGCGGTCGACGCCTCTTTTTCGGCCAAATCCACCAAGGCCGAGCGGAACTGCTTGAGCAGCTCCTGAATGTCGTCAATCGAATCGCGCAAGTAGAGGCGGATGTCGGTCGCCACCTGGTCGTTGCGCGAACGGCCGGTGTGCAGGCGTTTCCCGGCATCGCCGACGAGGGCGGTCAGGCGTTTTTCGATGTTGAGATGGACGTCTTCGAGGTCGAGCGACCATTCGAACCCGCCCGACTCGATCTCGCGCTGCACCGTTTCCATGCCGCGTTCGATGTCGACCAGGTCGCCCGCGCTGATGATTCCCTGGCGCGCCAGCATCCTGGCATGCGCCAGCGAGCCGCGAATGTCCTGCCGCCACATGCGCTGGTCGAAATCGACCGAGGCGGTGTAGCGCTTGACGAGATCGGAGACCGGCTCCGAGAATCGCCCGGCCCAGGTGTATTGTGCGGCGCTGGATGTCATAAAATTGGGCAGTCGAAGCGAACAAACATTAGGAATGGCAAGTATACGGCACTTTCCGGCAACGCATCCGCTACCCGACTGGCGTAATTTCGGGGTGATGTTGCGCGTCCTGCTCGGTGTCAACCTGCTGGCGCTCGCCGTCGCCTTCATCCAGTCGCCCGGGTTGGCCGATTGGATGGCGCGCTATGTCGAGATGGCGGCGCTGGTCGAACCCTTGCTCCTGCTCGCGCTCGGGGCGCTGGCGGCATTGCGTGATCCGCTACGGCGTCTGCCGCTGCGCCTCGGGCAACTGGTCGTGGTTGTCGTGGCGGGCGGACTGGCCTATGCCCAGAATCTCTTCTGGCAGTCGCTCGGTTTCGGCGACAGCGGCAACGCACTGCGGCCGGTCGTGCTGGCGATGGCCGCGACCGTTGTCCTGCTCGGCTACTTCGAACTGCGTGCCCGCGCCTTTTCGCCGGCCCAGGCCGAAGCGCGGCTGGCGGCCCTGAACGCGCGCATCCGCCCGCATTTCCTGTTCAACACGCTCAATGCCGTGCTGTCGTTGATCCGCGCCCGGCCGCAGCAGGCCGAGGCGGCGCTCGAATCGCTGTCGGACCTGTTCCGTGCCGCCATGCGCGACCCCGGCGAAATGATCAGCCTGGCCGACGAGATCGCCCTCGGCAAGCAGTATTTCGAACTGGAACGGCTGCGTCTCGGCGAGCGTCTTGCGGTCAACTGGCAAATCGGCGCGGTTTCCATGGACCTGCCGATTCCGCCACTGATGCTGCAGCCACTGCTCGAGAACGCCGTGTATCACGGCATCGAGCCGTTGCCCGAGGGTGGCACGGTGAGCGTTTCGATCACGCGGCGCGGCGACGAACTGCGGATCGCCATCACCAACCCGAACGCCGGTCAGTCGCAGCACGCCGCTGGCAACCACATCGCCGTCGCCAACATCCGCGAGCGCCTGGCCCTCTATTACGATCTCGAGGCGCGGCTGGAAATCGAGGTCGGCGAGCAATTCTACGAGGTCCGCATCTTTCTGCCATGCCGCACGCCGAACCCCTGAAAATCCTCGTCGTCGATGACGAGCCGCTGGCCCGCGACCGTCTGCGCGAACTGCTCGTCGACATCGCCATCCAGTTCCCGTCCACGGTTGTCGGCGAGGCGGGCAACGGCGTCGCGGCGCTCGATTTCCTGCGCGACCATGCGGTCGATGTCGTGCTTGCCGACATCCGCATGCCGCGCATGGATGGCATCGAACTGGCCGGGCATCTCGGCGCCTTTCCGGCGCCGCCGCCGGTAATCTTCACCACCGCTTACGACAATTACGCGGTGCAGGCTTTCGACCTCAACGCCGTCGACTATCTGCTCAAGCCGGTCCGCGCCCAGCGCCTGCTGGTTGCCTTGCAGAAGGTGCAAGCTGCACAACCGGCCCCCCCGGAACTGCTTGCCAGCGTCGGGCGCGCCGTGCGCGGCGGCGGCCGCACCCACCTGTCGTGCCTCGAACGTGGCCGCCTGCTGCTCGTACCGGTCGCCGAGGTCCTCTACTTCAAGGCCGACCTCAAGTATGTCACGGCGCGCACGGTCGACCGCGAATACCTGCTCGACGAGGCGCTGACCCACCTCGAAAGCGAATTCGCCGAGCGTTTCATCCGTCTGCACCGCGCCGTGCTGGTGGCGAGGACGGCGCTCGCCGGTTTCGAGAAGGCCGCCGGCGACGATGCCGAGGCCTACGGCTGGGCGCTGTTGCGCGGGGTTCCCGACAAGCTGCCGGTCAGTCGCCGCCAGTGGGCGCCAGCCAAATCGGCCCTGACCGGCTGACGGGCCGTCCTACAGCCAGAAGCGGGTTTCGCCGCCGGACAATTGCTGGTGGTGCACGACGACGCGCTCGTTGTCGATCAGGATCACCGCGTAGCCGGCCGGTTCGCGGCAGCCGGGAACCTTGTCGCCGCGCAGTGTCGCCAGGTCGAGGGCGATCTGATGGTTTGGCGAACTGGTGCACGAGAATGGAATGCCGTGCCAACTGCCGCCGATCGGCCGGTGCAGATGGCCGAAAAAGAGATGGCGGATGCGCGCGCGGTGGGGGGCGATGACCGACCAGAACGTCTCGGGATTGCGCAGCGAAAACTGGTCCATCGACGGGATGCCGACGGCGAATGGCGGATGATGCATGACCAGCCAGATCGGCTCGTCGCCGGTTTCACGCAGGCGATCGCCCAGCCATTCCAGGCGGCCGGGGCAGTAGACGCCCCAAGGCACTCCCGGCTGCAGGGTGTCGAGCAGCAGGAAATGTCCATGGCCGGTGGCGATCGCCGACTGGAGGAAGCCGCCGGCGCTCGTGGCTAGCGCCGGGAAGCACCGCGCCAGCGCCGCCCGGTCGTCATGGTTGCCGACCAGCGGATAGGCAGGCATCGGCAAGCGGGCGAGGGCCTGCGCCAGCGACCGATAGACCGCCTCGCCGCCGGCGTTGGCAAGGTCGCCGGTGAGCACGCAGAATTCCGCGTCGACATGCGCATCGAGAATGTCGTTGATCGCCAGTTGCAGCCGGTCCAGCGGCGAAGTTCCATAAAGCAGTTGCCACGGCTGGATCAGATGCAGGTCGCTGAGCTGGATGACCTTCATCGCAAGCCTCCGGATCAGGCGTCGCCCAGGGCGCGGGAAACGATCTCGCCAACGTCGCGCGACAGGCCTTGATGGTCGCGGATGCGTTCCAGCGCGGCGCGGGCGTGCGCCTGGCGGCCGGCGTCGTATTTCTTCCAGCGGTCGAAGCAACGGGCAAGGCGCGAGGCGACCTGCGGATTCTTGTCGTGCAGGTCGAGGACGCGGTCGGCGATGAAGGCGTAGCCGCTGCCGTCGGCGGCGTTGAAGCGCGGCAGATTGGCGCCGAAGGCACGGATCAGCGCATACACCTTGTTCGGGTTGCCGATGTCGAAAGCCGGGTGGGCGGTCAGCGCCTTGACGGTGGCCAAGGTGTCCGGCCGGCGGCTGGTCGATTGCGCGGCCAGCCATTTATCGACGACCAGCGCCTCGTGCTGCCAGCGGGCGTAGAAATCGGCCAGCGCCGTCTCGCGTTCCGGACAGTCGGCGGCATTGACGTTGGCCAGCGCGGCGAGCGCCGCGAACTGGTCGGTCATGTTGTCGGCGTTCCTAAACTGCTGCAGCGCCATCTGGCGCGTGGCCGGCGTGTCGAGTTCGAGCAGGTAGGCGAGGCAGACGTTGCGCAAGGCGCGGCGGCCGGCCTGTTCGCTGGTTGGCGCGTAGGGGGCGTTTGGCGCGAGCGCGGCGTAGAGGCCGGCGAATTCGCCTTCGAGTTGCTCGGCGAGATGGCGGCGCAGGGCGTTGCGGGCGGCGTGCAGGGCCTCCGGATTCACTTCGTCCATGGCTTCGGCCAGTGTCGTTTCGCCGGGCAGGGTCAGGGCTTCGGCGACGAAGGCGGCGCCACGCTGCGCCTGGGTTTGCAGCAGGCGGCGGGCGGCGTCGGCGAAGCTGGCCGGCCAGACCGGCGCCTGGCCGGCGGTGATGGCCGCCGTGGCGTCGAGAATCAGCGTCGAGGCGAGGCGCTGGCCGGCTTCCCAGGCTTTGAACGGGTCGCTTTCGTGGGCCAGCAGTAGCGTGAGCTGTTCCGGCGTGTAAGCGAAGTCGAGATAAACCGGGGCGGAGAAATCGCGCAGCAGGGAGGGCGTCGGCTCGGCGGCGATGTCGTTGAAGACGAAGGACTGTGTGCTTACGGTGAGGTGCAGCAGGCGCTCGCTGTTGGCGATCGGCTCGCCTTGTTCGGTGAATAAGGCGACACGGATCGGGATCAGGTACGGGGCTGCATCGCTGGCGCGCGGGTTGGCTTGCGTGCAGGTCAGCGTGTAGGTTCTGGTTTCGGCATCGAAATGGCCGTCGACCGCAACATGCGGCGTGCCGGGCTGGTTGTACCAGCGCATGAATTGCGTGAAGTCGAAACCGGAGGCGGCAGCCATCGCGGCGACGAAATCCTCGCAGGTGACGGCCTGTCCATCATGGCGGCGAAAATATTCGTCCATACCGGCGCGAAAGCCGTCGCGGCCGATCAGGGTCTGGATCATGCGGACGACTTCGGCCCCCTTTTCATAGACGGTCGCCGTGTAGAAATTGTTGATTTCGACGAACGACGACGGGCGCACCGGATGCGACATCGGGCCGGCATCCTCGGGGAACTGGCCGGCGCGCAGGCCGCGCACCTCGCGGATGCGGGCGGTCTGCCGGTTGTGCAGATCGGCGCCGAATTCCTGGTCGCGGAAGACGGTCAGGCCTTCCTTGAGCGACAACTGGAACCAGTCGCGGCAGGTGACGCGGTTGCCGGTCCAGTTGTGGAAATACTCGTGGGCGACGACGCGGTCGATGTTCTCGAAATCGACGTCGGTGGCGACATCGCTGCGCGCCAGCACGTACTTCGTGTTGAAGATGTTGAGGCCCTTGTTCTCCATGGCGCCCATGTTGAAATCGCCGACGGCGACGATCATGTAGTGGTCGAGATCGCATTCGAGGCCGAAGCGCTCTTCGTCCCATTTCATCGATTTCTTCAGCGCCGCCATCGCGTGCGGGCACTGATTGAGCTTGCCCGGTTCGACGTAAATGGCGAGCTGCACGTCGCGGCCGGAGGCGGTGCGGAAAGTGTCGCGCAGCACGTCGAGCTTGCCGGCGACGACGGCGAACAGGTAGGCCGGCTTGCGGAACGGGTCTGCCCATTTCGCCCAGTGGCGGCCGTCGGCTTCGTCGCCGGCGGCGACCGGGTTGCCGTTGGCGAGCAGCACCGGGAAAGCGGCCTTGTCAGCGTGCAGGGTGACGGTATAGGTCGACATCACGTCCGGCCGGTCGAGGAACCAGGTGATTCGGCGGAAACCCTGTGCCTCGCACTGCGTGAAATAGCCGTCCCTGGAACGATAGAGGCCGGAAAGGCAGGTGTTCTTCTCGGGCACGATGCGGACGACGGTCTGCAGCGTGAAAACGTCTGGCAGGTCGGCGATGGTCAGCGCGGTCGGCGTCGCGGAAAACGGCACTTTTTGACCGTCGACCGCAACCGACAGGGTTTCCAGTTCGTCGCCATCGAGCACCAGCGGTTGCGCGGCAACGGCCGGATTGCGGCGTATCGCCAAGGTGGCGGCTACGGTCGTGGCGCCGGCTTCGATGACGAAATCGAGGTCGACGCTATCGACCAGGAAAGCGGGCGGAGTGTAATCCTTGAGATAGATCGTCTGGGGGGTATCGGTTTTCATCGTTTGAGCAGCATCGGGGTTGGGTCGGCCGATGATACGTCAAAGCGTCGAGGACGGCTTTCGTGGGGTGAGGTGGCGTGCGCGACTTGCGGCTTTCTGGGCGGTTTTGAGGCTATTTCCGGTGTCGACCCCAAGGCGACGGTCAAGGTTTTGAATAGCGGACTTTCGGGACCAGCGCTGAAAATTCGTAATCAGCCCTTCATCCGGTTGCCAAGATTATTTGCAGGCCAGAAAAACAATCTCGCTAGGACGCCGCCGACTCATTCCTTTCTACACGGAAAGGCCGCCGCCAACGCATCGCCCACCACGGCCGCAGCCTTGTGTTTCCGAGACTCGGGGTGGCCCGCCATGAACTTGGTGACCACCTGAAAAATCTGCTCCTTAGTGACGTCGGCGTTGGGACACCAAGTCACGCCGGCGGTGGCATCGGCCGCGCCGCTAACAAACCCTTTGGCAAAGGATAGCTTGTCGACATGGAGCTTGGAGGCCAAGGCTGCATCAAGTTCATCCAATTCCTCGTGATAATAGCCGCTCGCGTATGCTTGGCTATAGAGCAAACATGACAACAGGCAGAGAGTCGTCCTCATGGGGGTAACCTCCAATGGTGTTGCGTATTGATCACCAGCCCGAGTTCAAATGCATTTCCTCAAGCTTTTAAGTATAGCCCATGGCAAACTTATGGCTAGGGAATTAGGGCGTGAGGGTTGATAGCCGAGGTCTGAAAATGAACAGTGATGGAATCGACTCATCGCAAGTGTTGGAAGCGACTGGAAGAGACGCAAGCACCCCGGTCCGTGCGTGCAGCAAAAACTCGCACCAGTTCCAATCGGGACTGAAGCGGTCTGTCAACCCCTCTCGGTTTCAGTGCTGCCAAAGGACAGTTATCGCGGCACTTCCGACCGTCAAAAGCCAAAGAACCGGACATCTTCGGGTCAATGGCCGCTCCAGAACAGCGCACGAAATCAATAGCAGTGAGTTGCAAGGAGGCTCTGGGGTTCAGGTCCTAGGGTTCACCGCGCCTGGCGGAGTTCCTTTTCCGCCCACAGCGCTTTGGCAAAGGCCTTCCATGCGTCGCCACCATGGCTCTCGATGCCGACCGAGGCGCTTTCTTCCATGGTTTTCAGCATCATCCCGGCCAGGCCGAATAAGTCGACCTTGGCCAGCAATTTGCGTTCAACCGTTCCTGACGCGGCAATCCTGACATCATCCTGGATGTGCTCCAGAGCCTCTCTGGCCAAGGCCCTGACTTGGACTTCATCAGCCCAGTCCACGCCCAGGATGACCCCCTTGCGCTCTATCTCCCGTTCGATTTCGCCGGTATCGGCACCGTAGTTCTCGAATCCTGCCATGCCATTCCCTCAAGTCGTTGCGCAACAGCATCTGGCACCAACCGGCTACCTTTTTGACTGCACCCTGCCGGACGCCTCTTTAGGCAAGGATAGGCAACCCGATGGACTGGATCACGGGCGAAGGAGCGTAACTGCAGCCGCGTGCTTTGCGCGATGGTCCGCATCCCAATCCCCTGTGCAGTACACAGAGAATTCAGAGATCGTCCCTTTAAGCGCATCAGCCCGGACCATCTCCCGGGAGTACCAATCTTTGCCATCCTGTACCCATCGTTCCTCGAACTCGAGTACAAAGCCGACTTCGGTAGGGTCGCACCGCCAACGAGGAACTTGGCCTGATCCAGGGTGGCCGGCTTTGCGAAGCGCAACCACGCCCTCGATGCCTTGGGCCTGAAGACGCCACTTGGGCATCGTGAAATCGCAGAAAACGTCGGCGGTGAACAGCCCGTCCGGCACCGTGCCCATTTCCAGGAATTCAATAAACAGGCCGGCGAGTTTGTTCGCATCGTCAGGGGTCATAGCCACCTTCCTTTGCTGCTTAACAGTTAATGGAGAGACCCATGGGTCCGGACATACATACGTTTATGCGCTGCTCGTCAACTCTTACTTCGCGCGTTTCAATGGTATTGGCCGCTTTGTCGGGCGCTATCGCGCGAGCGCAGGCCGCGGGTAATGAAGGCTTGCTGGAATTGGCGTCGTTTGACGCGTTCCCGGATGGATTGCTCGACGAAGCCTGAAAGGGTTTCGCCGTCCTGCAGGATTTCCTGGGCAGCCTGCCGGAGTTCAGGGCTGACGCGCACGGCGGGGAAAGTGGCTGATTTCATGTGATTCTCCGTTGCATTGCAATTGCGATGCAATTCTGGCGCATTCGAGCACGGGCGGCAAGTGCGCCAGTCGCATGGTCAGAGCCGCCGCCAAACCGAGCATAGGTGAACTTCATGATTATGTGGCAAACCCGGTGGCGCGGAGTTCCCAGGTTCCACCCGGGGTCCACCCGAGAGCCATCGAATTGCCGATTGACTGCGCCTGTCAGCCCCGTGATACTGCTCAGGGAAGCATCGGAGTTCCTAGCTGCGCGGCTGTTGGCGCCGTGGTGAGGACAGGAAAGAGCCGTGATTCGCGGGCCGCCGGGCAGTTCCGGCGCTGTGCCCTGATTCGGGGAGGGGTGGCGATGGAAGCAGCGATGCACAGGATCTGGACCTATTTCTGGTTGCCGGAAACCAAGTACGTTATCGGCGTCGTCGCGTTCTTCGCGCTGCTGTCGTTGCGGCTGCTGCCCAAGGACCGTCAGCGGATCGGCAGAACGGTGGTTGTGTTCGTTCTCTGCCTGGTGGGCCAGCTCTTCGGCGCCCTGCTCGAGGCGCTCGATTATTCGCGCTTCGCGGTCATGATCCACGAACTGTTCGTCATCGGGTCGGGAATGGCGCTGTGCCGTCTGGTGGCGATCTTCGTCTTCCGCATCATCCTGCCGCGCTTCGGCATCGTCGTCGTGCGTATCGCCGAGGATGTCATCGTCCTCGTCGTCTACGCTGCCTTCATCCTCGGGCGGCTGCACATCGTCGGCCTCGACCCGTCGAGCCTGCTGACCACCTCGGCGGTGATCACCGCGGTTCTTGCGTTCGCGATGCAGGATACCCTGGGCAACATTTTGTCCGGCGTCGCGCTGCAACTCGACAACTCGCTGCGTACCGGCGACTGGGTCAAGGTCGACGATGTCACCGGCCGGGTGGCGCAGATTCGCTGGCGGCAGACGACCATCCGGACGCGCAACGGCGATGTGGTGGTCGTTCCCAACAGCCAGTTGATGCGCGGCAGGTTCACCGTCTTCGGCCGGGCGGACATACCCAACTGGCCGTGGCGGCGCTGGATCTGGTTCAACATCACCTACGACTCGCCACCGACGCTGGTGATCCAGAAGGTGGAGAAGGCGATCCGCACCGCCGATATCCCCAACGTCGCGCGGGAGCCGGCCCCGACCTGCGTGCTGATGGAATTCGGCCAGGGCTACGGGCGCTACGCGCTGCGCTACTGGATGCTCGATCCGCAGCCTGACGACCCGACCGATTCCACGGTGCGCGTGCATGTCCTGGCCGCGTTGCAACGCGCGCGGATGGAATTGGCGGTGCCCGAACAGTCATTGCATATCACCAAGGAAAACGATGCCTATCGCAAGTCGCTGCAACGTCGGGAAATCGAACGGCGCGTCGCCGACCTGCACAAGCTGGAGCTGTTTTCCAGCCTTCAGGAAGAGGAACTGCATACCATCAGCGAACGCATGGTCTACGCGCCCTTCGCCTGCGGCGATGTCGTCTTCCATCAGGGCGACGCGCCGCACTGGCTCTATCTGCTGGCAGACGGAGAAGCCGAAGTGTGGATGGAGTTCCCCGACCATTCACGGCAACTCTTCCGCACGATTCAGGCCGGCGGCACGTTCGGCGAGAAGGGGGTGCTGACGGGCGAGGCGAGGCGCGCCACGATCATCGCCAAGACCGATGTGGTCTGCTATCGCCTGGACCAGGCCACGGTCGAGGAGATCATCCGTTCGCGGCCGGAAATCGCCGAGGCGATCGCCGAGATCCTCGCCCGCCGCGAGGCCGAGATGGACGCCTTCAGAAACCAGTTCAGCGGCACACCCGGCGACGGCCAGGAATCACAGCCGCAAGCCGGCATCCTGACCAAGATCAGGGATTTCCTGGGGTTGTGAGGGCATGATCCGCAGTGTCCCCGCAGGCTGACGGATGCATATTGCTGAGATAGAATCAGCAACGTTCTTGTACAAAGGCATGTCCGGATGACTCGTTTTTCACTGCTGGCAATTGCAGCGTTCTCCCTGGTCCTGGCGGCTTGTGAGAGCCCGCCCAAGGTTCCGCCCTCTTCGCAGAATCGCCAGCTCGAATTGAAGCTGGCAAACGGCACCTACAATTGCGAGCACAAGGTGCGCATCCAGGTCGAGCGTGAAATCCGCGACCGTGTGAATTACCGCATCACGATCGACTGGAATGGCAACCGGTACCGGCTCGAGCGCGATCCCTCGTACTCGGGGCTTCCCCGCTTCGAGGACAGCGCCAGCGGCCTGGTGTGGATCGACCTGCCGTGGAAGGGTTTGCTGCTCGATGGCAGGACCAACAAACCCCTGGTCAATGAGTGCCGCCCCGCTTGAGGAAAGGCGAGATCGGTTTCGAGCCGACCCGCACCTGCTTGTGCGCGCGAACCCGCCGGCCATGACAGGCATATAGCTTGCCTCTGGACAGCCGGTCAAATGGGCGTTAGGCTTTAAACGGTTTACCTAGGGGAGTGTACAAATGTCCGAACCAAGCGAGAAAAAGACACCGTTCGTTGTCGGGTGGCGCGACGGATTCATGATCAATATTCCTCAGGTGGACAGGGAGCACAAACATCTTTTCGACCTGGTCAGACGCCTCGAACTGAGCACGGTTTCTGCGACCGTGGATGAACTTCTGGACTATGTGGTGACGCACTTCACCAACGAACAGAAGCTGATGGAAGACAGCAACTACCCGGGATTCCCCGCGCATCTGAGACTTCATGAGGAGTTTGCGGCGTCCGTGGCGGATTTTCTCGGGGGCGGCGATGAATGGACGGAAGACCGCGTGCAGGAGATGCGAAGGTTCTTGAACAAGTGGCTGATCGGCCACATCATGACCCACGACCTTCGCTTCGGCAATTGGTACCGCGAGCACCATGGTACCAACGCGCCCGAGGTCGTTGCGAGACCCGAGAAAAAGGTCGGGTGGTTCGACCGCCTGCTGGGAAGGGGCTAATTTCGAGGCCGCTTCCGCGATGCGCTGCCGCCTGAATCGGGTCGGGCAGTAACTGCGGAGGATGAATGGCCGCGGTCAATCGTGACTCGGTGGCTGAGCAAGGTACCCTTCCGACCCCGCAGCGTCGATGCCTGCCCTGCGGCAATTGCGGCGTGGTCTTCGAGCGCCGTGGCAGAATTCACGGAACCGCCCGGAGAATGACATGCAGATCACACTGACCCGACCCGACGACTGGCACCTGCACCTGCGCGACGGCGAAGCGCTGGCTGCCGTGCTGGCTTACACCGCCCGCCAGTTCGGCCGTGCCATCGTCATGCCCAACCTGACGCCACCGGTGGTTAGCGTCGACCAGGCTGCCGCCTACCGCGACCGCATCGTCGCCGCACTGCCGGCTGGCGCCACTTTCGAGCCGCTGCTGACGCTGTATCTGACCGATAACACGCCGCCGGCGGAGGTCGCCAGGGCCGCCGCCTCGGGCTTCGTCAAGGCGGTGAAACTCTATCCGGCGGGCGCGACGACCAATTCCGACGCCGGCCTGACCGACATCGCCAAAGCCTATGACACGCTGGCCGAAATGGAGCGCGTTGGCCTGCCGCTGCTGGTGCATGGCGAGGTGACCGATCCGCGGATCGACCTCTTCGACCGCGAAAAGGCCTTCATCGACACCGTCCTGCTGCCGCTGACGCAACGCTTCCCCAGGCTCAGGGTGGTCATGGAACACATCACGACCAGGGACGCCGCGGAATTCGTCAGCAATTCGCCGTCGACCGTGGCAGCCACCATTACCGCCCATCATCTGCTCTACAACCGCAACGCCATTTTCCTGGGCGGCGTCCGTCCGCACTGGTACTGCCTGCCGGTCCTCAAGCGCGAGACGCACCGCCAGGCGTTGGTCGCCGCGGCCATTTCCGGCAGCCCGAAATTCTTCCTCGGCACCGATTCGGCGCCGCACGCGAAGATGACCAAGGAAGCTGGCTGCGGCTGCGCCGGCTGCTACACCGCCTACGCCGCGCTGGAACTGTACGCTGAAGCTTTCGAGCAGGCTGGCGCGCTCGACAAGCTGGAAGCGTTCGCCAGCTTCCACGGCGCGGACTGGTATGGCCTGCCGCGCAACGGTGGCACGGTGACGCTGGTCAAGGAGGAGTGGACGGTGCCGGCCGCTTACCCGTATATCAGTGGCGACACGATCGTGCCGCTGCGCGCCGGCGAGACCTTGTCCTGGAAAATGCGCTGAGGCCGGGCGCCGGTAACCCGTCGCGCACTGCCCGGGCGCTTGAATCGCCACTGTACGCCCCGTTGCGCCGCTGGCTCGGGCAGTTGCCACCAGCCCCGGATACGACGGCGGTCGCCGCGCTGGCCGAGCAATTCCCGATCCTCGCGCCGGATGGCAAGAGCATCCGTTTCGTTCCGCCGCGGGCCGATGGTCTCGTGTATGAATGCCGCATCCGGGATACCGGCGAGGTCGAGACGCGGCCGGGAAGCTGGCATGATTTCTTCAACGCGCTGGTCTGGTTGACTTTTCCGCAAGCCAAGCTGGCCATCAGCGCGCGCCATGTGCAGGCGATGGCGCCGGCCGGCGCGGCACGTGGCAGCGAGCGCGACGCGCTGACCCATTTCGACGAGTGCGGGATCGTCGTACTGTCGAGCCAGCCCCAACTGCTCGACTTGCTGCGCGAGTTCCGCTGGCGGGCGCTCTTTGCCGAACGCCGGGCAGATGTGCTGCGGGCCGTGGCCTTCGTCGTCTTCGGTCATGCCACCTACGAAAGCCTGCTTAACCCGTTTCGCGGCTTGACCGCCAAGGCGATCCTGCACGAGGTTGATGACGACTGGCTGGCCATGCCCGTCGCCGCACAGGCTGCTGCGGTCGACACCCTGCTGGCGGCGGATTTTGCCAATGGCCGCTGCACCCGGCCGTGCGACCTCCAGCCCTTGCCGGTGTTGGGGATTCCCGGCGTCACTCCGGACAGCGAGGTCGCGTCCTACTATGATGATCGCTGGCAGTTCCGGCCAGGGCGGCGGCGCGCCTGATACAAGTAAAAAAGGGCTGCCATTTCGGGCAGCCCTCTTGCCGATGCCATAGCGACTTACTTCGCGGCCTTGGCCTTGGGCGCGACAACGACGATCCCGGTTGCCACGACATAGGTGCCCTTGACCTGGTCGCCTTCCTTGACCTCGGCCATGACCTTCGGGTCCTTGACATGCAGCTTGACCACGCGGCCCTTGGCGCCAAGGATGGTGATCGTGCTGGCCTTGGTATCGACGGATTTGACGTCAGCGACGAAGTCGATCTCGCGTCCCCTGATCGCACCCGGTCTCTGGCCCGGCTTTGCCGTCTCGTTGATGTCCTTTTCGACCGTTTCGCGCAGGCCGCCGCCCTTCTTCAGTTCCATGGTGAGCACTTCCATGTGCTCGGCGATCACGCGGTCACCGACCCTGATCTGCTTGAAGTTCTTGGCTTCCTTGCCGACGACGACATCGAAGACGTTGCCATCCTCGCCCTTGAGGGTCAGCGTGCGCGTCTTCTTGTCGATCCCGACGACTTCGGCTTC
>ERZ724507.246-NODE-246-length-24747-cov-7.900373_pt1 | contig 24747 bp, 21 predicted proteins | sample MGYA00376040_ERZ724507 | MGnify/ENA primary metagenome ERZ724507 (study PRJEB28724, sample SAMN07190883) | activated sludge metagenome | isolation source: activated sludge of sewage treatment plant in Hong Hong | place: Hong Kong | collected 2016-03-17 ...
ACAGGTGCCACTGACCAGACCGACATAACCGGTTCCAACAACGGTGATCTTCATGTGACTTCACGCTTTCTTGTTTGGGAAGATTGTTTTTCTGCCAAATGGACCACTCGCCGGGCATTGCCAGTCCAGGCCAGCTTCAGACGGTCAATCGATTTGAGCGACGCCACGGAGACCGGAGTGACGACTTCTGTTTCGACTCCACCTGAATTCAACAAATTTCGAAGACGAGTCTCGACGAAGACTCCGTCCACGGGTCGAACGGAGCTCGAAAAAAGTGCTGAGAACTCTTGTGTTGTTATTTGGCGAGACATTCGCTTCGATGGTGTTTGGGGATCGGTCCTTGTCGGATCTTCAATCGCCGTTCTTTCCAGTGAGAGTGAAGTAAGGCGAACGGTAATTGGCAACACTGTTGCGCCAGTTGCGGATGCTTTCTACAAACAGGCGGCCGTTGGTCCTCAGTTCAGACCAGCACTGTCGATTGATGAGCAGGTTCACGATGGCTTCAGCCAGCGCCTGCCGATCTCCAGCCTTGAAGAGAATGCCTGTCTTGTTGTGTTCGACGAGTTCCTTGTGTCCGCCGACGTCCGAAGCGACGAAAATCTGGCCCTGAGCCATGGCTTCGAGGGGCTTCAGTGGTGTTACGAGTTCGGTGAGGCGCATTGGGTGACGCGGGTAAGCGAGGATGTTGATCAGATCGTAGTAACGGCTGACTTCTTGGTGCGGTACGCGACCAGTAAACATTACGACATCCTTGAGGCCAAGCCTTGCGGCTTGCTGGCGCAGATTGGTTTCCTGAGGACCACCGCCGACGAGCAGAACACGAATATCGGGTCTTTTCTCAGCGATGGCTGGGAGTGCTTCCAGAAGCAGGTCAAGGCCTTCGTACGCATAAAACGAACCGACAAAGCCGATAACGGTCTTGCCGGTCAGTCCCCACTTCTGCAGCAGTCTCGCGTCGGGTGGGCTGGCCAGATTGAACGAGGAAGTATCGACAGCATTGGGAATGACCGTGACTTTGTCTGCCGGAGTGCCCCGGGCCAGGATGTCGGCCCGCAGTCCTTCGCAGATGGTGAAGACGTGATCGGCCTGCTGGATGGCACGGGTTTCGAGTTTGCGGGTGGCTCGATAACGCAGGCTACCTTCAGTGGTGCTGCCGTGGTCGACCGCAGCATCTTCCCAGAAGGCGCGGATCTCGTAGACGACGGGAATCCCGAGTTTGCGCGCCACCTTGATGGCTGGTAGCGCGTTAAGGACAGGGGAGTGGGCATGAATGATGTCTGGGTGCACCTCGCTTGCGACTTCTTCAAGCCGCCTTTCCGTTTGTTTCATGAGGCCAAGTTCTTTGCCGATTGGCAACTGGGCCAGCGTGCCCGTCGCGGCCGGGGTACGGTAGAAGCGCAGCCCGTCAACATCTTCAACGGGTGCCGATGTTTCGCCTTGCTTGGGCGAGGTGAGGTGAAAGGTTTCCCAGCCGAGGGCGCGCTGCTCGCGCAAGAGAGCTACAGTGCGGAAGGTATAGCCACTGTGCTGGGGAATGGAGTGATCGAGGACGTGGAGCGTCCGTATCATGTGATCTCTCCTGGTTCCATGACGCTCCGCAGGAAGGCCTCAAACATCAGCAGCGTCCAGATGGAGGCGCTGTAGTCCCTGCTGCCGTTGTTGTGGGCGTCGACCAGGTGCTGAAGGTAGTCGCGTCTGAACCAGCCGGTTTCGGCCAGCCGGGCGCCGAGCAGCGAGTCCTGGACGCGGTGCTTGAGCGGGCCGCGAAACCAACGGGCGAGCGGAACCGAAAAGCCCATTTTCGGACGATAGAGAACGTCGTTAGGAAGATAGGGTTCCATCGATTTCTTGAGCAGGTACTTGGCTTCCTGGCCGCGGATTTTCTGCAAAGAGTTCAGAGTGGCCAGCCATTCAATCAGCTCGTGGTCCATCAGCGGTTCGCGAACCTCGAGCGAATGGGCCATGCTGGCCCGGTCGACCTTGGTGTTGATGTCGCCGACCAGGTAGGTCTTGAGGTCAAGGTACTGGATCAGCGCCAGGGGGTCATCGGTTTCGGCCTTGGCAGCGTGATGTTCGAACACCTGAATGGCATCGTAGCCGCCAAGGGCTGACTTGAATGCCGGGCTGAACAACTGGTCGCGCATGGGCGCCCTCAGGATGGACACGGAGTGAAAGTAACTTTCCACTGAGCTACGGGCGATACCTTCGAATGTGGTCTTGGCGCGGAAGACGCGGGGTGCCCAGTCGGCCTTGGGGTAGAGCTTGCCTAGAGCACCGAAAAGTGGGCGCCGCAGACTCAACGGCAGGGCCGAGCGCATCTTTTCTTCCATCAGGTGCAACTTGTAACGGCGGTAGCCTCCGAAGCTTTCATCACCGCCGTCACCCGAAAGCGCCACGGTGACGTGCTTGCGCGCCAGTTGGCAGACACGGTAGGTGGGAATGGCTGAGCTGTCGGCATAGGGTTCGTCGTAGAGCCTGGCCAAGGTGTCGATGAGGTCGAAATCGTCACTTTCGACCATGTCCAGATAATGATTGGTCCGGTAGCGGTCGGCCACCATCTTGGCGAAATCGGATTCGTTGAATGCCGGGTCGGAAAATCCGATGGAGCAGGTGTTGACCGCAGCATCCGAGATGCCGGCCATGATCGCGACAACGGCACTGGAATCGACGCCGCCGGAAAGAAAGGCGCCGAGCGGGACTTCGGAGATCATCCGCAGGCGGATGGATTCTTCGAGACGGTGGGTGAGTTCCGCACAGGCATCGCCGTTGCTGATCGGATTGTCGAGGGTGAAGCGGACATCCCAGTATTCGCGCGGCTCCCCGACCGGCAGGCCACGGCGGAGCAACAGCGTGTGCGCCGGTGGAAGCTTCCTGGCTTGTTTGAAGATAGCGCGTGGTTCGGCGACATAGCCGAGCGCGAAGTATTCCTCGACGGCGCAGGGGTCGATTTCACGCTTGAGGCAGCCGTGGGCGAGCAGTGACTTGAGTTCAGAGCCAAACAGGAAGGTGCCGTCGTCGAGCAGAGCGTAAAAGAGCGGTTTGACACCGAGGCGGTCGCGGGCAAGAAAGAGGGTCTCGCGGTTGCGGTCCCAGAGGGCGAAGGCGAACATGCCGCGGAAGCGATCGACGCACTTTTCGCCCCAGGATTCCCAGGCGTGTACGATGACTTCGGTGTCGCTACGGGTATGGAAAGTATGGCCCAGCGCCTGCAGTTCGGGAATGAGTTCCTGATAGTTGTAGATCTCCCCATTGAAAACGACGCATACACTCTGGTCTTCATTGTAGAGTGGTTGCTGGCCGGTGGAGAGGTCGATGATCGACAGGCGGCGATGGCCGAGACCGATACCGGGTTCGATATGCAGGCCGCCCTCGTCCGGGCCACGATGAAATTGCGATTCGTTCATGCGGTGAAGGACAGCGCGATCGATGTCGCGTTTGCCTCGGGTGTCGAATATTCCGGTGATGCCACACATATGGTATTGCTCCCTGTTTCCGCCTATGCAGCCGTGCCGGAGCCGCCCAACAACTGGTCATAGACGCCCAGATAGGCGGCCACCATCGCGTTCATGCTGAACTTCTCTTCAACCCGCTGGCGGCCGAGTCGCCCCATGATCTTGGCCTGACCGGGAGCGTTGGCGAACTTGACGATCTGATGGGCCAGCGCTTCCGGATCGCCTGCCGGTACGATCTGGCCGTTGATGCCTGATTTGACGAGATCGGCATTTCCTCCGACGTCGGTGGCAATCACCGGCAAGCCGGAAGCCATCGCTTCGAGGATGGTGTTAGAGATGCCTTCGGCGAGCGATGGCAGAACGAAACAGTCGAGTCCGCCCATGATCGCCGCGATGTCATTGCGTTCCCCGGGTAACCACGCGAGATCGCCGATTCCCGCAGCGTCGAGCAGTTGTTTGCACTCTGCGCGCAGCGGGCCGTCACCAATCATGACCAGGCGAAGACGCCGGGAAAGGCTGGAGTCGATTTCCAGAGCGCGAATGAAGGCCCGTACCAGCATGGGCTGATTTTTCACCGTCTGCATGCGGCCAACCGTGCCGATAGTCCAGTGATCCTGGCGCGAGAACGGGCAACCGGGGATCGAATGATCGAGTCCGGCTGGATGAAAACGATCGGCATCGACGCCGTTGTATACCTGTAGCACCTTGTCTTCCGGAACCTTGATTTGGGTGGTGAGATATTCGCGGAGATCTTGTGAGAGCGCCAGGTAATAATTCACGAACGGCCGATAGAAACGGCGAACCCGTTGATACGTAACGTTCGATCCATCGAGGTCTCCCACATCACGCCCGTGTTCACCATGAATGCGGACCGGAACACCCGCGGCCCACGCAGGCAACTGCGCTTCGAGTGCGGCCAGGTTGCGGCTGTGGACAATGGCCGGGCGCAGGCGGCGAAAGAGGGCGAACAGCCTGGGGAAGAGCCAGATGCCATGGCCGGGAGCCTTGTTCAGCGAAATGAACTCGACATCGTCGCGCTGGATGCGGAGGCGAAAGTCGGTGACCACCGTCAAGGCGATCACGGCATGGCGATAGCGGTCGGCCGGCATGTGATTGATGAGGTTGACGATGCCGTTCTCGAGACCACCCGTGTCGAAACGGTACATGATATGGGCAACAAGCGGGCGCGAGTCATCGCTCATCGGGTTTCACGCGTCGCGTCGAGCATCTGATTGATCGATCCGATTGCCTGCATGGCGAAGGCGGGAAGGCAGTCCGTAGCCGATTCCTTATGGGCGTAGAGGATGATCACGGCCGAGTCATCGCCTCGCCCGCGCAGGCGCGCGATTGCGGTCAGCAACTTCGCCTCGATGTCGGAAGCTGTCAGCTTGCCGTCGATCCAGTACCACTGCCAGACAACAAGGCGTTGGTCGGTTGTGTCCGTGCGCAACAGTTCCGCGGTCCGCACGCCTAACGGCATCCCATCCAGAATGACATTTTCACGCTCTCCGGAGATGACTGACCAGGCCGGGTCGCTGCTCGCGACCAGCACGTTGGTTGACGTCACCAGCTTGCGTTGGTGGTCTTGATTACGATAGTAGCCAACATACAGGCCAACCGGCTTATCCTCCTGTGCGTAGGTGGCTTGCCGTTCGACTGACGCATTGGCATACGCAGGCTTCCAACTGGTGATTGGCGCGGCCTCGCTCCATCCCGTCGGGAGCGTCAAATCCGCGAGATTTGGTTCGGCCGCTCTTTCAGTCTGTTCAATGGCGACAAAGGCAAGCGGACCTGCGGCAGCCGCGAGCGCAATGCCGACGGTCACCATCGAGGCCTTGCCGGCAGGGCTTGCCGAGTGGCTGATGATGCGCGGCATTGGTACCGGCTTGGTGGCCGGCGGGACTTCGCTCCAGCGGGCGCCGATGATGAACATGATCGTAATGACGATTCCGAAAAAAAGCCAACCATAGATCAGGTGATCGACACCGGCAGCGACCTTGTTGTCGGAAAGGTGGCCCATCATGACGATGATGTAGGCACGCAGCCAGTTGGCGACAACCGGAACGATGACCGAAATTCCAATGAAGATGAGTCTTCGGCGAAGAGACACGTAATTCAGGTACGCGAAGAGCGTGCCAACCGTGACCGAGGCGATGACGTAGCGGATTCCGCTGCAGGCTTCGACTACCGACCACTTGCCCGTAGGGATGATGAACTGCATGCCTTCCTGATACGCGGGGATACCGGTTGCCCGCAGCGCCAAGACAGTGAACCACGCGGTCCACTCCATCAGCATGGGGATCATGAAATCGCCTATCGGCACACAGAACAGCAAGAATCCAAGAGGGAACGCAATCCGGCGACTGATCCGGAAGCCCAGTGTGGAAACGATGGCCAGAAGGAGGATGAGGACAAAGGTGGATTGGGTGAGCGCGTTGACTGCGGTCAGTTCTCCCATCAGCCAGAAGGTTGTGGTCGCAAGAACCGCAAGAATGAGCCAGAGCGTCGGTTCAGGACGCAGGGCAGCCAATTCGTGACGTTTGCACCAGATCAGCCAGAGACTTATCGGTGGCACGACGAAAGCATGGGCATACGTCTCGGCACGGGCCCAGATGGCGACCATGGCCAGCGCCGTATCGCGATACCAGAAGAGTATCCAGACGATCAAACTGAACAGCAAGGGCAGAACCTGCGCCCAGGACACCGAATGGTGCCTGGGACTTTCCTGTTCCATCATGGCTCGCGGGGAGACGGCGCCGGAAGATAGGGGTCAATGGCCTTCATGTGGGCTTCCCAAGTGTAGCGCTCGACAACCCGCTGCCGCGCAGCCCTGCCCAAAGCAGTTCCTGTTTCGGGGGCTTCCAGCACTTGACTGATGGCGGCAACGTACTCCTCCGGGCTGGCAGCCGTCAGCAATTCCTGCCCCACAACGGCGTCGACCGCGGCAGCGCAGTCGGTGGACGCGATAACCGGTCGGCTCATGGCCATGGCTTCCAGGATCTTGTTCTGGATGCCGCGGGCGATGCGCAAGGGGGCGACAACCGTGGCGGCGTGCTGAAGATATGGGCGCACATCGTCGACTGTGCCGGTAACCACGATACGGTCACTTGCAAGCGCCAGCACCTCCGCCGCCGGGCTGCGGCCGACGATATAAAAGCGCGCTGCAGGCCAGCGCTGCAGAAGGCCGGGGAGAACGTCCGAAGCGAACCATGTTGCCGCGTCGACGTTCGGCAAGTAATCCATGGCGCCGGTGAAAACGACCGGCAGTTCGTCGGGACGGAAGGGCGAAGAACGCATATCGTCGGCAGAGAAATAGTCTGCGTCGACGCCGTTGCCCATCGTTTGCACGCGCACCCGGCATTCAGGGGCTTTCTGGATGAACAGTGCGACCTCCTTGTCCGTCGCGAAGAATGAGCGGGATGCCCGTCCAGCCATGCGCCGTTCGTAGTCAAGAAGCAGTACGCCCTCGCGGCGGTAAAGCCAAGATAACGGCCAGCGATGGCGCGGCGCGTACTGGGTCCACTTGGCTGAATCGACATCGACAAAATCGATGATCGTCGGAATCCGCGGCTGCTCTTCCAGATATTGGGCCATCGCCGAAGAGAAGATCACGGCAGTGTCAATGTGCCGCCGCTGGCAGGTTTCGTTGACCCAGCTGCGCAGCGCTGAACTGCGGTAATAGCCCAGGGTAAGCGCTTCGCCCGCGAGCAGGCTGCTCAGACTGAGAATCCTGGCGAAACGGGGATCGAGCCTGGCGACATGAACGTCAGCGCACAGGGCGCGCACTGTGGCAATGTGCGGTTCGTCATCCGGATCGTCGATGAATGTGCCGAGATAGACCCGGTGTTGTGTGGCCAGATGTTTTAGCAGGTTATACGACCGCACCTTGTCGCCCTTATTGGGCGGATAAGGCAGGCGATGAACGAGATAGAGGATATTGGCCATCTTCGCTTCAGCCGAGATTGCGGACAATATGAGGACCCAGCCAGTTGGCCAGTCCGATGGGCATGCGTCGCCAGGCGGCGATGAAGAGCTTGTACTTGGGGTTGTTGGGGTTGTTCTGCGGAACCGTGCGTTGTTTGTAGAGGCAATACTCGTAATGCAAGCGCTGCGGTTCGAATCCCCAGTTCTTCTTGAAAGAGTAGGGGCCGGTGCCTTCCTTGCTGCGGCCATAATCGAAGGTTCTGACTCCACGCTCGCAGGCGCGCCGCATCAGTTCCCAGTATTTGAAGTCGTTCGCGGCAAGATGGCGAGCGCTTTCGTCGTCGCCGGCATAATAAGGCAATACTTCGTCCCGGAAATAGAAGGAGAGCACGCTGCTCAGCAGTTGGCCATCGGGGCCAGTGACTGTCAGCACCTCGCAATCGTTGCCAAAAACCTGGAGCAGAGTTTCGAAATAACGCTTGGGCATGGCGGGTGTGCCATGACGATGCACGTTGTCGGCAAAGAGTTGGAAGAACCGGTCTGCGTTGCGGTCGACTGTGCTAACGAGGCCATTCTTGATGCCCTTGCGAACCATGGCGCGCTGCTTGCGCGGGATGGCCAGCATGTTGGCCTCGATGTCGGGCAGGATTTCCTTGCGAAAGGTGACGTATAGATCCTGATTTGGCCAGTCCGCATGCCGAGGCTTCAGGTTGCGGAACTCAAGGTGGTCCACGTCAAGTTTGCGAGCGAGATCCTGCGCCACATTTTCCAGCGCCATGGTGGCCTCAGCGTCGACGGCGGCGACACCGCCATAGACGGCGAATGGCAGGGCGACCAAAGCATTGCCGAAAAGCCGGCTATTGACATGAGCTAGCGGGAGGATGCCGCGGATTCCGCTGTCGTCCTCGGCATACAGAAAATGAGTGGGATGCTTGAAGACCTCCTGGATGATCTTTTGCCAGGCCGAACGATGAAAGAAGGTCGCTTCCGAACAAGAAAGGACGAACTCGTCCCAGCGCAGTGCGGTGGCGGCGTCGGCCAGATCGAGATGCCTGATCTTCAGCATGTTTTTCAGGCTTCCGAAAGAAAAAGGTGATCCATGCGTGCCCAGCGGAAATCGCCCAACAGACGTTGCAGTCGCGCTTCCATGCGATGGATATTCACGTAGTGGCGGAACCGCGTCTTGGAACTGATATCCGGAATCCGGGGCTGATCTGGATCGATTTCCCATGGATGGAAATAGAAAACCGCGGGCAACTTGTCCACATGATTGATCCGGCGCAGCATCCAGCGCGACAGGCCATAAGGCATGAGGCGGAAATAGCCACCGCCGCTTGCCGGCCAGTTGCGGTTCAGGAAACGCAAGGTGGTGGCAGGAATTTCCAGGAGGCCGCCTACGGCGTGGGCATGTCGAGGCGCCTCAGGCATGCCGTAGTGGTCATGACGAATGGGATAGATGCTCGAACTGTAGCGATATCCGGCACGTTCAAGGCAATCGAAGGCCCAGAGGTTCTTGGCACCAATGGAAAAGCTTGGAGCCCGATAGCCCTTGACCTCCTGCCCCGCCAGATCCTCAAGGATCAGCTTGGCGAGGTTGATGTCGGCAAAAAATGCCGTCTCTGTCTGGTCGCAGGCACGCTCGTGGCCGTAGCCATGACTGGCGAGTTCGTGGCCTTCAGCCACTATTCGCCTGACAAGCGCCGGATAGCGCTCGGCAACCCAGCCGAGTGTGAAGAAGGTGGCGTGCGTTCCATGTTGATCGAGCATTGCGAGAATGCGATCGACGTTGCGTTCGACCCGGCACTCCCGGGTCGGCCACTCGCTGCGTGGAATGTGCGGGGCGAACGCGGAAACCTGAAAGTAGTCCTCGACGTCAATAGTGATGGCGTTGATTACCATTGCGGATTCCATGGCAACAAGATTCAGGTGCTCGCCCGGGACTGGTGTTGTCCAACTAGCCATTCGGCAAGGTCGCTGGCGATACGTTCAGCGGCATGGCCATCCCAGAGCTCTGGAACACGCCCGTGTTTGCCGCGCCCGGCAAGGATTTCGGCGGCTTCGCTGCGAATCGCCCCGGTATCACGGCCAACCATCGTGTTAGTGCCCTGTTCGACGGTGATGGGACGCTCGGTATTCTCACGCAATGTGAGGCAGGGAACACCGAGCGCCGTCGTTTCCTCCTGCAGGCCACCGGAGTCGGTGAGCACGATGCGTGCGCCGGCCAAGAGACCCACCATTTCCAGGTAGCCCTGCGGTGGCAGGAGGACAAGCCTGTGCCCCTTGATATGATGGCCAAGGCCAAAGCGTTCGATGTTTGCCCGGGTTCGCGGGTGCAGGGCAAAGATCAGCGGCAGTTGTGCTGCAATTTCGTTCAGGACTTCCAGTAGCGATGCAAGTATCTCGGGTTGGTCCACATTCGAAGGCCGATGCAACGTTACGACCCCGTAGCCTTCCGGGCCGGCTATCAACTCGGGCGAGAAGCCCTCTGTCTCCAGCGTGTCCGCTGGTTGGCGCGCAAGCTTCCGGTTTTGCAGCAGTGAGTCGATCATGACGTTGCCGACGAAACTGACGCGCCCGGCATCGATCCCCTCGCGGAGTAGGTTGCTCTCCGCGTTACGCTCAGTGGTATAGAGACGGTCGGCGACCTGGTCGGTCAGGATGCGGTTGATCTCTTCCGGCATCCGCCGATCATAGCTGCGCAGTCCGGCCTCGACATGAACCACCGGAACTCCCTTCTTGACGGCGACCAGCGTACATGCCAGCGTGGAATTGACATCGCCGACGACCAGAACACAGGATGGCCGATGCGCGTCGATGACCGGCTCGAATCGCCGCATCACTTCGGCAGTCTGAACCGCATGTGACGCCGACCCCACATCAAGATTGATGTCGGGTCTAGGGAGCCGCAGGTCTTCGAACAACTTGTCGTTCATGTCCTTGTCGTAATGCTGGCCGGTATGGACGAGCAGGGTGGGAAGAGCCGGAACGCTGGCGGCAAAGGCGCGCAGGATCGGTGCCATCTTCATGAAGTTCGGGCGCGCTCCCACAACGCAGATTACTGGGCCAAGGCCGGTCGGCCAGGATGCTGAAATCACTCTGGTTCCCTCGGCAGGAGTGTGTTTTCCGGAGCGCCCCCCGATGCTTGCTCCGGGCCCCGGCGTTCCCCGATTTGGGTAGTAGTTGGAACGATCTTCCGACGAAACCGCTGCTTGGATCGCTTTGTCCGTGACACGGCAGGAGGCGCAGTGGCCGACAGAAAAGTGGGCGCGAGTTCGGCCTCTGGTATGGCGGATAATGGTTGCGTTGCCTGACATCCATCCTCGTTGGCAGTGGCTGACTGCCCAAAGGCCTGAACTTCACCTTCTGGGGCAGTGAAGGGAAGGGCTTTCTGAGCAACGGCTGGCTTCTTGGGAGATTTCGCCTTCGCCGGGTCATCGGGGGCGGTGGAAGAATGTTCCTTGGGCAGGAGTCCGTCCTCCGGAGCAACTGCTGAGACGATTCTCTGGAGGAGGGATAACGTGGTCCCGTTGATTACCTCAAGTTGTTGAAGGCTATGTTCAAGCCTTCCGAGTCGTTCGTTGAATTGCCACGCATTGAGTCCCTCGAGAAGTGCAGTCAAGTCTTCCCGCGGAGAACCGCCAAGGTCCAAGGCCGGTGCCGCCGGCTGGCGCCGCCTCCTCGTCGGCTTTGGTGGTTGCGCGGCTATATCCCGCTCGCCGATGGCGGTCGTCGATTCGAATTCAGCGGCTCGATCATCTGAGCGATGCGACTGACCGGATGATCTACCCTGGGTTTCTTCAAAAATTTCGTCAGCGACTGTGTCGACATCGCTCACGTCAAATTCCTTCTTGTCGTTCAGAAAGCCGGACAACAAGAGGCGATCGCAGAGTGAATTGATGCGCCTGGGGATACCGCTGGTGGCCTTGAAAATCGCCTCGAAGCTGTCCGGAGTGAAGGTGGGGCAGCCATTGGAGCCCGCGCACTTGAGCCGGTGCTCGACATAGCCGCGCGTTTCCTCAACATCCATTGGCCCGATATGGCTGGAGGCAATCACCCGTTGTCGAAATTGCGTCATCTGCGGGCTTTGCAGGATGTTCCGGAATTCGGGCTGGCCGATCAGGAAGCTCTGCAGCAGAGCATGATTGCCATACTGAAAGTTCGAAAGCATGCGCAGTTCTTCGACGGCCCTGGAAGTCAGGTTCTGGGCCTCATCGACGATCAGCAGGCAGCGCTTTCCCTTGCTGGTCATGCTGATCAGGTAGGCTTCAAGGGACATCAGGACGTCAGCTTTCTCGACATCCTTGGTGCGGATACCGAATGCGGCGCCGACGAGACGCAGCGTGTCTTCGGCATCGATCTGGGTGCTGACCAGTTGAGCGGCGAGAAACCTGTCCTCATCGAGACCGTCCAGCATGTGCCGGACAATGGTCGTCTTGCCGGCGCCAACCTCACCTGTGATGACGATGAAGCCTTCATTCTGGTGCATGCCGTATTCGAGATAGGCAGCTGCACGCCGATGCTGCTTGCTGGGGAAATAGAACTGTGGATCGGGATTGAGTTGGAAAGGCTTGCTCGTCAAGCCATAGAAGGCCTCATACATATCTAGAACACCATCGTCACTGAAGCGATCAATGCATTTTCCTTGTAGGGGATTGTCGTGAGGTCAGATCCGCTGAAGTCCTGATGGCGGGCATTCAGTGCGCCGACAGTCCTGGCGCCGAGCCGGGTCGAGATGCCGGCCTGGTAGTAAATCAATGTCGTGTCAAGTCTCCCCGTTAAGTCATTCTCACCCTTATTCTTCTGGCGGGATGCGAGCAGGTTCAGGCCGGTTAGTTGCGTCAGGCGGTGCGAAAAGCTGACCGCGTAGCCTTGCTGGGTAACGGTGCCAGCCTCACTGACTATGCTGTCGAGCCCATTGGGGGCGCGAGTCAGCGGCTGGCTGTTGCTGCGATTGGCGATGAAGGTAATCGAATTGCGGCTGCCGTAAAACACCAGAGACAACTGTTGATTGCGCTGCACCTGGGGACGGTTCGTGAGATAGTTGTTTATCGCCTGGGCATTCGGTGCGACACCCGCCTGATTCAGGAGGTTCCTGACGTAGGTATCGCGGTTGACCGGATCCGGAATGAGACTTGCGAATATCTGGAAGTACTGGTCGTAAACCGTCCCCAATCCCGTATTGGTGAGTTGATTCGGGATGAGGGATACATCCTTGGTGTCGGTGTAGCGAATCGCGCTGAGCGGAAAGCGATGGCTGAGAAGTACGTTGTGGCCGGTACCGAAGAAGCGGTGTTCCCAGAACCCGGACGCCTGGGTGCGCTCGGTGGGGGTCCAGTCGAAACCGGCACCGTAGGTGCCCTGGCTTTCATTGTCACGGGACTGATAGTTGTTGGATTCCCAGCCGCCACTGCCCGACAGGCGGAAATCATCCAACAGCTTGTAGCTTAACAAGGCCCGGATGCGAGAGTCGTCATAATTCTGCTCCGGCAAGTTTCCTACCTGACTGTAATTGGTATTTTGCTGGCTGCCGTCGATCGCCCAATTGAGATTCTGGAACCTCGTGTTTCCACGAATCTGACCCAGCCACTGGGAAAGCGTGACGTTGGAAAAGTCATTGCTCCCGCTATTGGTGTACGACGCGTTATAGCGAAGGAAATAGTTAGCCGAGCCGCCGAGCTGGCCTCTTATGTAAGGAGAAACGGCATAGGTCTGAGTCTGCGTGGTATTCCCCGTGTTATATACATTGCTCGCCGACTGCTGCCCGAAGGGGTTGATGACTTGCTGCGAAATCTGCCCGCTGAAATCAACAAAAAGCCAGTTGTCGATCGCCTCGAGCGTACCGAAAGTGTTGAGCGCACTTTGCGTCTGGTTGCCATTGTTGCCGGTTGAATAGAAGATGCCATTGAGTTGGTAGTCGAGAAACATCTTCAGGCGGGCCGTTCTGGCATCGATACGAATGCCCGGGGACAGTTCAGAGATTAGGCCGCTCTGCTTGTTGGTTGATGACAGATTGATATTGTCCGTCAGGGTTCCCGTCAGGCCAATGCGCGGAACGATGGTCCACGCCCGTGCAGTACTGGGTTCGTCCGAAGCGGTGGCCCCTTGGACACCGAGATTGGGAACCGTTGCTGCGCCGGGTACGTTTTCCCCGGATGGGGTTGCAACAGGCGTTATGAGCGATCCAGAGTCCTGGCCGATGACCGGTCCGACGATGCAGTAACAAAGGACGCCGGTGGTCGCCGCCAGCCAGTTCGGTTTAGTCTTCATTCCCATACCCGTATCCATAGGCATACCCGTATCCGTAGCGCTCGGCTGCCGGTTGCGTCGCCTGATTCAAGACCATCATTTTGAGCGGGCAGGCGTCTATCGTCGATAGCGCTTCCTTGACTGCCGCCTGTGCAGTTTCTCCTGCCTGAACGACGACCACGATCTGCCCCATGTGCGTCGCGAGCGTCCGAGCCTCGGTTGTCGCAAGCAGAGGTGGCGAGTCAAAGATTATGATCCGGTCCGGGTAACGCTGTGCCATGTCATCGAGCAGGCGGATCATCGCCTCGCTGGCCAGCAACTCGGTCGCGCGCGGATGCTGGGTCCCGCTCGGAAGGATGGAAAGCTTTTCGATGTTTGTGCGCAGCAGCACCCCGGAAATATCAAGGGAGTTTGCCGTAACCACATCGAGCAGGCCCTCCGTCGGCGGAAGGCCAAGCATGCTCAGTACGGATGGTCGAGCCACGTCGGCATCGACCAGCATGACCGTATTGTCGAGTTCCATGGCGATGCTGACAGCCAGGTTGATCGCGGTGAAGCTCTTGCCTTCTCCGGGCAAGGCACTGGTGACCATGATCAGGTTGCCATTCTTGACGGGTGAGGTTCCCTTGTTCATGGCGTTGGCAATCAGGGGGCGCTTGATGACGCGGAACTCGCTGGCCAGCAGAGTGCGCGTCTGACTCGGAACGAGGAGGCCGGAAGCCGCAATTGCATCGAGGTCAAGCTCGACCTGCTTTCCTGCAGAAGACGCCGTACCCGAAGGCGCAGCCTGACTGGAGTCACCGGACGGGTTCGCGTCCCGACCGGCTATCTGTCGACGCCGCGGTGCGGTAGCCGAGTCGCGGGCGGACGATGGAGGAGGGAAATCGACGGTTTTGTCCTCGGGGAATTCGACTCCTGCCTGCCGCAGTTGCTCCAGTCGCTTGGCAGCTTGTTCAATAAGGCTCATCGATCTTCCTCAGGCAGCGCGTTCAGAAAGGTATGTGAGCACTGCAATACCAACTGCGTACACAGTCACGAGAGCAGCACCCGCAAGAAGAAATCGCGTGAGGCTTGTGCGTTCCTGCATGTGGCGAATTTCGTTTGGAAGCAGGGAAACTATCCCCAGTACAGGCAGACCAGTCTGATCACGCAATGACTTGCCATCGAAAAACACCGGGCGCAACTGGCTGGCCGCAAGGGCCGCAAGGAACCCGCCCGCAATGGCGAATAGCAAGCCGAGTGGCAGCAGGAGTGAACGATTGGGAGCTACTGGTCTTGAGGAGGCGCGCGGCGGATCGATTACGCGAAAATCAGCAATTCCTGCAACCGATTCAAGATCGCCGGTCAGTTCTGCCGCCTCGCGACGGGTAGCGAGTTGTTCGAAGTTCTTCTTGTGGATGTCGTAGTCGCGATTCAGTTGTACCAATTCTGCCTCGAGTTGCGGCTGGAATTTCATGAATTCCTTGGTTCGCTTGTATCTCGACTCATACTCGGCAACCCTGGTTCGCAGTGAGGCGACATTGGCTTCAGCCTCGCCCAGTGACACCTTGAGTTGCTGATAGACGGGATTGTTACTGATTCCCGCGCCAGGATTCGCGGCTGCAAATTGTCGCCGAGCCAAAATCTCCTTTCGCTTCTGTTCTTCCAGATCCTTGATCAGGCGCCGTGTTCCGATTACATCAGGATGCTTGTCAGTGTACTTCTGCAACAGTGTGTCGAGATTCCGTTTCTGGGCTTCAATGCGGCCGTCGATCTCCGGGAGGGAGATGCTTGCGTCGGCACCCGGCGATTCCGGGAGGAGCACTGGTTCATCGCCGACGATCTGACGGCGCAGTGCGTCTCTGGAGTTCTCCGCTTCGCGCAGTTCGAGCCTGGATTTCTGAAGCAACGCGGCGATTTCGCTCAAGCGGTCCATGCTGCCCTTGCCGTCGGCCGTCTCAAGTTCAACGTTGCGCAGCTTGAAGTCCTTCAGCCTGTTTTCAGCTTCCAAGAGCTTCTTTTCGGAGTTGCGAATCTGTTCGTCGATGAACTTGCGGGCGGCATCGGAGTCCTGACGCTTGTCGCCAAGACTCGATTCGACAAAGATCGAGAGAAGAGACTGGACAACCTTTTGCGCCACTGCCGGGTCGGTGTTGCGGTAGGAGATTGTGTAGATGTTGTCCCGGTTGGTGCTCTTAATCTCCAGCGACTTTATGAGAGTTTCGATCTGGGCTTCCCGGGCCGCCTTGCTTTGGATACCGAGATCCATGTCCGCCATGCGAACTACTTTTTCAACATTGGGGCGACTGATGAGTGTCCGGCTCAACATCATCACCTGCTGCTCGATATTAGGCTGAACTGCAAGTCCGGACATCAGGGGCTTGAGAATTGACTGGGTGTCAAGCGATATTCTCGCGGAAGCCTCGTATCTGTCTGGAATGTTGACAATGATGCCCGCTGCGATGGCGCCAAACAACCATGCACTAAGCATTCCGAGGCGACGGTGCTTCCAGGTCGCGCGCAGAATGGTGGTAACCTGTCGAAGGATTTCTTCCATCAATTTGGTCCGAGCTAGGGAGTCGCCAAAGGGTTAGAGTTCCCAGGCGACCCCTGACGTGTTACATGACGATGCGCTGCGTGGTTCAGAACCAACTCTGTGGGATGATCAGAATGTCGCCCGGCTTCATCTCCACGTTGGCAGATACATCACCGCGCTTGATCAGGTCCTTGAGGCGGACACTATATTGGGCGTTGTTTTCAGAAGTGCGCAGAATGCTTGCCCGGTTGCCATCGGCAAATTCGGTCATTCCGCCGACGGCGATCATCACGTCAAGCGCGGTCATTTTTTGCTTGTAAGGAAGAGTCTGCGGCTTGGCGGCCTCGCCGACCACGCGAACCTGTTCGCTGTACGGTCCGACAAAACCGGTCACGATTACGGTGACGACGGGATCGCGAATGAACTTACCCAACTCCTTCTCGATGTCGCGTGCGAGGGTCGTCGGGTTCTTGTCCATGGCGTCAAGATCATCGATGAGCGGCGCTGAAACTTTTCCGTCCGGGCGTACGGGCACCATCATGGACAATTCCGGATTGCGCCAGACGACAATGTTCAGGTTGTCTCCCGGCCCGATCTTGTAGTTGTAATCAGCCGCAGCGGCGACCTCAGGGGCCGGCGGATAGGTGCTGGCACATGAGGCCAGCGCCAGAATTGAAAGTCCGGTCACAAGCCATTTAGCACCGGAAGATACAACAGAACGAATCGTAATCATGGTTTCCCCCACTCAGGTCGCAGAAATATCCAGCCGAACAAACGTCAGTCACAGATCATAAACGAAATGCGACCAGCGTAATGCCAAAGCTACGAAGAATACCGGAACTATTTCACGGTTGACAACAAGCGTTTCGATTTGAGGGCACGTGTTCGGCGCCCTGTTCGGCCGAGATTCGATACAATTGCCCGGTGTCGACATCGGCGCCAAGGCGCCTGTCCTTGGGCTTCTATTGGCGAGGTTATCTTGGAACTTCTTCCTGTTGTTCTCTCCGGCGGTTCGGGCACTCGCCTGTGGCCCCTATCACGTGAAAAATACCCGAAACAACTGTTGCCGCTCGTGGGGGAACTATCGATGTTGCAGGATACCGTCAGGCGCCTTGACGGTTTCCCGGGGCTGCTCGACCCGCTGGTTGTCTGCAACGAGGAGCATCGCTTTGTGGTCGCCGAGCAGGTGCGCCTTCTCGGCAAGCAGGCCAGCATCATTCTCGAACCGTTCGGCCGCAATACCGCGCCGGCGCTGACGCTGGCAGCGTTGTGGGCCACGCGGGACAACTCGGACGCGGTACTCGTGGTAATGCCGGCCGATCATGTGATTGCGCGGCCCGAGATCTTCCGCCAGGCGGTGGGTCATGCGGCCACGCTGGCCGAGAGCGGTATGGCAGTGACCTTCGGAATCACGCCGGATTGTCCGGAGACGGGTTACGGGTATATCAGGACGGGCGTATCCTTGGGAAGCGAATCGGCAGCCTGTCATCTTGCCGGTTTTGTCGAGAAGCCGGATCGCGCAACGGCTCAGCGCTATCTCGACTCGGGCGGTTACCTCTGGAACAGCGGGATTTTCGTGATGCGGGCGACGACCTGGATCGCCGCGCTGGCGATCGCCCGGCCCGATATTCTTGCCGCCTGCCGGGCAGCCTTGACCGGTGCCACAGCGGATGGCGATTTCGTGCGGGTCGACCGTTCAGCCTTCGCGCAGTGCCCGTCGGACTCGATCGACTATGCCGTCATGGAGCGGCTCACGACCGGGCAGGCGGGCTTGCCGAAAGGCGCCGTGATACCGCTCGCTGCCGGATGGTCGGATGTTGGCGCCTGGGATGCACTGTGGAAAGTGCTCCCGAAATGCGATGCCGGGAACGCAATCCGCGGCGATGTGCTGCTTGAAGATTGCCGGAATACGCTGGCCTTTTCCGGGAGCCGGCTGGTTGCCTGCATCGGTCTCAGCAACCTGGTGGTGGTGGAAACTGACGATGCGGTGCTGGTCGTGCATCACGATTCGACTCAGGACGTAAAGAAGATCGTCGATCGGCTGAAGACCGAGAAGCGTAGCGTCGCCCAGTGGCATCGCAAGGTATACCGGCCGTGGGGCTGGTACGACGGGGTCGATTCCGGCGAGCGTTTCCAGGTCAAGCGGATCGGCGTCAAGCCGGGCGCATCGCTCTCCCTGCAGATGCACCATCATCGGGCGGAGCACTGGATCGTTGTCAGCGGAACAGCCAAGGTGACGCGTGGCGAAGAGGTGTTCCTGGTCTCGGAAAACCAGTCGACCTATATTCCGCTCGGTGTCAGGCACCGCCTGGAGAATCCCGGGAAGGTCGCGCTGGAAATGATTGAGGTGCAATCCGGCAGCTATCTCGGTGAAGACGACATCGTCCGCTTCGAGGATAACTACGGGCGCAGCTGATCAGTCGAAGAGCAGGGCGGCGGCCACCTTGCGACCCTCGGCGGCAAGAATGTTGTAGGTCCGGCAGGCAGCCCGCAGGTCCATCACTTCAAGACCGATACCGGCCGGCGCGAAGGGGCGCATCAGGGCACCGGCGGGGAAGCGCTGGCGGTTGCCGGTGCCCAGCAGAACGATTTCCATGCCGAGTTCGAGCAGTTTCTGCATGTCGCCTTCGGCAAGAGTCGCGGGTGTCGCGGTCGACCACTCGAAAACCATCGATTCGGGCAAGACAATAAGGTTTCTTGCATATTTTTCTTGGTTGACCGCAACAAAGTCTTCACCATAGGCGGTGAAGATGTTGAGCCCGGCGATATTGGAAATATGAAGTTTCACTCTGGTATCTGCCCGAAAAGCCCGCCGAAATTGCGGCGCACCATGCGATAAAGTACGATTATACCTTTTCGCCTCCAGCGCACCGGACCTGCCCGTCATGAGAGATTTTCCCCGCATCGAGCGCCTGCCGCCCTACGTCTTTAATATCACTGGCGAGTTGAAGATGGGGGCGCGCCGTCGCGGCGAGGACATCATCGACATGAGCATGGGCAATCCGGACCAGCCGACGCCGCAGCACATCACGGACAAGCTGGTCGAGGCGGCTTTGCGCGAGAATACCCACGGCTATTCCATCTCCAAGGGTATCCCAAGGCTGCGCAAGGCGATTTGCGACTGGTACAGGCGCCGCTACGATGTTGAGTTCGACCCGGAATCCGAAGCGATCGTCACGATCGGTTCCAAGGAAGGCCTGGCCCACCTGATGCTCGCCACGCTGGATCGCGGCGATACGGTCCTGGTGCCCAACCCGAGCTATCCGATCCACATCTACGGGGCGATCATTGCCGGGGCGGACATCCGCTCGGTGCGCATGACTCCCGATGTCGACTTTTTCGACGAATTGCAGCGTGGGATCAGGGAATGCACGCCCAAGCCCAAGATGATGATTCTCGGCTTCCCGAGCAACCCGACGGCGCGTTGTGTCGAACTCGAGTTCTTCGAGCGTGTCATTGCGCTGGCCAAGCAGCATGACATTCTTGTCGTTCATGACCTGGCCTATGCGGATATCGTCTTCGATGGCTGGAAGGCGCCGTCCATCATGCAGGTTCCGGGCGCCCGCGACGTCGCCGTCGAGTTCTTCACGATGTCGAAGAGCTACAATATGGCGGGCTGGCGCGTCGGCTACATGGTCGGCAACAAGGAGCTTGTCTCCGCGCTGGCGCGAATCAAGAGCTACCACGACTACGGAACCTTCACGCCAATCCAGGTGGCTTCGATCATTGCGCTCGATGGCGACCAGACTTGTGTCGAGGATGTCCGGGTCATGTACGAGAATCGCCGCGACGTGTTGGCCAAGGGCCTGCATGAGGCCGGATGGATGGTCGAGGTGCCGAAGGCGTCGATGTACATCTGGGCGAAGATTCCCGAGGCCTATGCCGCGATGGGTTCGCTGGAATTCGCCAAGAAGTTGCTGGCGGAGGCCAGGGTGGCCGTATCGCCGGGGATCGGGTTCGGAGAATATGGCGACGACCATGTACGGTTTGCGCTGATCGAGAATGAAGCGCGGATACGCCAGGCGATTCGCGGCATCAAGGACATGTTCCGGAAGGATGGATTGCTTTAATGAAACCTGTCAGGAAGTCGGCCAAGCTCGCCAACGTCTGCTATGACATCCGCGGCCCGGTGCTGCAAAAAGCCAAGCAGATGGAGGAGGAGGGCCACAAGATAATCAAGCTGAACATTGGCAATCTGGCCGCGTTCGGCTTCGACTCGCCCGAGGAAATCCAGCAGGACATCATCCGAAACCTGCCCAGTGCCGCCGGCTATACGGATTCGAAGGGAATCTTTTCGGCGCGCAAGGCGATCATGCATTACTGCCAGCAGAAGCGCATCAAGGGTGTGACGCTGGAAGATATCTATGTCGGTAACGGCGTCTCGGAACTCATCGCCATGGCGATGAACGCGCTGCTCAACGATGGCGACGAAGTGCTCGTTCCGGCACCGGATTACCCGCTATGGACAGCGGCGATCAGCCTGTCCGGTGGGACACCGAAACACTACCTGTGCGACGAGAACAATGGCTGGTTGCCCGACCTCGCCGACATTCGCAGCAAGATCAACCGGCGAACGCGCGCCATCGTCATAATCAATCCCAACAATCCGACCGGCGCGCTCTACCCCGATGAGTTGCTCCGGGAAATCATCGACATTGCCCGCAAGCACCAGCTCATCATCTATGCAGACGAGATTTACGACAAGGTCCTCTACGACGGTGCCAGGCACACGGCGATCGCGTCGCTTTCGGAAGACGTTCTGACCATCACCTTCAACGGCCTGTCGAAGAACTACCGTTCCTGCGGCTACCGCGCCGGCTGGATGGTGGTTTCCGGTGACAAGCGTCACGCCCAGGATTACATCGAAGGTCTCGACATGTTGGCGTCGATGCGCCTGTGCGCCAACGCACCGGGTCAGCATGGCATCCAGACGGCGCTTGGCGGTTACCAGAGCATCGACGACCTGGTCGCGGAAGGCGGGCGCATGCGGCGCCAGCGCGACGTGGCTTACGAACTGATCAGCGCCATCCCCGGTGTCACCTGCGTCAAGCCGAAGGCCACCCTGTACATGTTTCCCCGCCTTGATCCCAAGGTCTATCCGATCAAGGACGACCAGCAGTTCATTTCTGAATTGTTGCAGGAGGAAAAGGTCCTGCTGGTTCAGGGTAGCGGCTTCAACTGGCCGCGTCCCGATCATTTCCGCCTGGTTTTTCTGCCGCACGAGGACGACCTGCGGGAGGCCATCGGCCGGATCGCCCGTTTTCTTGAAAATTATCGCAAACGTCATTCAACCTGAGCAAATTCCGAACATGAAACCCATCAATGTTGGCCTCATCGGCATCGGCACCGTCGGCGGTGGCACCTGGACCGTTCTCAAGCGCAATGCGGAAGAAATCACCCGCCGTGCCGGCCGTCCGATTCGCATCACGGCCGTTGCCGACAGGAACGTCGAATTGGCGAAGCAGATGACCGGCGGTGAGGCGCGTGTTACCGACGATGCCTTCGCGCTGGTCAACGATCCGGAAATTGACATCATCGTCGAACTGATCGGCGGCTATGGCGTGGCCCGTGAATTGGTCATGCAGGCCATCGCCAACGGCAAGCACGTGGTCACCGCCAACAAGGCATTGCTTGCGGTGCATGGCACCGAAATCTTCACCGCCGCCCAGGAAAAGGGCGTCATGGTCGCCTTCGAGGCGGCGGTGGCCGGCGGCATTCCGATCATCAAGGCGCTGCGCGAGGGCCTGACCGCCAACCGCATCGAGTGGGCAGCCGGCATCATCAACGGCACCACCAACTTCATCCTGTCGGAAATGCGCGACAAGGGCCTGTCCTTCGACGAAGTGCTCAAGGAGGCGCAACGCCTGGGCTATGCCGAAGCCGATCCGACCTTCGACATCGAAGGCGTCGACGCCGCACACAAGGCGACGCTGATTTCGGCGATTGCCTTCGGCATTCCGGTGCAGTTCGACAAGGCTTACGTTGAGGGCATCACCAAGCTCGAAGCCTCGGACATCCGCTACGCAGAGCAACTCGGCTATCGCATCAAGCTGCTCGGCATCGCCAAGCGCCGTAGCAAAGGCGTCGAGCTGCGTGTCCATCCGACCCTGATCCCGGCCAAGCGCCTGCTCGCCAACGTCGAGGGCGCGATGAACGCCGTCATGGTCAAGGGAGATGCCATCGGCACGACCCTCTATTATGGCAAGGGTGCCGGCGCCGAGCCGACCGCGTCCGCAGTCATTGCCGATCTGGTCGACGTCACCCGTCTGGCCACCGCCGATGCAGCGCACCGCGTGCCGCACTTGGCGTTTCAGCCGGACGCCATGTCCAGCCTGCCGATCTTGCCGATGAGCGAGGTCGAGACCGGCTACTACCTGCGCTTGCGGGTCGAGGACAAACCGGGCGTTCTGGCCGATGTGACCCGCATCCTGGCCGATCAGGGCATCTCGATCGACGCCATGCTGCAGCGCGAGCCGGCCGAAGGCGAGGGCGAAACCGACATTATCATACTTACCCATGTCTGCAAGGAAAGTTGTGCCGATGCGGCAATCGCCAGGATCGAGGGTCTGGCCGCGCAAAAGGGCAAGGTCAAGCGGATCCGGCTTGAGGAACTGCGGTAGGCTCCGGAGCCGGAGAAGGAAAGCGCGAACCGCGGTTCCCGCTTTCTTAATTTCGTCCGCTTCTTTCGGCGGGTTCCTCGCGCCGCTTTCCGGGATCGCCGTCGCGCGGCGCAGGCGGCGGGGGCGTGCGCATGCCGAGCGATGCCAGGAGCAGGATCAATACGACCAGGCTGACAGCGCCGGCGAACACGTTGCCGGTGATGAACATCAGCGCCGGGAGCAAGGCCAGACCCGCCATGACGAATTCGATGACATCGTCCATGTCGCGGTAACCGAGCGAACCCAACATGCGGCGCATTGTATTGGCCTCCGACCAAAGTGGTAGCCGATCCAGCTTACGGTTTCTTTATAGCAGCTTGCATGGGAAAAGCGAGACAAAGCGCAGGTTTTCTCACCCAAAAAACCGGGATTGCGATTCGCATCAAGGAAAGAGGCCTTTCGTTCCCCCACAATTGCCGCCGGCTGCCAATCCGGCAGCGTCGTCGAGGAATGCCAATGCGACCCATACATGTCTGCAATCACACCACCGAGGAAGCCCTCTACCCGTTCGATGCGCGCGGCATTGCCAAGCGTTTTCGTCATGCCGCCATCTTTGGCGCCTTGGATGCCCTGCAGCCTGGCGAGACCATGCGTTTCTGCAATGACCATGACCCGCTGCCGTTGCTCGCCCAGTTGCAGGCCCGTTACGGCGAGCGCCTGAGTATCGAGTACCGGCAGCGCGAACCGGGCGCCATTGTGATCGACTTCAAAGTTCTCGGCTGATTGCTTTACACCGCGAGCCTGACCCTTCTCTCGCTGCTGGGCAGCGCCGTTCTGGCGCTGGGGGGAATGGGCTCGCCGCTGGCGGTGGCGCATCTTGCCTTTGCCGTCGGCATCGTGCCGCTGATCTTCGCGGCGATGAGTCATTTTGTCCCGGTACTCACCCGTACCGATGGCCCCTCGCGTGCGATGTCCTTGCTGCCGGTGGCCGCGCAAATGGTTGGCATCGTTGCCGTCGCTGCCATGCAGGGCTTGCTGCCACGCTGGTTGCTGCAACCGGCTGCCGCGGTCGACCTTCTGTTGGCCGCCGTTTTGCTGAGCTGGATCGCGGGACGGGTGCGGGCGACCCTGGGTACGCCGCATCCCGGGTGGCGCTGGTATGGCACCGCGCTTGGCTGCCTGATGCTGGCGCTGCTGGCCATCGTGCTGATTCCGCTCTGGCCGCAGCACTGGAAAGGTTTGCGTAACTTTCATCTGCACCTCAACGCCGTCGGACTGGTCGGCCTGGCAGCCCTCGGCACGCTCCCGGTGCTGTTGCCGACCGCCCTCGGCAAGGCTGACCCGGAAGCCGCAGGCTGGCTGCGCCGGCGGCTGTGGTTTGTTGCCGGCGGGGCCTTGATGACCGCGACCGGTGCGTCAATCAGCTGGCCCTATGCCGTGCCGGGTGCAGCGCTCGTTCTGATGGCCGCCCTCGGCCTGATCGGCCAGTGGAGCAGGCGATTCGGATTGCGCGGGCTGCTTGCCGATGGCGTCACGGCCTCCTTGCTCGCAGCGCTTGTCGGCCTGCTGCTGGCATTGACTGCGGGGGTCATTCACGGCGCCGGTCTGGCATCCGCACGGCCAACCTTGCTGGCCTGGGGCATCGGCTTCCTGTTGCCGCTGGTGAGCGGGGCGCTGAGCCAGCTGCTGCCGGTCTGGCGCTGGCCGGGGCCGGCAATTCCCGAGCGCGCCCTGATGCGGCAAAGGCTGGCCGCCAGCGGCGCCTGGCGCTCGCTGCTCTGGATCGCGTCGGCGCTGGCCGTGCTCGCCGGCTTCGAGCTGCCGGGTGCTATCTTCCTGGTTGCAGGATTGTCGCTCTTTTTCCTGGGGCTGCTGCGGGCCATTCGCGTGTCGCGGTCGACGCGGTAAAATTGCCGTTTTCCGCTTGTCAGGGCTTCGCCATGCGCTACATCTCGACCCGCGGTCACGCCGCGCCCCAGGCTTTCTGCGACATCCTCCTCGGCGGCCTGGC
>ERZ724507.248-NODE-248-length-24644-cov-6.561023_pt1 | contig 24644 bp, 25 predicted proteins | sample MGYA00376040_ERZ724507 | MGnify/ENA primary metagenome ERZ724507 (study PRJEB28724, sample SAMN07190883) | activated sludge metagenome | isolation source: activated sludge of sewage treatment plant in Hong Hong | place: Hong Kong | collected 2016-03-17 ...
CGCATTATACGGAAAATCGCCAATTAAGTCTCGACAAGAGCGCGGCACTACACTAACGCCTTCCATCGCCATGAAGCTGATCCCCGAGTCGCCTCGCCCACCCGGCTTTGCCAGTGCCCCGGCCGCCCTGATCAAACCGGAAAGATTCCTCGTGATAAGCCCGCATTAAGTTTCGTGGAATACACTCCAAGCCATGTTCACATCGGTCGCACCGTGCCAGGCAGGCTCTCGCTGACGGCGGAACCATGACCTCGCTCTCCCTGCTCCTCCGGATCACGCGCGAGGGCGCCTTCCGGCGTCACTGGCAGGAACGCCCGGTGCCACGCAACGGCAGGAAAGCTCATTGGCCATCATGACCCCTTCGTTGAAGCGCTACGCCTGGCTATCCATCGCTGCGGCCATTGCCACTATTCTGCTCAAGGGCGTGGCGTGGTGGCTGACCGGCTCGGTCGGGCTGCTGTCCGACGCCATCGAGTCGTTCGTCAACCTTGCTGGCGCCCTGATGGCGCTGGGGATGCTGACTCTGGCCGAGCGCCCGGCGGACGATGGTCATGCCTACGGGCACGGCAAGGCGGAGTATTTTTCCAGCGCTTTCGAGGGCCTCCTGATCCTGCTGGCGGCTCTCAGCATCGGCTATACCGCCATCGAGCGCCTGTTGCATCCCCAACCGCTCGACGCCGTGGGCATTGGCTTGCTGGTATCGGTGGCGGCCTCGGCGATCAATTTCGCCACGGCTCGCACCCTGATGGCGGTGGGGCGCCAGCACAATTCGATCACCCTGGAGGCCGATGCACATCACCTGATGACCGATGTGTGGACCTCCGCCGGCGTCATCGGCGGTGTCGGCCTGGTCTGGATCAGCGGTTGGCTCTGGCTCGATCCGGCCATCGCCCTGCTCGTTGCGATGAACATCGTGTGGACCGGCTGGCACCTCATGCGCCGTTCCGCCGACGGTCTGATGGACGGTTCCCTGCCCCCCGAAAAGCTGGCGGAGATCGAAGGGGTGTTGGCCAAGTATCGCCAGCAGGGTCTGGTCTTTCATGCCCTGCGGACTCGTCAGGCGGGCAGCCGCGCTTTCGTCATGGTGCATGTGCTGGTCCCTGGCGACTGGACCGTGCGGCAGGCGCATGACTGGGCGGAGCGGATCGAAATGGAACTGCGAGAGGTACTGGGTCATGCGCATGTCACGACACACCTGGAGCCCGTCGAGGATCCGTTGTCGATGATCGATCAGGAACTCGACCGGCCTTCGTCCTGAAAATGATGCGGGCAAAGGGAAATGGAGTGACCGGGAAATCGCTTGAATCCGGTCGGGAGGTCACCTCGATTTGCCGCCCCGGATGGACTTGAGGCTGGAAACTGCCTTGCTGCGCGACGAGAACTCAGCCGCGACGGACATCCCGGTTTTTCAGTCTTTTTCGCCGTCGACCGCAGCAGCCTGTTTCAACTGCTGCTCCCGCACCGCGCGCAGTTCCGGGGTTTCGAGGCTGATGCGCCCGAGCGCGCCGCTGCGGTAATCGGTCAGCAGGATCGCCGCCGCCTTCTCGCAGTCGGGTTCACCGCGACGGCCCTTGAGCAGGCAGCCGCGCTTTCTGGCCACCGCCTCGATGACGGCGGTGCCGTCGAGCCCTTCGGTCGCGAATCCATAGCGCGCCGTGAGCAGCGCCGGGTAGCTCGCCAGCAGGAAGCCGGCGACAAAGGTCGCCACCTCCTCGTCGAAGTAGGCATTGACCCCGACCGCATGACTGGCCGCGAGCATCAGACCGTCGATGGGGTGATCGATCTTCGGCCACAACATGCCCGGCGTGTCGTGGATGATCAGCCGCGAGCTGATGTCGATGCGCTGCTGGCTCTTGGTCACCGCCGGCTGGTCGCCGACGGCCGCGACTTTTTTCCCGACCAGCGCGTTCATCAGCGTCGACTTGCCGACATTGGGGATGCCCATGATCATCAGGCGCAGCGGCTTGACGGCGTCGTTGCGATGCGGCGCGAGTTGCTGGGCCAGCGCCGGAATGCGGGCCACATCGCCGGCTTTCCTGCACGAAATCGCCACCGCCCTGACACCCGGCTGCTGCGCGAAATGATCGAGCCAGGCCCTGGTGGCCACGGGGTCGGCCATGTCGGCCTTGTTCAGCAGCTTGAGACAGGGGCGCTGGCGGAAGGCGCGCAGTTCGTGAATCATCGGGTTGCTCGAGGCAGCCGGCAGGCGGGCGTCGACCAGCTCGACCACGACATCGGTCATGGCCAGGGTCTCGGCCGCCTTCTTGCGGGCCGAGGTCATGTGACCGGGGAACCATTGGATGGACATCTGCTGGCGTCGTCGTTGCGGGAATCGCTGCATTATCCCGTATCCGGCCGCCACGCGCCGCGGAACATCTTGTTACAAACATTAACAGCTTGCGCGCCGCTGCCCGGCTATCTTTCGCTCATGGAATCCGGCGCGTCCGGTTCCGCGCCCTCAACCGCAGGAGTACCCGCATGAAAACGCTTACGAGAACCCTTGCCGCCATCCTGACCGGCGCCGTTCTGTCCCTCTCGGCCACGGCCGCGTTGGCCGATGGCCGTTACTATGGCCATGGCTGGGACGGCAGGCATCACCACCACCACCACTACAAGCATCGCGGACCCGCGGTGGTCTATGCGCCCTATTACTCGGCACCGCGGGCATATTACGCGCCGCGGGCTTACTACGCGCCGCCAGCGGCATACTACGGGCCGCCGGCGATGGTTTATGAGCCGGGCTATTATGTGCCCCGCCCTGCCCCTGCGGTGACCATCGGCATTTCGCCCATCGTCATCCCGCTGCGCTGAGCGGCAACCATCATCGGGGATCAGCCGCAACCGGACTCCCCGTGCATATCTGGGTCGATGCCGACGCCTGCCCCGGCGTCATCAAGGAAATTCTCTACCGGGTCGCCGAACGCACCCGCCTGCCGTTGACGCTGGTCGCCAACCAGTGGCTGAAGACGCCGCCCTACCCGAGCATCCGCTCGATCCAGGTCGCCAGGGGATTCGACGTCGCCGACCATCACATCGTCGATCAGGTGGAAGCAGGCGATCTGGTCATTACCGCCGACATCCCGCTGGCCGCGGCGGTGATCGCCAAGGGCGCGCTGGCGCTGAACCCGCGCGGTGAACTCTACACTGCGGAAAACGTCCGGCAACTGCTCGACCTGCGCAACTTCATGGACACCCTGCGCGGCAGCGGCGTCGCCACCGGCGGGCCGCCGGCCTTCAGTCAGGCCGACCGCCAGGCTTTCGCCAACCAGATCGACCGCCTGCTGGCCAGGCGCTAGTCGCGCCGGGACCGGTCCCAGGCGCGGCGAGCCGGCGGGCCTTGCCCGCTGATATTCTCGGGTCATAATCCGCGTCGGTTGTGTCGCCGTCCCGCCGGCGGCGGCGTCAAGCTCGTAAACCAGGCGAACCGACCGGCTACGCCACCTCGCGCGCCTCGTCGAAGCGCAGGTTCGGGAACTTCTCCTTGACCATGTTCAGGTAGACATTGTTCGGCGCCAGGTAAACCGGGTCGTCGGCGCCGTCGAGCGCGACGTTGGCGCTGTAGCGCTCGGAAAGCTGGCGCAGTTCGCCGGGGTCGCCGTGGATCCAGCGGGCGGTCGCGCAGTTGTAATGCTCGAAGATGACCAGCACCCCGTATTCGTTCTCCAGCCGGTTGGCCACGACGTCGAATTGCAGCGTGCCGACCGCGCCGAGGATCAGGTCGGTGCCCGAAAGCGGGCGAAAAAGCTGTGTCGCCCCTTCTTCAGCAAGTTGTTGAAGACCTTTCTGCAATTGCTTGATTTTAAGCGGGTTCGCAATGCGTGCCAGACGGAAATGTTCGGGCGCGAAGGACGGGATGCCGGTGAAGCGCAGGTCTTCGCCTTCGCTGAAGGTTTCGCCGAGGCGGATCGTGCCGTGGTTGGGAATGCCGATGATGTCGCCCGGCCAGGCTTCGTCGGTCGTGCTGCGGTCACGCGCCATGAAGGTGATGGCGTTGTTGATCGCCAGCGTCTTGCCGGTCGCCACCTGCCTGACCTTCATACCCCGGTCGAAGCGGCCGGAACAAACGCGCAGGAAGGCGATGCGGTCGCGGTGCCTGGGGTCCATGTTGGCCTGGATCTTGAAGACGAAGCCGGAGAATTTCGGCTCGTTCGGCTGCACCTCGCGCGTCACCGCCGGCCGGGGGATGGGCGCCGGCGACAGGTCGACAACGGCGTCGAGCAGGCTCTGCACGCCGAAGTTGTTGACCGCCGACCCGAAGAACACCGGCGTCTGCTTTCCCGCCAGGTATTCGGCAGCGTCGAAGGCGTGCGAGGCGCCGCGCACCAGTTCGATATCGGTGCGCAGTTCATCGGCCTGGGCACCGATCAGTTCGTCGAGGCGAGGATTGCCGAGACCTTCGATGATCTCGGCCGTGCCCTTCTCGGCCTGCGGGTCGAAGAAGGCGATGGCGTCGTCGTAGAGGTGATAGACGCCGCGGAAGCGCTTGCCCATGCCGATCGGCCAGGTCATCGGCGCGCACTGGATGCCGAGCACCGACTCGATTTCGTCGAGCAGGTCGATCGGCTCCTTGCCCTCGCGGTCGAGCTTGTTGATGAAGGTCAGGATCGGCGTGTCGCGCATGCGGCAGACGTTCAACAGCTTGATCGTCTGCGCCTCGACGCCGTTAACCGAGTCGATGACCATGACCGCCGAGTCGACGGCCGTCAGCGTGCGGTAGGTATCTTCCGAAAAATCCTCGTGGCCCGGCGTATCGAGCAGGTTGACCATGCACTCGCGGTAGGGGAACTGCATCACCGACGAGGTCACCGAAATGCCGCGCTGCTTTTCCAGCTCCATCCAGTCCGAGGTCGCGTGGCGCGAGGCCTTGCGGGCGCGCACTTCGCCTGCAACCTGAATGGCGCCGCCGAACCACAGCAGCTTTTCGGTCAGCGTCGTCTTGCCGGCGTCGGGGTGGGAAATGATGGCGAAGGTGCGGCGGCGGGCAATTTCAGTGTCGAGGGCGGTCACGGCAGGCATCGTAAAGCAGAAAGTCGGCGATTATACCGTTGCCGCAATGCAACACCGGCCCGCCCAGCCGCCCGATGACAGCACAGCAAGCTCGCGGCCCCTGCAGGCGCAAGGGGTTCAGGCCGCTGAACTCCACGGAGTCAATGGCGGGTTTCATGAGGTTCCGGCGCCTTCGGAACGACATAGAGTTGGGGACGGACATGCAGCAACTCGACCCGCTGCCCGAGCAGGGTGACCATCCCGGGGCGCCGGTTGTCGCCGGTATCGCTGTATTCGAAGGTGTAGACGCGGCGCAGCCGGAGCCGGCCGTCGGCGTCACGCACCGGCTTCAGCGAGTGGATGGCAACCGTGTCGTCGAGAAACTGCAGGCCTTCGCCGGCACACGCAGCCTGCGCTGCCTTCACCCCGATCTCGCGCGCCTTGAGGCTGTCCAGCCAGAGCCAGACAGTGGCGCCGAGCAGCAGGAGAATCAGCATTTCGAGCAATTCCATCGCTCAAGTATACGTAAACGTGAAACATCCCACGTCACACGGGGGAGTTATGGCTGATAATTCGTCCGCAAAAACTTCTGCCGCGTCATGAAGCCGACCCTGAAACTGTTACGCGATCTGCTCCCCATCAGCCACCTGCCGGCTGGAAGGAAGGCGGCCGAGGTGCGCGAACTGCTCGACACGGTATCCGGACTATCGGCCCATGAAGTCGCGAAGGAACTGACCGAGCGCGTCATTCCGGCCGTCGCCGAACAGAAGAACACCCACATGCGTTTCCGGCTCCTGGAAGAAGCCCTTCAGGAAGCGGAAAAAGCCCTCCCCGTTCTCGAGCGCCATATCGATCTCTCGTCGTTGCCTCTCCCCCTCGCGGCAACCACGTCGGCGCTGACCGCCGACAATCTGATGAAGGCGCTTGTAGGGGGCTACTTCAAGCTCGCCAGGACGATCTTCCAGGGCAGCCAGCAGGAACGCCTGATCCGCATATTCAACCGCGCAACGCATCGCGCGATGATGCTGCTGGCCCGCCGCCAGCAGTTGGCCTACCGCTCCTACGCCAAGCCATCGGCGTCAACCTGGTCGATGCTGCACGAGCTCTGCCGGATGGCGCGCACGCTGCGCGCCCGCCTCCCGAAAGAGGAGATTGCGCCGATCGAGCATCAGTACCTGAGCGCGCTGCTGTTCGCCTACCTGGAACCGGGCAAGCTGCCACGTGATGAACTGGTGGCCGCCATATTCTGCACGCGGCAACTGGCCTTGCACGCCGTGATTGCCGAGGACGCTCCGGATACCGGCAACCGCAAGGCCGCCGCCGAGCGCTTCCTGGTTCGGCCCGGCGAAGCCGGTCCCGGCATTCCGCTTCTCCGCCTCCCCCCCGGAACTCCCCTGGACGATTGCCTGATCATCGACTGCAGCGGCGTGCTGGTGGAACTCGACAAGTCACTCAGCCGCATAGCGGCAGACAACGGCGGATCCGAACCGGAAATCCCCCCCGGCCTGCTGCAGGCGCTGCGCCAGGCGATTGGCGTGCGGGCGGTGCGCCGCTTCCAGCGCAAGGCGTTCAAGCCGCACGCCGACCTCGTCGGCGGCATCGCCCACGTCATCCCGTTCATCGAGGGTGACGCGCACAGCCGCCGCGCCATCGATCTGGTGGCCAGGCGCGGAGCCAGGGGCTTCCAGTCCAGCGAATGGGCCTTGGTCGACCAGAGCCCCGACGGTTTCCTAGTCCGCTTCATCCAGGGCGAAAACTGGAAGCTCGGAGTCGGCAACCTGGTCGCCTTGCAGGCCCGCGAATCGAGCAGCGTGCACGTGTGCCTGGTGCGCCGCATCGCGACCACCAGCCAGGGCAGTCTCGAACTTGGCCTGCAGGCATTGTCGCCGCAAGTCAGCGTGGTCGACCTTCCGGGCCATGGCGAAATCCGGCGCGGCATCTATCTCCACAGCCTTCCCGGCTATGGCAATCGCCCGGGGATCATCGCCCGCCCCGGGCATCTCGCCAGCGGCCACAAGCTCAGGCTCGACGCGCACGGCGACACGCAGCTCTGGCAGATCGGCAGACGTCTCGAAGCCTCCGAGGGACTTGAATTCTTCGCCCTCGTACCGCTCTAGAACTCCCCGGCGACCGCGCCATGCTCAGCTACCGTCACGCCTTCCACGCCGGCAACCACGCCGACGTGCTGAAACACCTCATCCTGCTGCAGATCGCCCAATACCTGGGCGAAAAGCCGGCGCCATTCTGGATCGTCGACACCCATGCGGGCGCCGGCCGATACGCCCTTGAATCGGCGCATGCCAGAAAGCTGGGGGAATACCGCGACGGCATCGGTCGCCTGTGGGACCGGAAGGGCCTGCCGCCGGCTGCGGTCGACTATGTGGAATTCGTCCGCATGCTCAACCCGGATGGCAAACTGCGCCACTACCCGGGTTCGCCCTGGCTGGCCAGCCAGTTGCTGCGGGAAAGCGACCGCCTGCGGCTATACGAATTGCACGGCAGCGACTTCAAGCACCTGCAGGAATGCTTCGCCAGCGCCGGCCGCCGGGTCACGGTGACCGCTGGCGACGGCTTCGCCGGCCTCAAGGCCATCCTGCCGCCGCCACCGCGGCGGGCGCTGGTGCTGATCGACCCGTCCTACGAGACGCGGGATGATTACGTCAACGTCGTCAAGTGCCTGAAGGATGCGCTCAAGCGCTTTCCCACCGGCATCTACGCGTTGTGGTACCCGCTCCTCGCCAAACTCGAAGCGCACCAGTTGCCCGGCCGGCTGAAGAACCTCGGCGCGCCGAACTGGCTGCACGCCACCCTCGAAGTCAGGGCGCCCGCCCGCGACGGCATCGGCCTGCACGGCAGCGGCATGTTCATCATCAACCCGCCGTGGACGCTGGAAAAGACCCTGCACGAAACCCTGCCGGCCCTGACCGCCATCCTCGCCCAGGGCGACGGCGCGCGCTACATGCTGGAGAGCCAGTCGGCGTAAGCAAGCGAGGGGGCACATGCCCCTTGCTGGTGGTTGCCTTGAGAGGCGATTGCGATCCCGCGGTCCGCTTGGTGGCAGAGTGACCGAAGTTCTGAATCCGGCCACACGCCGCCGCACACCGCTTCCACAAAGCCGCCATCTGAGCGACCGCTGCACTTCGAGACCTGCCATATGGCCAATTCACACACCTCCGCCGAAGCAACCGGTCGTGATCCGCCTATTATGGTCAGCAATCTACCGGTTAGTTATTGTTCTGACAGGGATTCGTGGCGAATGGTATCCATGCGCCTGTTCCTGAATCAGGTAACAAAGTCGTTATTGCCATAATTGACGAGCATCTTCCGCTTCCGTAACTATGGCCTCTTGATGGAGAGAGAACGCCTTTCTGGAGTAAGTTTGTTGCCGAAGAACTGGCAACCGAATCATTGCGGACCTAAACGGAGCGAAGCCCCAAGGTCTGTTTCGGCCGAGAAGATCTCAGTCGGTTTCCGCTCTGTACGACTGCTCCACTCTGAAACCAGCCCTGACCTGCCGAGAGTGTGAATGTCTCTTGTGGGTCGTGAGTACCTATTCGTTGCATGCTTTAGCTGCCGTTCAGCTAGGCTTCCTTGCCCTCATCCAGCGAACGGTGCGACCCGGACGCCCCGATATCGTGAAGGCGGCAGCGGCAAAAGCTGGCGTTGCTCCGGCCACCACAGGATGACCGGCTGTCCTTGACCGATCACCGGGCAAAACCTCACTCCAGTTCCGAATACTTCGCCCGCGAGCCGAACGCCTTGTCCACGGGGTACTTCTCCGCGTTTTTGGCGAGCTTGGCGCGGGCGGCGGCGGCGAGGTCGATGCCGGCGGAGTCGGCGATCAGCAGCAGGTAGAGCAGCACGTCGGCGCACTCGTCGCGCAGCGCCTCGCGGCTCGCCGGTTCGGCCGGCAGCGCCTCGATCTCGGCGTCGCTTTTCCACTGCGTCAGTTCGAGCAGTTCGGCGGCTTCGAGGTTGAGCGAGACGATCAGGCTGCGCAGCGAGTGGAACTGCCGCCAGTCGCGGGCGTCGCGGAATTCGAGGATGGCTGCGGTCAACGCGGAAAAATCGTTCATTTCTGGCTCGTCTGGAGGTAAGCGGGCAATCATGCCACAGCGCGGAGCCGCTAGAATGCGCCGATGAAACGCGTTTCCCTCAACACGCAGATCCTGGTCGGCTGCCTGGCCGGCGTCGCCGGCGGCCTGTGGCTGGCCGGCGCGAACACGACGCCGGCGGCGCAGAACGTGCTCTACGGCGCGAAGCTGGCCGGCAACCTGTTCCTCGACCTGCTGCGCATGGTGCTGGTGCCGCTGGTCTTCGCGTCGATCGTCAGCGGCGTCGCCAACCTGCGTTCGCATGGGCAGATGCACCGCGTGTGGACGACGACGCTGGCCTTCTTTTTCGCCACCATGGGGCTGGCGATCCTGATCGGCTTCGGCGCGGCGCACCTTTTCCGCCCCGGCGAGGGGCTGCAACTGGAGATGTTCGCCGAGGCCACACGCAACTACCAGGCGCGCCAGATGCCGCTGCCGGACTATGTCGCCCAATTCCTGCGCGGGCTGTTCCAGAACCCGTTCAAGGCGCTGGCGCAGGGCGACATCCTCGCCATCGTGATGATCGCCCTCTTCCTCGGCATCGCACTGGTCGTCGGCGGCGAGCACTTCCGGCAGATCCGCACGCTGATCGACGAATTGCAGGAACTCTGCCTGCGCATCGTCGGCTGGATCATGCGTCTCGCGCCGCTCGGCCTTGCCGCGCTGCTGCTGCAACTGGTCGCCACCCAGCAGGGCGAGTTGCTGGCGAGCCTCGGTCATTTCATCGTCGTCGTCACCGGCACCACCCTTTTCCACGGTCTGGTCGTGCTCCCGGCGATCCTCTGGCTGTTCACCCGCGTCTCGCCGTGGCGTTTCCTCAAGGGCGCGCGCGAGGCGCTGGTCACGGCCTTCGTCACCAGTTCGAGCGCGGCGACGCTGCCGGTGACGCTGCGCTGTACCGAGCAGCACCTGCACGTGACGAAGGACATCGCCGGCTTCGTCGTGCCGCTCGGTGCGACGGTCAACATGGACGGCACGGCGCTCTACGAGGCGGCGGCGGCCCTCTTCGTCGCGCGCCTCGCCGGCATCGAACTCGACCTCGCCAGCCAGATGATCATCTTCGTCGTCGCCATGCTCGGCGCCATCGGCGCGCCGGGCATCCCGAGCGTCGGCATGCTGAGCATGGTCCTGGTCCTCGAATCGGTCGGCCTGCCCAGCGAGGCGATCGCCGTCCTGCTGCCGATCGACCGCATCCTCGACACGGTGCGCACCGCGGTCAACGTCGAGGGCGACATGGTCGGCAGCCTGATCGTGCAACGGCTGGCCGGCGGTCCGGCAGGAGAGGGCTCCGTCCGGCCCTCCTGAAGCCGGTACGGAGGGCTACGCCGGCTCGTCCTTGAGCTGCTTGATGAGCGCGGTCACCGCATCGACCGGGTAGATCAGCGGCACCATCGCCCCGCCGATGCGCGTGAACACGCCGACCTGCCCGACGCGGGCGCTGTAGAGCACGTGATGGTTCTTGATGCCGTTGATGTTGAGCCACATCGTGTTGTCGCTATCCATCGGCGTGTGACCGACGATGAAAGTGGTGTGCTTCTGAAGGTCCAGCGTGCGGCGAAAGCGCTTGACGTCGCCCCGGCCATAGCCGTTGGGCCGGCTGGGCTGCAACTGGCGGTTGTTGACCAGTTCGATGGCGAGCTCCGGGTGACGGTGGAGATTGACGAGCATGTTCCTCGTCACATTTTCTTTCGGCGCCGCCGCATGGCAGGCGAGAAAGTCGGTGGAGGCGACCACGAAGGGCAGGAGGCGATAGAAATCCTCCATGGCCTTGCGATAGGCATGGCCCCGGCGAGCGATCAGTTCCTTGGCCCACAGCAGGCCCTGCGGGACGCCATCCTTGGCGATGTCCTCGGTGAAGGAATCGTGGTTGCCGCGGACATAGAACACCTGTAACGGAAAGCGCAGCTTGAGCCGGAAGATCAGATCCATCATCAGCATGGAACTGTCCATCTCGCGGAGTTTCCCGTCTTCCTCGCAATGCACCGCATCGCCGAGAATGATCAGGGCCGCGCTGCCGTCCTCGAGCGCATCGAGGAAGGCGTTCTGGCTGAGCACCGTCAACAGGTTGTCGACCTGCGCATGCAGATCGGCGACCAGGATCGGGGTCAGGCTGCCGGGCAGCATCACCAGTCCGCCGGGAGTGCCCCAATCGTTGCGCGAACGATAGGCCTCGTACTGCATGACCTCATTGACCTTTTCGATCAGCGCCAGCGCCTCGTCCGCGGGCAACGGCTCGATCGAGCCGCCGAAAATCTCGCGCAGGCGGCGGTAACTGCCTTCACGCGTGCCGCGCGCATCGCTGGCGAAGCGGCCGATGGTCGAACCGGCATCGCTGAGATTGCGGAAGACCAGCGATTCCGGGCCCTGGATGACGACCAGGTGCTCCTCGTCAACCGCGTCCGGATAGTTGAACAGCGCCTGCTGGACCCGGTCCCCCGACCCCAGGGAGACCCAACTTCTCGGCGTCAGGCGCAGGAAGCCGGTGATCCGGTCGGGTTCGGCGGCGGGATCGACGATGACGAAGTTGCCGGTCCTGATGGCCTTGCCGCGCTCGTCGATCCGGGTTTCGGGATAGAGATGGAGTTTCTTGTCATCCTGACCCAGCGTGATCTCAATCGGCACACGGTCGAAGGAAACCCGGACCTTGATGTCGCCCAGCCGGTAGTTGCTGCGCAGCCTGATTTCATGACCCGGGCCAACTCCCAGCCGCGTGAGTATCCGCTTCAGCGGAGCCAGAAGCCGCGAGATCGTGATCGGCCGCCGGTTGGCAATCAGGTTCATGGCAGCGCCGGCCGATCGACGAAGCGCCGGGGCGGATTCTCGATCAAATCGCGCAGATAGACCTGGAAGCCCTTGCGGTGCAGATGTTCGGCAAGGCGCATGAATGCTTTGTGCTGGACGATGCAGATTTCCCGGCTGAGTTCCTTGTCCACCACGTGCGTGCTGTGCCGCGCCCGCTCGGCGCGGCGCTCGAAGACCAGTTCCGCCGGCGGCAAGAGAAATTCGAAGACGTAGCGGTGATACCAGTCGACATTGAAGAAGAAACGCTTGCGCGGCGGAAGCTGGATGCGGTCAAAATCGATCGCCGGCACCGGATCGCGGTCGTAGAACTCGGCGTCAAAGACGGTGACCGCGTCGCCCAGGCCCTGAAAAGGCATGCCGAGGTGAATCTCCCGCGGCCGCACCGAGAGGATTTCGGACCGCCACCAGTGCCTTTTGGCCAAGTCAAGGTAACCCTCCTCCGACCAGCCGCCAAGGCGCGTGATCAGGGTGCTCTTGCCGGCGCCGGGAGGGCCGGTCACCAGAATCTGGCGGAAGCGAACGTCGGTGGGGAAATCGATCCCCTTGATATTCTGCAGCGACTCGATGGGCTCGGTTGGCAGATCCGGCATGGCTAACGCTTGGCTCGAAGGAAAGACGGCGGCCCGCCGGGCCGCCGTCTGGACAAAGTTGAGGCCAATTCTAGCCGAAAACAGCGCGCAGGATATGGAAGACGACGGCCGCCAGAATGCCGGCAATGGGCACCGTGACGATCCACGAGAGGATGATGCCGCCGATGACCCGCATGTCGAGTGCGCCGATGCCGCGGGCGATCCCTACCCCGATCACCGCACCGACCGCGATGTGGGTGGTCGACACCGGCATGCCGATCCCCGACGCCGCCACGACGACAATCGAGGCGGCAACGGTGGCTGCATAACCGCGGGTCGGCGTTAGCTGGGTGATCTTGTTGCCGATGGTGGCCATCACCTTGTACCCGTAGGTCACCACGCCGACGGCGATGCCGATGGCGCCGAGCAGCAGCATGAACGGCGTCACCGCCGACCGTGCGCTCACCGCCTGGGTTTCGATGATCTGAATGGCTGTCGCCATCGGACCGACGCCGTTGGCGAGGTCGTTGGAGCCGTGTGCGAAGGCCATTGCCGCACCGGTAAACACCATCAGCGGGACAAACAGCTTCTCGACGCTGGCAAAGTGAAAAATCCGGTCTTCGCTCTCTTCGAGATGGATGCGACCCATCAGCGCCTTGGCGACGATCGCCAGGACGATGCCGATCGCGATCGCCAGGAGTTGCCCCTGGACGCCGCCGAGACTGATATTGACGTACTTGAGCCCGGTGGTGATGGTGACCAGCGCCACGATCCAGCCGACCAGGAAGGCATACATCGGGCCCCACCGGCGCGCCTGGCGGATTGGATTCCCGGTATTGAAAATCAGCTTGCGGATGCTCAGGGTCAGGAGCAGCGCCACAATGGCGCCGAGCACGGGAGAGATCAACCAGCTGACGACGATTTCGGCCATCGTTTCCCAGTTGACCGCGCCGGTGCCGAGCGCGGCGACACCGGCGCCGCAGATGGCGCCGACAATCGCATGGGTCGCGGACACCGGCCAGCCGCGCATGCTGGCGATCGCCAGCCAGATTCCGGCCGCCAGCAGCGCCCCGATCATGCCGAACAGCAGCAGATGCGGCACCGGCTCGAACACCCGGCCGTCGATGATCCCTTTCGAAACGGTGGCCGCCACCTCGCCGCCGGCCAGATAGGCGCCGGCGAACTCCATGACCGCCGCCAGGAGCAGCGCCCGTCTGAGGGTGACGGCTCCCGAACCGACCGAGGTTCCCATGGCATTGGCCACATTGTTGGCGCCCATTCCCCAGCACACGCAGAGGCCGAAGGCGAAGGCCATGACGTATAAGACTGTCGAGTACTGCGCAATAGACTCCACGATACGACCCCTGGCGATAAACTGCTGAAATGAAGTGACGGACTCAAGAGCCCCGACGACCGCTGCGACCCGTAATGCGCGCTCCCCAACCCCCGGTCGTCAATGGGCGATCATCAGGCGCAGGCGGTCACCCACCCTCTCGGCATAGTCGGCCAGGTTGCCCACCCAGCGGATCAACTGGTACCAGAGCAGCACCGACACCGGACTCAGACTGTCTTCCTGAGCGAAAAGCGCCCGCGCCAGGGAAGCGCCCATCAGGTCCGTATCGCTCTCCATATAGCCCAGTTCGAGGATCATCGCTTCCACCCGCTCGACCTCGCGGCCGCGAAAACCCAACTCCAGCAACTCGTCGAGCTCCTCGATGATCCTGTGCGCCTGTTCGCAGGTTTCGGTGCAGCGGGTAACGAATCTCGCCAGCGGTTCGGCCATGGCGGCGGGAACTTCCATTTTCCGCTGGAGCAGCAGGCCGGCGATGTCCTGCGCGATGCCGGCGATCGTATCCTGCATCGCCAGCAATTCCAGCAGGTCGCGCCGGTCGACCGCCAGCAGCAGACTTCTCGGGAGGTGGCTGCGCAACTCGTTCTTGATCGCGTCCGCCTCACCCTCCTTGGCGAAGATCTTCTCCTTCCGCACCTCGAGCTCGGGCTCATTGCCCTCGATCAGGGCAGCGAACAGCGCCGGCACCTCGCCGACGCACTCGATGACCACGCGCATGTGCTGCTGCAGCGGCTTGAACGGCGACTTGCCGAACAGCGCCGCCATGGAGTTGGTGGATAACATCTGCTCTCCTCCGTCGTTGCCACGAACCCGTTGAATGGACTGAAGGCCGGAACGCATCCCGCGAACCGCCCCTGGTCACTCAGTTGGCGCGGCTCCACTGCTGGCGACGATTCTAACCCTCGCTTCAGTCCGGTCAACCCATGCGTCGGGGAAATCGCCTGCGTGCGTGCAACACGGGTCGCCGCCGCCGTTTGCGTCCTGCTTCAAGGTTTGGCGGATTTTTCCCGGATGGTAGCGCGTTTATGACGGCTCAATCAAAGGCAGAATCATCCCCAACTCGCTCGCTGTCGCGTTCGAGCACGACAGGCAGGTTGCGAGCACCGTGCAGCACGCGCTCGATGCGAACCGTGCCGTCAATTACGCGAAAGAAAATCACATAGCGGCCCAAGGCTGCCATCCGCAAACCGGGGGTCAAGTCCTCTCTGCCGACATAGCCCATCGGTGAGGCGCCGATACGTTGGCATTGCTCCATAAGCTTGGCCACGAACCGCCGGGCATTGGCCCGGCTGTCCTTGGCAATGTAGTCACCGATGTCGAGAAGGTCTTGCCGGGACTTCGGGGAAAAGGTGACCTTAGCCATCAAGTCGAGCGCTTGCCGCTGGCCTTGGTGGAGGAGCTGCTACCGGGTTCAGCATAGCGGGCATTGAGTTCGGCGAACACGTCCTCGGCGGAAATGGCCGGGCCGCTGTCGATGCCTTCCTGAATCGCCGCGCGCAGATCAGCGTGCAAACGTTCCAGCATGGCCTCATAGACGTGAGGGGGAAGGAGGTAGGCGGCAGGCCGGTTGTGGTTCAGCACGGCCACGGGTTCCGATCCGGCCTGTTCAAGGACAGCAGACGGGCTGCGTTTGAGTTCGGTAATGCTGACTGAGCGGGATGCGAGAACCTGTTCCATGGCGCGCCTCGTATTCAAACCAAAATAGGTGCTTTATTTTGGTCGATTTTCAGGTCCGCGGCAAGGATTGGACAAGTCGGCCAGCAACGCCTTTCCTTCCTTTGGGGTAGCCCCTTCGGCTTCAAGCCGCCCATCTGGCGTATCCACCCATGCGACATACTTGCCCCCATTGTCTTCGCGCACTCTGATACCGGTGGCGCATTGTCGTTGCTCACTGGTGCTGACATGGGCAGGGGTTTGGGCAAAACTTGGGGCAGTCGTTTATGACTGAAAATCGTAAGTCATTGATTTTATGATGGTGGGCGATACTGGGATCGAACCAGTGACTTCCACCGTGTGAAGGTGGCACTCTACCGCTGAGTTAATCGCCCATCCTTACAAGACAACAACCTACAACTTTTACAACTGTTCCGATATGAAAAAACATCGGATTCTTCGCGCCGTGCGAAGGCGGTGCTCTACCTCTGAGCTAACCGCCCGCTGAGAGGCGCGCATTTAACCACAAGTCCCGGGTCGGGTCAAACTCGGGTCGGATAGAATACGGCCCTTGGATTCCTTACGAATTGTGCACTCCATGACGCCCGTTCGCACCCGTTTCGCCCCCAGCCCCACCGGTTACCTGCATATCGGCGGCGCCCGCACCGCCCTGTTTTCCTGGGCGTTCGCCCGTAGCCACGGCGGCGCCTTCATCCTGCGTATCGAGGACACCGACGTTGCGCGTTCGACGCCGGAGGCCGTGCAGGCGATTCTCGACGGCATGCAGTGGCTGGGGTTGGAGCACGACGAAGGCCCGTTCTACCAGATGCAGCGCATGGCGCGCTACAAGGAAGTGATCCGGCAGATGCTGGCCGCCGGCACCGCCTACCACTGCTACACGACGCGCGAGGAACTCGACGCGCTGCGCGCCGAGCAGGAAGCGAGGAAGGAAAAGCCGCGCTACGACGGCCGCTGGCGCCCGGAAACCGGCAAGACGCTGCCGGCGCCGCCGGCCGACGTGCCGCCGGTGGTCCGCTTCAGGAACCCGAAGGACGGCGTCGTCGCCTGGGACGACCAGGTCAAGGGCCGCATCGAATTCGCCAATGGCGAACTTGATGACCTGATCATCGCCCGCGCCGACGGTACGCCGACCTACAACTTCTGCGTTTGCGTCGACGACTGGGACATGGGCATCACCCACGTCATCCGCGGCGACGACCACGTCAACAACACGCCGCGCCAGATCAACATCCTGCGGGCGCTGGGCGCCGAGGTGCCGTTTTATGCCCACCTGTCGATGATCCTCGGCGACGACGGCGCCAAACTGTCGAAACGCCACGGCGCGGTTTCGGTGATGCAATACGACGACGACGGTTTCCTGCCGGAGGCGGTGATCAACTATCTGGCGCGCCTCGGCTGGTCGCACGGTGACGCGGAGGTTTTCTCGCGCCAGCAGTTTGTCGAGTGGTTCGACCTTGAACACATCACCGCGTCGGCGGCGCAGTTCAACACCGAAAAGCTGTTGTGGCTCAATCAGCACTACATGAAGCAACTGCCGCTCGCCGACCTCACCGAAAGAGTCAGGGTACGCCTTGCCGCCCGCAACGTCGACACCGCCGCCGGGCCCGACCTGGAAAAAGCGGTCGAACTCTACGTTGACCGCAGCAATACGCTGAACATGCTCGCCGATGCGGTGGAAGTCTTCTATGTCGAGGTCTCGCCATCCCCGGACCTGCTGGCGCAACATCTGGCGGCCGATGCGCGACCGGCGCTGGCCGATTTTGCCGCCGCGATCGCCGGAGTTGCGTGGGAGGTGCCGGCGATCAATGCGCTGATCAAGGAGACGGTCGCGCGCCATGGGCTCAAGATGCCGAAGCTGGCGATGCCGCTGCGCGTGCTTCTGACCGGCCAGACCCAGACCCCGTCGGTCGATGCCGTCATCGCGCTGATCGGTCGCCGCAAGGTCCTCGACAAATTGGCCGCCTTGAAATGTTGACGAACCCGCCGGGCAGCGTATCCCGGAATCCGCCGGGTGCCAGAATCAGCTTGACACAAGGAATTCCGGGGAGATATAAATCGCTACACGAACAATCTTGATGTCGTAATTCCACCAAAGGGGATCCCATGAACAAATCTGAACTGATCGACGTAATCGCTGCGCAAGCCGAAATTTCCAAGGCGGCCGCCGGTCGCGCGCTGGATGCAACCGTTGCCGCTGTCAAGGACGCGCTCAAGGCCGGCGACAGCGTGAGCCTGATCGGGTTCGGCACCTTTTCCGTCGGCGAGCGCGCGGCCCGCACCGGCCGTAACCCGCAGACCGGCAAGACCCTGAAGATCAAGGCCGCCAGGGTTCCGAAGTTCCGTCCTGGCAAGGGCCTCAAGGACGCCTTGAACTGATTCAATGCCGGGTGCTTAGCTCAGTTGGTAGAGCGCTAGCCTTACAAGCTGGATGTCGGGGGTTCGAACCCCTCAGCACCCACCAGGACATCCGGCTCAGGATTGAAGAACCCCGCCCCCGAGGCGGGGTTTTTGTTGATGGCCGGCGCCCCGTCGCGGGCAGACGGGGCATGCGTTCGCCCATACGCCGCAGTGGTGCCTGACGCCGTGAGGCAACGCCGTGCCGGTCGCTCGTGCCCCGGCCTCAGGTCGCGGGCGGTTTTCCCCGCGCGTGCCCGGTCGGGCTCCGGGTGGCGGCCAGGATTCCGCGCAGGATGTTGATCTCGTCCCTTTCGAGCCGGGTTCGCGAGAAGAGACGGCGCAATTTTGGCAGCAGCCTCCCCGGATGCGCCGGATTGAGAAACCCGGTCTCAGTCATCACCGCCTCGAAATGCGCATACATGCCCTCGACCTCATCGTGGGTCGCCATTGGCGACGACGCGGGCGTAACCGTTGCGTCAGCCAGGGCCGGCAGGCTGGCGAGGGCGGCCATGCGGATTTCGTAGCACAGCACCTGTACCGCCGCGCCGAGATTCAGCGAGCTGAACTCCGGGCTGGCCGGAATCGTCACCACCGCCTGGCATTGCCGGATCTCGTCATTCGTCAGGCCCACGGTCTCATTGCCGAAGACCAGCGCCACCTGACCCTGCCCGGCTTGCGCCAGCAAACGAGCCGCCATCTCCCGCGGCTGCCCGCCGGGCGGGCCAAGATCCCGGCGCCGTGCCGACAGGGCGACAACAAAGATGGCACCGGCCAGCGCTTCGGGCAGCGAGTCACTGATTCTTGCCGATTCCAGGACGTCGACCGCGCCAGTCGCCCGCGCATCGGCTTCCGGATCGGGAAACCTCCGCGGACCGACCAGGCGCAGATCGGTCAGCCCCATGGTCTTCATGGCTCGCGCCGCGGCCCCGATGTTTCCGGGATGACTCGGGCGACACAGGACGACGCGGATTCGCGACAGCAGGAATTCGGGCTTCATAGTAAAATCGCGACTCTCCAAATCAATCGGACGGTCTCGCCGTCCGCCAGCTCTTTAAGCCATGCATCCAGCCCTGAACATTGCCGTCAAGGCGGCGCTCCGCGCCGGCAAGATCATCAATCGCGCATCCAACGACCTTGACCTGATCAAGGTGGAATTGAAACAGGCCAACGAGTTCGTGACCGAGGTCGACAGGAAGGCCGAGGCTGCGATCATCGAAACGCTGCGGGACGCTTATCCAGCGTACGGGATTCTAGCAGAGGAGTCCGGAGCGACCGCGGCAAAGGGTTCCTCCGAGTTGGATTACCGGTGGATCATCGACCCCCTGGACGGCACGACCAATTTCATTCATGGCCTGCCGCAGTACGCCGTTTCGATCGCCCTGGCGACGGGCAGCAGCATCGAACAGGCGGTCGTTTTCGATCCCAACCGGAACGAGTTGTTTACCGCCAGCAAGGGCGCGGGCGCTTTCCTGAACGAGCGCCGCATCCGCGTTTCCCGGCGGACCAAACTCCAGGGCTCGCTGCTCGGCACCGGGTTCCCCTATCGCATGTTCGATCACGTCGACACCTACCTCGCGATCTTCAAGGAACTGACCCGGAAGACCGCGGGCCTGCGCCGTCCCGGCGCAGCAGCGCTCGATCTGGCCTATGTCGCCTGCGGTCGCTACGACGGGTTCTGGGAATTTGGGCTTTCCCCGTGGGACATGGCCGCCGGGGCGCTGCTGATCTCGGAAGCCGGCGGACTGGTCAGCGACATGCGCGGCGAAGCGGACTACCTGGCCAGCGGCAACATCATCGCCGGCACACCGAAGGTCTTTGCGCCGCTGCTCAATCTCATTCAGGAACGATTGCCCGAATCAATCTGCGCCTGAGCGCCGCCGACAAGCGACCGCCCCGCCATCCGCCGGGCGGGCAGGAATTATTTCTCGACCTTGTCGGCCGCGGCGCCCGCCTTGAAGCCGGTGAACATGTTGCGCGTCTGACTCTGTAGCTGATCCTGCATGTGCTGGAACATCTTCTTGGACTGATCCATGTAGGCCGTCATCATGCTCTGCATCGCGGGCTGCTGGAAATTGAGGAACTGCGCCCAGAAATCCGCCTGCAGATGGCTGTTGTCGCCGTACATCGAGCGTGACTGCTCCTGCAGCCTATGCTGGAAATCAACGAAGGTGCGCATGTTGTTTTCCAGATACTTGCCCAACATCCCCTGCATGGCGCTGCCGTAGAAACGGACGAAGCCGGAGAGCAATTCGCAGGAGAAGAGAGGAACGCCGCCGCTCTCTTCCTCGAGGATGATCTGCAACAGGATGCTCCGGGTCAGGTCATCGCCGGTCTTGGCGTCGAGCACCTTGAACGGTTCGAACTTGAGAACCAGATCCTTGACATCTCCCAGCGTTATGTAGGCGCTCGTCTTGGTATCGTAAAGACGGCGATTGGGGTACTTCTTGATAAGACGTACTTCCTCTGACATCCGGCAAACCTCGAACGAACTTGTGTGCACTGCACAATTATAGAACAAAAAAACAGGCACCCGCAGGTGCCTGTTCTTGATGCAGCGCAAGAATTCCGCAATTACTGGTAGTACAGACCGCCATTGAGGTTCATCGTGGCGCCGGTCATGAACCCTGCCAGTTCGGAAGCCAGATAGACGCAGGCGCCGCCGATTTCCTCCGGCTTGGCCAGACGCTTCATCGGCACGCCGTCGATGATGGTCTGCAGGATTTCCGGCTTGATCGCCATGACCATCTTGGTCGCCACGTAGCCCGGGCAGACCACATTGACCGTGACCCCCTTGGCCGCGAGTTCCGCGGCGAGCGCCTTCGAGAAGCCGATCACGCCGGCCTTGGCGGCGGAGTAGTTGCTCTGGCCGGCCTGGCCCTTGAGGCCGTTGACCGACGAGATGTTGATGATGCGGCCCCAGCCGCGCTCGGCCATCTTGGACGAAACCTGCTTGGTCATGTTGAACAGCGAGGTCAGGTTGGTGCTGATGACTGCATCCCAGCCATCGCGTTCCATCTTGGCGAACATCCGGTCGCGGGTGATGCCGGCGTTGTTGACCAGGATATCGACCGGGCCGGCAGACGCTTCGGCTTCCGCCACCATCTTCACGCAGTCGTCCCAGGAGGCGACGTCACCGGCGACGCAGACGAAGTCGTTGAAGCCGGCAGCAGTCATTTCCTTCAGCCACTCTTCCTTGTTGTCGAACTGCGGATGATACGCGGCCACCACCTTGTGGCCAGCCTTGGCCAGTTCCTGGCAGATGGCGGTACCGATGCCGCCCATCGCGCCGGTGACGAATGCAACACGTTGCGTCATGTTCTTTCCTTCCTTAGTTGATATATACAGCGGTTCAAAAAAATCACGCCGGTCAGTACATCTGCTGGCCGCCGTTGATGGAAACAGTGGTACCGATAACGGGGGTCACGTCGCGGGCGAGGCCGGCGTCGTTGACCGGAACAGCCACTTGGCCGACCTCGCGGAAAGGGTGGTGGCCACCCTGAAATCCGGCGCCGCGAGCCTGATGCAGCTTGCTGCGCCGAGTCTGCCAATCCCGTCGTCATCAGTGCAGTTCTCGAAATTGCCTCCCCTCCCGCGAAACATCATTTCAGACCGCGCGTTCACGCACAAAGTGACCGGGTGCCGGCTCGACCGGCTTGTACCTGTCATTTCCCGGCCTGCGCGGCGCCCGCGATTCGCCCGCAAGCGGCTTCAACCAGGCTGCCCAGTCGTTCCACCAACTGCCCGGCCTGTCGTCCGCCGCCGCCAACCAGGCTTCGGCATCGCCTTGCACATCATCGTTGACCCAATAATTGCGCTTGTTCTTGCTTGCCGGGTTGATGGCGCCGGCGATATGGCCGGAAGCACCGAGGACGAAGCGCGCCTTGCCCCCGAGTATCCGCGTCGTCTCGTAAGCCGACTGCCAGGGAACGATATGATCCTCGCGCGTCGCCAACACATACACCGGCATCGCCAGCGCGCCGAGGTCGATGCGCTGACCGCACATTTCCAGCTTGCCGGGAACGCGCAGGCTGTTGTCGAGATAGAGATTGCGCATGTACCAGCAGGCGAACGGTCCCGGCAGATTGGTCGAATCCGAATTCCAGTAGAGCAGATCGAATGCCTGCGGCTTCTGTCCTTTCAAGTAGTTGCCGGCGACATAGTTCCAGACGAGGTCGTTGGCCCGCAGGAAGGAGAAGGTGTTCTGCAGGTCGCGCGCCGGCAGCAAGCCGCCCTTGCCGATAGTCGACTCGCGTGCCGCCAGGGCATTGGCGTCGATGAAGAGTCCGATCTCTCCGGTATCTGAAAAGTCGAGGAGCGTCGTCATCAGGGTCAGCGATGCCGCAATGTCTTCGCCCCGCCCCTTGAGCACGGACAGCGCCGAAGTCAGTATCGTTCCGCCGACACAGAATCCCAGCGCATTGACCTGCTTCACGTCGCAGATCTCCCGTGCCACCTCCAGTGCGGCAATCGGACCATGCTCGATGTAATCGTCCCAGGTCAGGTGGCCGTGCTCTTCGTGCGGATTGCGCCAGGAAACCAGAAAGACCGTGTTGCCCTGCTCGACCATGAAGCGGATCAGCGAATTGTCGGGCTGCAGATCCATGATGTAGAACTTGTTGATGCAGGGCGGCACGACCACCAGCGGCAGCGCCGCGACTTCCGGCGTCAGCGGCGAGTACTGGATCAATTGCATCAGGTCGTTCTCGAAGACCACAGCGCCTTCGGTCGTCGCAATGTTGCGACCGATTTCGAAGACCGATTCGTCGGTCATCGAAATGCGCCCCTTCTCGAAATCCCTGATCAGATTGTTGATGCCGTCGGTAATGCTCCGGCCCTCGGTTTCCAGTGCCAGCTTGATGAATTCCGGATTGGACGCGGCGTAATTCGACGGCGCCATCGCGTCGGCAATCTGGCGGGCCAGAAAGCGCATGCGGTTGCGCGCCTTGTCGTCGCTCGCCGGGATCAGCTCGACCAGGTCCTTCATGTATTTCGTGTTGAGCAGGTAGGCCTGATGCAGGTAATCGTAGACCGGACTTGCGCGCCATTCGGGTGCCGCGAAACGGCGGTCTCCGGCATCGGCCGCGACCCTGAAAGTCTCCTGGGCGCCCTGCTGGCGGGCGAGCACCGACTGCCAGAGCGACATCTGCTGGTTCATGAACTGCTGCTGCAGCGCGATCAATGCCTGCGGGTCGACCGCCGGCGGAACGGTCGCCGAAGGATTTCCGGCCTGGCCGATGAAGGTCATGAACTGCTGCGCCATCTCCTGACCCGCCTGCATGAACCGCAGGGGCGAACCCATGAAAGCATTGCTATTGTCAGATCCCTCTTGCGCCATGGCCATTCTTTTCTCTGTAGATGAATCGGGGTCGAGCTGTTGGATTCTCCATACCAGCCCAAGCGCTGTCAATGGATTTGAATGCATAATCACCCGGATGCACATCGTTGCCATTGGCTGGCTTTACGTGACCGTCCTCGTTGCGCTGAATGAGCCGACGGTGGTTTCCGCGATCATTTCCTTCCTGTTCTACGGCCTGCTGCCCTGCGGGTTGCTGCTCTGGATGGCTGGCCGCAAGGTGCGTCGCCAGCGCCGGCGCTACCAGGAGCTACTCGCCGACGAGGAGGCGGGCGACAACGATCGAAGCGATGCCAAGCCCGATCAGTAGGATCTGCTGCACCGTCGCTTTCAGTTCGGTGCGCTTGTGCAGCCCGGGAATCAGGTCGGCGACGGCAACATAGATCATGCTGGCCGCCGCCAGACCGAGCAACGAAGGAATCCACCCGGTCAATTGCGACAGGGCGAAGTAGGCGAGCATGGCGCCGATCAGAGTGGCCAGGCTCGACAGCAGGTTGAAGGCGAGCGCCCGCGCCCGGCTGTAGCCGGAATGAAGAAGGATCAGGAAGTCACCGACTTCCTGGGGAATCTCGTGCGCGATGATGGCCAGGGCGGTGACGATCCCGAGTTCCTTGCTTTCCAGAAATGCGGCGGCAATCAGGATCCCGTCGACGAAATTGTGGAAGGTGTCGCCAACCAGGATCAGCATGCCCGAGCGCCCGTGATCATGGACGGGGGCATGGGCATCGTGCGCCTCGCAATGATCGTGATGGCAGTGCCGCCACAGGACCAGCTTCTCCAGCAGGAAGAAGGCGAGAATCCCGAAGAGGACGGTTGCCGCCATGCGGTGCGGGTCACCGTGCTCAAGCGCATGCGGCAGGATTTCCAGAAACGCCGCCCCCAGCAGCGCGCCGATGGCATAGGAAATCAGCACATTGACGCGCTGCGTGCCAGCCGCGAGAGTCACTGCCGCCGCCGCCACGACACTCAACACGCCGCCGGCCAGTGCAACGGCGATGATCCAGGCGAGGGTGCTCACGGGAAAACCGATCCGATCCGGAAAATGGCGCGAATCATACACTGTCCAGCCAGATCAGACTCGCCATCCGTCCGGTCGTGCGATCGCGGCGATACGAAAAATAGCGCGCGGACTCGCTGAAGGTGCACGCGCCGCCGCCGCTGATCGCGCTCACCCCCGACTGCCCCAGACGCTGACGCGCCAGCAGGTAGATGTCGCACAGCCATTTGTCCTGTCCGGCCGCCACGAATGCGGCACTGGCTGACGCATCTCGCGCGACAAAGGCATCACGCACTTCCGTCCCGACCTCGAAACAGCGCGGGCCGATCGCCGGACCCAGCCATGCCAGCAACTCCCCGGGAGCCACCGCCATCGCCGCCACCGCGCTCTCCAGGACGCCGCCCAGCAGCCCGCGCCAGCC
>ERZ724507.251-NODE-251-length-24450-cov-7.906415_pt1 | contig 24450 bp, 24 predicted proteins | sample MGYA00376040_ERZ724507 | MGnify/ENA primary metagenome ERZ724507 (study PRJEB28724, sample SAMN07190883) | activated sludge metagenome | isolation source: activated sludge of sewage treatment plant in Hong Hong | place: Hong Kong | collected 2016-03-17 ...
GCGCCGACTTGCCGGAACGCTCGCGCAGGTAGTACAGCTTGGCGCGACGAACATCACCGCGGCGCTTGACTTCAATCGCCGCGACCAGCGGCGAATAGGTCTGGAAAGTCCGCTCGACCCCTTCACCGGACGAAATCTTGCGCACGATGAAGGAGGAGTTGAGGCCGCGGTTACGCTTGGCGATGACGACGCCTTCGTAGGCCTGCAGACGCTCGCGGGTGCCTTCCTTGACCTTGACCTGAACGACGACGGTGTCGCCCGGTGCAAATTCGGGAAGGGTTTTGCCCAGTCGGGCAATTTCTTCTTGTTCCAGCTGTTGTATCAGGTTCATGTGAGATCCTTGAAATTTATGAACATTTACTCACCGCATTGCTCCTCTCCGACAATTTCCGTGAGGAGTTGCACTTCTTCCGCGGTCAACCCGCGGCGCGCCAGCAAATCCGGGCGGCGCTTCCGGGTTCGCGCCAGCGACTGCTTCAGCCGCCAACGGCGAATTCTCTTGTGGTCGCCGGAAACCAATACTTCCGGCACTGCCTGACCTTCGTACACTTCGGGCCGCGTATAGTGCGGACAATCCAGCAGACCCGACACAAACGAATCTTCCACCGCCGAAGCGGCATCTCCGAGCACTTCCGGCAACTGGCGGACGACGGCATCGATCAAGGCCATCGCCGGCAACTCGCCGCCTGAAAGTACGAAATCCCCGATCGAAATTTCTTCATCGACACAGCGTTCAATCACACGCTCGTCAATTCCTTCATAACGACCGCAAAGAAGGATCAGCCCTTCCTCACCAATCGCCAGCTGCATCACCCGCTCGTGGGTGAGCGGTGCGCCCTGCGGCGAAAGGTAGATGACCCGGCTCTTCACCAAACCCGCCTCGCGCTGCCGCGCCTTGGCCGCCGCTATCGCCTTTCCCAGCGGCCCCGGCTGCATGACCATGCCCGGCCCGCCGCCGAAGGGGCGATCATCGACCCGGCCCCAGGCATTCTCGGCAAAATCACGTGGATTCCAGCCTTGCCATGCCCAGCGCTGCTCTTCCAGCGCCCGGCGGGTAATACCGCTCTGTGTCACCGCAGAAAACATCTCCGGAAAAATGGTAATGCAGTCGAACCGGATCACCAGTCGCTGCCCCATTCCACACGGATCCGTCCCGCTTCCCTCTCCACCGTCTGAACCACCGCCGAGACAAACGGCAGCAGGCGCTCCACGCCATCGTCACCAACCACTCGCAACACCGCGTTGGCCCCCGTTTCGATCAACCCGGCAACCTGGCCAAGTCGTTCGCCAGCGGTGTTGATAACGTCCAGCCCGACCAGATCGGCCCAGTAAAACTCGTCCTCTTCAGTCTTCGGCAATGCAGCGCGTGGTGCCCCGACCAGACGACCCTTCATTGCCTCGGCGACGGTGCGATCCGGAACGCCGTCAAGCAGAACCACCAGACCCTCACCGTGCATTTTCAAGGCCTTCAGCCCATATTCACGCCACGGCCCGCCTTCGGCGCCGACCCACCAGACCGGCATCTTGCCCCAGGCCAGGGGATCGTCGGCGAAGGGGTACAATCTGAGCCAGCCCTGCATCCCGTAGGGGTCGGCCAGCCGCCCCAGAACGATGATGTCGCCGCCGGCCAAAATGCCGACAGCTTAAGCGGCCTGCTGGGCGGCGTGTTGTTTGACCAGGCGGGCAACAGTCGGCGACAACCGGGCGCCGTTCTGCTGCCAGTAGGTCAGACGATCGACAGCGACGCGCAGCCCTTCTGCACTGCCGGCGGCAACCGGATTGTAGAATCCGATGCGCTCGACGAAGCGTCCATCACGGCGACTGCGAGAATCGGCAACAACCATGTTGTAAAAGGGACGCTGCTTGGCGCCGCTGCGGGCTAGACGGATGACAACCATGGAAATTCTTTCGTTGCAAAAAAGACCGGAGATTATATCGCCTAATCAAGAAAATTCAAGATCCACGACGACAAATCCGGGCAACACCGCTGGGGACGGAGAGGCGGAACGGATTTTTGCCGTTCCGACATGGCAAAAATCGCCATAATTGGCTATTCTGATCGCCCAAGATGTCTCACGACAACATGAATCCTTCCCGCGGGCCCGCCGATGGCAGAACCAAAGCCATTATGGAGTGGCTCGCCCTGGCAAACGGCAGAACCGGTTCCGACGACGCCGACCAGCTTCTCAGGCAGGTATTGCTGTTGCGCGGCGAGGCGGCGATTCACGCCGGACAGCGCACACACCTTCTCGACCTGCTTTTCGAGCAGGCCGAGAGGATCGTCCTGGCCCAGTTGCCATTGCTGCTTGACGTCACGCTGCCTGTCTCGCGCAAGGTCCGGCATAGAGTCGGCATCATCGAGGAATTCCTGGATGTACTGATTCAGGAGTATTTCAACACGCTCTCCGAGTTGTTCGACCCGCGGACGACTTCACCAGTACGTCCGCCGCAGGAAACCTTGCGGCGGATCATGACGTGCATTGCCTGGCACATCCGCATCAGCCACCTGGTTGCTTCGCCCAACGGGGTTGGAATCTGGCAACAACTCCATGCGGCTTACCGCAGCTCGCGCCGCCTTGGCCTCGCAGAAACGCCGGGTCCGGACGGCGAACCCGCGATCGAGCAGTTGTATCTCCATGTCCTGCTGGCCGCAATTGCCCAGCCGGCGTCGTTCTGCTCCAGCGAACTCGACTTCATTTCCAACTACATCGCGTCGTGCGTCCGGCCCGTCGACATCCTTGAGAACCCGCCGCTGGATCGCACCGGCGTCTTCTGGGTAGCCCTGGACAAGGACTTTCCGGCCCAGGCCCTAGCACGGCGCCTCCCGCCCAGTGACACGTTTGCCCTCTACTTTGCGTGCGACATTGTCGCCCGCGATACGCGGGAGCAACTCGCCGCTCTGGTCAAGGGAGCGCCAGCATCCAGCCTGGGGCTTCCGGATTTTGCGGATACGCCAGCCGGTCGTGGGGTATTGCGCCGGCTCGGTCTGCTCTGGGGCAGGCCGGCAACGCGCAAGTTCCAGCGCCGCCGCCAGTCCTACCGGGTCAATCTCTGCGCCGGGCTCGAACAACTCTGGCAATTGATGCGGCACCCGGAAACGGAAGGCCCGATCAGCGAATGGATGGTGACCAACGAAAGTCCCGACGGCTACTCGCTGATGCACATGTCGGGCGAGACAACACATCTGCGGGTTGGCGACATTGCCGCCGTTCGGCCCAAGGGCGAACACGCTGCCGAGCCGGTTCAGAAGTGGCATGTGGGCATCGTGCGCTGGGCGGTGTCGGAGAATCCGGAGCATATCGAACTGGGAATGCAGCAACTCGCCTCCGGCGCCATCGCCGCCCAGATCATCAGGCCCGTCCAACTCGAGGCGGGCAGGCTCTCCGCGCTTATCCTCCCTGAAATGCCCCCATTGCGCACCGGCCAAGCCCTGGTGGCCCCGACCGGACAACTGAAAGAACAGGAGAACCGTCTGATCGTCCTGGTCGAGCATGACAATGTCGAGATTCGCGAGGTCCGCCCAACGGCCCTGACCGAGCAGACCTCAAGCGTCGAAGTCTTCAGCGTCGAGCCGGACGAGTCGGGCGAGCAGTCGTAGCGGCGATCAAGCCCCCGAACAGAACGACTGCCCAGCTCAGGTGCAGCCAGACCAGGAATACCGGGAACGCGGCGAAGGCGCCGTAAACGCTCTTCAGAATCGCGGAACTCGCCAGGTACCACTCAAAAAGCTTCTGCATGATGGCGAAGGCCAGCGAGGCGAAAAGACCGCCGAGCAATGCGCCGCGCCACGACACCGGCGCATTCGGCACTGCGTGGTACAAGAACGAAAAGAACATGCCAAGGACGGTCACCGAAATCGCCTTGAGAGACGCGCGGCGCACCCACTCCACGTCCTCGATGAAGCCGAGCGACGTGGTGACGGCAAACGAGACGGCGGCGGCCACGGCAGCCAGAACGAATGGCCACACGACTATCGCGAACAGATAGAGCTTGAGACGGGCCAGGAAGGGCCGCGGCTTGACCTGCCAGACGTGATTGAACGCGCGTTCGATGGTGTGCATCAGGATGAAGGCGGTGACGCTCAGGAAAGCGATTCCGGCTACGGTCAACTGCTGCGCACGGTGCGAAAAACGGGAAATGCTGCCGGAAATGGTGCCGGCCGCCCCGCTCGGCAGCAATGAACCCTGAATCAGCACTTCGAGTCGGGTCAGCAGCAGATTCAGATACGGAACGGCATCAGCGACCGACAAAATGAGCGTCACCAGCGGCACCAGCGCCATCAGCGTCGTGAATGCCAGGGCAGAACTGGTCTGCATCATGTTCTCGGTGTGGAAGCGGCGGAAGATCGTCCGCGGTACGCCCGGTTTGGGCGGTGACCGTCGGTATCGGGAGTGGGTCTGCATGGGGCCGTATAATAGCCGATCATGCATGACATCCTCGTTCTCTACTACAGCCACCGCGGCTCGGTACGCGCCCTCGCCGAGCGGATCGCGCGCGGGATCGAATCGGTTCCCGGCGTGCAGGCGCGGCTGCGCACCGTACCCCGGGTGTCGACCGTCTGCGAAGTGGCTGAGGCTGCCGTCCCGGACTCCGGCGCGCCTTACGTCGAGGCGGCGGACCTCAACGAATGCATTGGCCTAGCGCTTGGCAGCCCGGTCCGCTTCGGCAACATGGCGGCACCGATGAAGTATTTCTGGGACGGCACCATCGCCGCCTGGCAAAACGGCACACTGGTCGGCAAGCCAGCCTGCGTATTCACGTCGAGCAGCAGCCAGCACGGCGGCAACGAAGCAACCCTGCTGTCGATGACCCTGCCGCTGATCCACCACGGGATGCTGGTCATGGGCCTGCCGTTCACCGAGCCGGATGTCAGTCACACCCAGCAGGGCGGGACACCCTATGGCGCCAGCCATGTCGCCGGTGCTGGCGGCAACCCGCTACTTTCCGACGCCGAAAGCCGGCTCGCCTTCGCCCAGGGGAGGCGGCTGGCAAATATTGCCCTGAAACTGGGTCGACCGTGACAGCCGGACGTTATCAGTTCATTGCCAGCGCCAGCCTGATCGCCCTGATTTTCCTCTGCCTCGGCTGGGAACTCTGGTGGGCGCCGCTCAAGCCGGGCGGCTCCTGGATGACCCTCAAGGCGGTATTCCTGCTGGCGCCGCTGTTCGGCATCCTGCGTGGCAAGCGCTACACGTACAAATGGATGTCGCTGTTCATCCAGTTCTACCTGCTCGAAGGATTGACTCGCGCCACCAGCGACAGCGGGCTTTCACAAAAACTGGCTATCGCCGAAACCGCGCTGGCGGCAGTCGTCTTCGTATCGACAATCCTCTACATCCGTGCAACGCGCCCATCCGGGGAAAAAAAGGCAGTTCAGTCGATCTGAAGCTGCCAATCTGAGTCGAGCCGGGATCGGTCAGACATCGCCCTGGGCACGCACCCGGTCGAGACTCGAGTGCAGCTTGTTCAGCGCATTCAGGTAGGAACGCGCCGAGGCGATGACGATGTCGGTATCGGCGCCATTGCCATTGACGATCCGGCCAGCCTTGGCCAGACGGGTCGTCACTTCACCCTGGGCATCCGTGCCGGTGGTAATGGCATTGACCGAATAGAGAAGCAGTTCGGCGCCGCTTCCGGCGATACTCTCGATTGCCTTGAACGTGGCATCGACCGGACCGCCGCCACCAGCCTCACCCTTGCGCTCGCTGCCGCCGACACTCAGGATCACCCTGGCATGCGGCATTTCGCCGGTCTCGGAACACACGTGCGAATAGATCAGCTTGTAATGCTCGTGTTCCGGCGTCACCAGCTCGTCCGAGACCAGTGCATTGAGGTCTTCGTCGAAAATCTCGTGCTTGCGATCGGCCAGTTCCTTGAAGCGCGCAAATGCGGCATTAAGCGCCTCGTCGCTTTCCAGTTCGATGCCGAGTTGCTGCAGGCGGGCCTTGAAGGCGTTGCGCCCCGAATGCTTGCCGAGAACGAGCTTGTTCTGGGCCCAGCCGACGTCCTCGGCGCGCATGATTTCGTAGGTTTCCCGATGCTTGAGGACGCCATCCTGATGAATGCCGGCTTCGTGAGCGAAGGCATTGGCGCCGACGACCGCCTTGTTCGGCTGCACGGGATAACCGGTGATCTGCGATACCAGCTTTGAGGCCGGAACGATCTGCGTCGTGTCGATCCGCGTCTCCACCGGAAAGACGTCACTGCGCGTACGCACCGCCATCACCACCTCTTCCAGCGAGGCATTGCCTGCCCGCTCACCGAGGCCGTTGATCGTGCACTCGACCTGGTGGGCGCCTGCCAGGACGGCGGCCAGCGAGTTGGACACCGCCAGCCCGAGATCGTTGTGGCAATGCACCGACCAGATCACCCGGTCCGAATTGGGCACGCGCTCGATCAGCTGGCGCATGGTTTCGGCGTACTGGAACGGGATGTTGTAACCCACGGTGTCCGGAACGTTGATCGTGGTCGCGCCCGCCTTGATCACTTCCTCGAATATCCGACACAAAAAGTCGAGATCCGAACGACCGGCATCCTCGGCGGAAAACTCGACGTCATCGGTATACTCGCGGGCCCAGCCGATGGCCCTGACCGCCTGCTCGACGACCTGATCCGGGCTCATGCGCAGCTTCTTTTCCATGTGGATGGGCGAAGTGGCAATGAACGTATGGACGCGCCCCGATTTTGCCGGCCTGATTGCCTCGCCAGCCTGGCGGATGTCGTTTTCGTTGGCGCGCGCCAGCGAACAGACGGTCGACTCCTTGATCGCGTGGGCAATCGCCTGGATGGAATCGAAATCGCCGGGCGAAGCCGCTGCAAAGCCGGCCTCGATCACGTCCACCCGCATCTTCTCGAGTTGGCGGGCAACGCGGAGCTTTTCTTCCCGGGTCATCGAAGCGCCGGGACTCTGCTCGCCGTCACGCAGGGTGGTGTCGAAGATTACCAGATGCTGTTTCATTTTCTGCTCCGAAGCGTCAAAGACCCCTGCGCTTGAACATGCCGACTAGAGCCAGCACATAGCCAGACAAACCGTAAAGGACAAAGAACCCGAACAGGGCGATCTCAGGGCTGTAGGCAACCAGGGCGAAACCCAGTGCAATGGCCGCCACCACAAAAAACGGCACGCTCTTGCGGAGGTTGATGTCCTTGAAGCTGTAGTAGCTGACATTGGAGATCATCGTCACGCCGGCAAAAATCGTCAGCCCGCAGGCCAGCCAGCGCACGTCGCTGCCAGGAATGCCAGTCTCGATCATCACCCAGACCAGGCCGGCCACCAGTGCAGCCGCAGCCGGCGAAGGCAGGCCCTGGAAATAGCGCTTGTCCATGACTTCCAGAGTGGTATTGAAGCGAGCCAGACGCAGGGCGGCACCAGCACAGTAGATGAAGGCGGCTATCCAGCCCAGCCGGCCTAGATCGCGCAAGGCCCATTCATAGATCACCAGCGCCGGCGCCGCGCCGAAGCTGACCATATCGGACAACGAATCGTACTCGGCACCGAAGGCAGACTGGGTATGCGTCAGACGTGCCACGCGTCCGTCGAGGCCGTCGAGCACCATGGCGATGAAAATGGCCATCGCCGCCCGCTCGAAGTCGCCCTGCATCGCCTGGACGATGGCGAAGAAGCCCGCAAACAGCGCCGCCGTGGTGAACAGGTTGGGCAGCACATAAATACCGCGCCGCTTGAGTTCCGGATTGAACAGGGCTTTACGGGGCTTGAGTTCGGTCATGGGTCACTACTGAATTGACGACAGCAAAAGGATACACCGTGCGCCGTCCATCTCCGCAAACAACAAGGGCGGTGCAGATTTCTACACCGCCCTTGCCAGGGGAGGCCAAGCACAAGCGCCAGCAACGATGCCTGTCGAGCCTGCTGTTACCTAGATCAGTTTCTGGACTGGTCGACGAGCTTGTTCTTCTTGATCCAGGGCATCATGTCGCGTAGCTTCTCGCCGACCTGTTCGATCGGGTGAGCAGCGGTCAGGCGTCGACGAGCGGTCATGGCCGGATAATTCGTGCGCCCTTCAAGGATGAACATCTTGGCGTAATCACCCTGCTGGATGCGCTTCAGGGCGTTGCGCATGGCGGCCCGGGACTGCTCGTTGATGACCTCGGGACCGGTCACGTACTCGCCATACTCCGCGTTGTTGGAGATCGAGTAGTTCATGTTGGCGATGCCGCCCTCGTACATCAGGTCGACAATCAGCTTCAGTTCGTGCAGGCACTCGAAATAGGCCATTTCCGGCGCATAGCCGGCTTCCGTGAGCGTTTCGAAGCCCATTTTGACCAGCTCGACGGCGCCGCCGCAGAGCACTGCCTGTTCGCCGAACAGGTCGGTTTCGGTTTCTTCGCGGAAGTTGGTTTCGATGACTCCGCCCTTGGTGCCACCGTTGGCCGCAGCGTACGACAGGGCGATGTCCCTGGCCTTGCCGGTCCTGTCCTGATGGACGGCAATCAGCGATGGCACGCCTCCCCCCTTCAGGTACTCGGAACGCACGGTGTGGCCCGGCCCCTTCGGCGCAACCATGATGACGTCGACATCATCGCGCGGAACGACCTGGTTGTAATGGACGTTGAAGCCGTGGGCAAATGCCAGTGCCGCACCTTTCTTCAGGTTGGGCGCGACTTCTTCGCTGTACACCTGCGGAATGTTTTCATCCGGCAAGAGCATCATGACGACGTCTGCCACCTTGACGGCCTTCCCTATTTCTTCAACCTTGAGGCCGGCGGCTTCGGCTTTCTTCCACGAAGCGCCACCCTTGCGCAGACCGACGGTGACCTTGACGCCGGAATCATTCAGGTTCTGCGCGTGGGCGTGGCCCTGGGAACCATAGCCGACGATGGTGACCTTCTTGCCCTTGATCAGGGAGAGGTCGGCATCCTTGTCGTAATAGACTTTCATGAAATCCTCGTAATGTGCAAATAGTCAGACTTTGAGAATACGGTCGCCGCGACCGATGCCGCAGACCCCGGTACGAACGGTTTCAAGAATCAGGCCGGCATCCAGTGCCGCGATGAAGGAGTCGAGCTTGGAACTGGATCCGGTCAACTCGATAACGTAGGTCGTTTCCGTAACATCGATGATGCGGCCACGAAAGATGTCAGCCATGCGCTTCATCTCCTCGCGATCCTTGCCGGTGGCGCGAACCTTGATCAGCATCAGTTCGCGCTCGACGTGGGCTGCTTCGGAAAGGTCGACCACCTTGACCACGTCAATCAGCTTGTTGAGTTGCTTGGTGATCTGCTCAAGCACTTCGTCCGAACCCCGGGTCAGGATGGTCATCCGCGACAGCGATGAATCTTCGGTCGGCGCCACGGTCAGCGATTCGATGTTGTAACCGCGGGCCGAGAACAACCCGGCCACACGGGAGAGAGCGCCCGATTCGTTTTCGATCAGGATGGAAATGATGTGTCGCATAGTCTGTTCCTCCCCCGCTTACAGTTCTTCAGCGAGGATCATTTCGGTCAGGCCCTTGCCAGCCGCAATCATCGGGAAAACATTGGCCGCCGGATCGATGATGAAATCCAGGAACACCAAATCGTCCTTGTGCTCGGTGAAAGCCTTGCGCAACGCCGGCTCGACGTCCTCCGGCTTCTCGATCTTCATGCCGACGTGGCCATAGGCTTCTGCGAGCCTGACAAAATCCGGGAGCGAGGTGACGTAGGATTCCGAGTAGCGTTTCGAATAGAACATTTCCTGCCATTGACGGACCATGCCCAACATGCCGTTATTCAGATTGATGATCTTGATCGGCAGACCGTACTGCTTGCAGGTCGACAATTCCTGGATGCACATCTGGATCGAGCCCTCGCCAGTGACGCAGGCCACCTGGGCACCCGGATGAGCCATCAGCACACCCATGCCATAAGGCAGGCCGACCCCCATCGTACCCAGACCGCCGGAGTTGATCCAGCGGCGAGGCTGGTCGAAATGGTAGTACTGGGCGGCGAACATCTGGTGCTGACCGACGTCGGAGGTAATGAAGGCATTGCCACCTGTCACCTCGTAGAGCTTTTCCATCACGTACTGCGGCATGATCATCTGATCCTGCTTGTAGCGCAGGCTATCGCGACCGCGCCATTCGGCGATCTGCTTCCACCAGTTGCCAAGTTCCGGATTGGCCTTGAACCCGGCAGCGGCCAGTTTGATCATTTCTTCGAGCACATCCGCCACATTGCCGACGATGGGCACGTCGACCTTAACACGCTTGGAGATCGACGACGGGTCAATGTCGATGTGGATCACGCGGCGCTTTTCCTCGCCGAAATGCTCCGGGTTGCCGATGACCCGGTCGTCGAAGCGCGCACCGACGGCGAGGATCACATCCGCATAGTGCATCGCGTTGTTGGCTTCATAGGTGCCATGCATGCCGAGCATGCCCACAAACTGCGGATCGGTGGCCGGATAACCGCCGAGTCCCATCAGCGTATTGGTAACCGGGAAGTTCAGCCGGCGCGCCAGTTCCGTCAGTTGGGGCGCTGCGTCCGAGAGGATTACGCCGCCGCCGGTATAGATGATCGGACGCTTTGCCTCCTGAAGCATCTGCACGGCCTTCTTGATCTGGCCGAGATGCCCCTTGACCACCGGGTTGTAGGAGCGCATCTGGATCGACTTCGGATACTCGAACTCGCAGACCTGGGCGGTAACATCCTTCGGGATATCCACCACCACCGGGCCAGGACGGCCGGTCGCCGCAATATGGAACGCCTTCTTGAGCGTCAGCGCCAGGTCCCTGACGTCCTTGACCAGGAAATTGTGCTTGACACAGGGACGGGTAATGCCCACCGCGTCACATTCCTGGAAGGCATCCTGACCGATGTAGGCCGTCGGCACTTGGCCGGTGATAACCACCACCGGAATCGAGTCCATATAGGCGGTGGCGATACCCGTGACCGTATTGGTGACCCCGGGACCCGAAGTCACGAGAGCGACACCGACCCTTTGCGACGATCGCGAGTAAGCGTCGGCAGCATGGACGGCAGCCTGCTCATGGCGGACCAGGATGTGCCTCACCTGATCCTGCTTGAAGAGTGCATCGTAAATGTGCAGAACGGACCCCCCGGGGTAACCGAATACACACTCGATCTTTTCTTCCTGCAGGCACCTGACTACAATTTCCGCACCACTGATCATCATTCTTGAGCCCAATTAAGCTGTTGCCTGAAAAACGTGTAACCTTAAAGCAGTGACCCTGTTCGGTCAAGGCGTTACAGCATAACCACAGCCTTTCCAAGGCCTTTCAACCGGAAGAGACAACCCTGGCCACACCCAACGAACTGGCTTTTTTTCTTGAATCCGTTGAACGGCGCGCGTTCAAGCAGGCGATGTTTGCCGTGCGCGAACAGGAAAATGCCCTCGATATTGTCCAGGACAGCATGCTCAAGCTCGCCGAAAAATATGGCGATCGTCCGGCTGACGAGTTTCCGATGCTCTTTCAGCGCATCCTGCAGAACACGATTCGCGACTTCTATCGGCGCAGCAAGGTTCGCTCGATGTGGACGACAGTTCTGTCAGCATTCTCGCCTGACGACGACGATGACCACGACCCGCTGGAGACCCTGGCCGCGGATGAGGGCCCGCATGGTCCGCGCACGCCGGAAGGTCAGCTTCTCCAGGCCCAGACCTTGACCGCAATCGAAGATGAGATAAAAAAGTTGCCGGCACGTCAACGAGAAGCCTTTCTCATGCGTTACTGGGAAGACATGGACGTCGCTGAGACCGCAGCGGCGATGGGCTGCTCAGAAGGCAGCGTCAAGACCCATTGTTCGCGCGCCACCAACGCGCTGGCAACCGCCCTGTCGGCAAGAGGTATCAAGCTATGAACGAAGAACGTTATGCATCGCGGGTTCGGCAGGCGCTGAACCATGGACTGAAAGACATCCCACCGGCCTCCACGCGGCGACTAGAGGCGGCACGCCATCTGGCGCTGTCGCGCCAGAAGCAGGAGGTTTCCCAGTTGATACTGGCCGGCAAGCACAGTCACGGCCGTTTCCATTTCATGTCGGAAAATCGCTACCTGCGGCAAATACTGGCCGTCCTGGCGCTGTTGCTCGGCATGTGGATTTCTTTCTACCTAGACAGTGTAAAGTACGTTACGGCACTTGAAGAAGTGGACAGTGCGTTACTTTCCGATGACCTCCCCCCCGAGGCCTTTCTGGATAACGACTTCTTCAAATGGTTAAAAGACGACACATCGGCGGAGTAATCCTCGGGCTGGCTCTGGTCGGAACACTTGCCGCCGAGCCGCCAACCACCGCAGTCATAGGCACTCCGCCGCAACCCGGCTGGAGCCTTCTAAGCGCACAGCAAAAAGCCATACTGGCACCACTCGCGGCGGAATGGGACAAACTGGACAATGTTCGCCGCAAGAAGTGGCTGGGAATCGCCGAGCGCTATCCCGGCATGAAGCCGGAAGAGCAGCGACGCATGCAGGATCGTATGCGCGAGTGGGCGATTCTGACCCCCGAACAGCGTGCCAAGGTTAGGGACAGCTACAAGGAGTTCAGCCAGCTCCCTTCGGAGCAGAAGCAGACGGTCAAGCAGAAGTGGGAGGCCTATTCGAGTCTGCCTCCCGAGGAGCAGCAGCGCTTGCGCCAGGAAGGCAAGTCGTCCAGGCTTCTTGCGCCGCCACCGGTCGCCGAGCCAGCACCACCTCCTCAGGAGCAGGTTGCGGGGGAGGCGGAAAACACGGCGACTGCCCAGCAACCTGCCGAGCCCGCGAAGAATTGATGACCTATGCTATGCCCGGCATCGGGCGCCGGCTCGCGAGCTTGCTGTATGAGAGTCTGGTCGTATTTGCCGTGCTGTTGATCGGTTTCCTGTTGCCGCAGATCCTGCTGTCAGGATTTGGCCTTGTCATGGCGGGCAGGTTGCTATGGCTGCATGTGCTGGTGCTGCTGATGGTCTATTTCGTATGGTTCTGGCTCAATGGCGGGCAGACGCTGCCCATGAAGACCTGGAAACTGCGTCTTGTCGGTGCCGATGGGCGAAGACCAAGACCAATGCAAGCCCTGTTACGCTATCTGGCTGCGTGGCCCAGTATCCTGTTGTGCGGCTTCGGGCTGTTCTGGGCGTTGTTCGACAAGGACCGGCAATTCCTGCATGACCGCATCGCCGGCACTTGCATCATCTTCGCCGAAGGGCGATGAGTACTCCGCCTCAGCGGCGCTCGACCCACCACAGCATCACGATGGCTGCCAGCAGGAACATTGCCGAGGGCGCTACGGCGCTGGCAAAAGGCGGCCACGAGTTGATTGCGCCGAGATTCGAGAAAAGGCCGTTGAGCATATAGAAGAGGATGCCGAACATCACGCCAACGAAAAGTTTCAGGCTAACCCCGCCGACCCGGCTGTGCGAGTACCCGAAGGGCAACGCCAAGGCCACCATCACGAAGGCTGTCAGAGGATACACCAGCTTTTTCCAGATCGCGATCTCGTAACGGTCAGTCTTCTGCCGGTTCTCCGACAAATGCTGCAGATAACCCGACAGCCCGACGAGTGACATCCGGTCCGGTGACACCATCAATGTCGACAACAACTCCGGGGTGACCGCCGACCTCCACTCGTCCGTCTCCATCCGCTCGACCCGTGCCGTATCACCTTCAAGTATCGTCCGCACGACACCGTGCAAGAGCCAGTATTCCGGCGGACTGAAAATCGCCTCTCGGGCTTCGGTAACCGACTCGAGCGCGTTCGCCGCGTCGAACTTGTAAATGCGGACAAACTGCAGACGCCCATCGGGAGTTGCAAAACGGACGTTGATGAAACTTCGTCCGTCCTTTAGCCAGAGGCCGGTCATGAAGCCATGCTGTGCGATAACCCTGCTCAACGCCCGCGCTCGCAGTTCCTGGGCATGACGTTCGGACACCGGCGCCAGCACCTCGCCGACCAGCATGGTGAGCAGTGCCAGCAGTCCGGCAACCCTAAACAGGGTCAGCAGCAGATCGCGCGTCGCCAACCCGGAGGCGCGGAGCACTGTGATTTCGGAATGCCGGGCAAGCGTGGAAAGCGCATAAAGAGTGCCGATCAGCGCCGCGATCGGAATCAGTTCGTAAACCAGCCCCGGAAGACCCAAGGCCACGAAAATGACGGCGTGACTAAACTGATAGCCGGCTTTTCCGACATTGGGCAGTTCATTGACCAGATTGAAGAAACTGAAGAGTGCGAGGAATGCCGCGAGCACCAGAAAAATGGCTGCAAATGCCTCGCGCATCAGGTAACGCTGGTAGAGATGCAGGTGGAACATCAGACGCCCCTTCTCTGCCACGGCATCAATACCGCGATCCGCCTGTAGAACAGCAGCAACAGCGGCAGTGTCATCAGGGCATGAGCCGCCCAAACGCCAATCGAGAACGACAGCTTGCCCTGCGCGACCCAAGCCTGGCTGAGCGACATCAGGTTGTTGTAGATGGCGTAGATCAGAATGGCGATCAGCATGTTGGCGGAACGGCCGGCGCGCGGATTCACATAGGAAAGGGGAATTGCCATCAGCGCAAGGATGATGGCGGATACCGGCATTCCGATCCGCCACAGCAACTCCCCACGCGCCTGTTTGCTGGTCTCGCGCACCAGTTCGGTGAGTGGCAGGCGGCTCGGAGAACGTTCCCCCGGCTTGATCTCGCCATCCTCGGTGCGGACCTTGTAGCGCTCGAAATCCATGACCTTGAACCGCGGCGTTCCCGGCTCGACCTCGTAACGTCGGCCATTTTCCAGAACCACGAAGCGGTCGCCGTTGGGCTCGATTTCCTGATAACCGGTATCGGACATCACCACGCCCAGTTTGCCCTCCTGCATTGACGCGACAAAGACATTGCCGACCCTGCTTGCATCGTCAGCCAGTGACTCGACGAAGATCACGCGTTGCCCGCTCTTGGCTTCGCGGAACAGGCCCGGCGTCACCTGCGAGACATCGCTGCGCGCCGAGAGGCGCTGCTTGTATTCATCCGCGTTGTGTTGGGCCCAGGGAGACAGGAAGCCGGATAGAACTGCAATGGCCAGCACGATCGGCCAGGCAAACTTTAGTACCGGGCGAATCCAAGCCGTCAACGGCTGGCCGCAGGAGAACCAGACCACCATTTCCGAATCACGGTAAGCGCGCGAGAGCGTAAGCAGAATCGCGACGAACAGCGTCAGGGAGAGCAGTACCGGCATGAAATTCAGGGTCGCGAAACCGAGCAGCGACGCCACCGCCTCGGGCGCGGTTTTTCCACCTGCGGCTTCCTTCAACAAGCGAATGAGTTGCGTTGAGAGGAGGATCGCCAGCAGGGCGACACCGATGCCGGATGCTGCTTGGGCCAACTCGCGCCGCGCGGCGCGCTCGAATATCATGCTTTGACGAAACCAAAAAAATGCGAGGATAATCCTGCGGATATTGAGATATCCATCACTGGAGCAGCAAGTGGAATTTAGCATAAAAAGCGGCAGCCCTGAGAAACAGAGAAGCGCTTGCGTCGTCGTCGGGGTTTTCGAGTCAAGAAAGCTTACCCTGCCCGCCGAATTGGTGGACAAGGCTGCCGGCGGCTACATTTCCGACGTCGTCCGGCGTGGGGACATGGAAGGCAAGGCCGCGTCCACCCTGCTGCTGCACAATGTTCCCGGCACACTCTGCGACCGTGTCCTGCTGGTTGGCCTCGGCAAGGAAAAGGAGTTTCACGAGAAGGAATTCATCAGCGCCATCCGCGTCGCCGTCAAGAAGGTTGACGAGACAGGGGCTTTCGACGCGTCCCTCTTCCTGACCGAATTGCCCGTCAGGAAGCGGAGCGTCGCCTGGCGCGTGCGTCAGACAGTGATGATCGCACTGGAAGCCACGTACCGTTTCGACAAGTTCAAGAGCAAGAAGGACGAGGTACGCCGCCCATTACGCAAGTTGACACTGGCAGTGGAGCGGCGAAATGAACATGGGCAGGCTGAACAAGGATTGGCACAAGGAATTGCAATCGCCGAGGGGATGGCCGTGGCGAAAAATCTCGGCAACCTGCCACCGAACATCTGTCACCCGGCGCATGTGGCCGAGCAGGCCCAGGCGATGGCGCGGGAATTCAACCTGGAATGCGAGGTTCTCGAGCGCGCCGACATGGAAAAGCTCGGCATGCACTCCCTGCTCGCAGTTGCCGCCGGTTCGCACCAGCCGCCCAAGCTGATCGTGCTCAGCTACCGGGGCGCCACGGCTGGAGAAAGGCCTGTCGTCCTGATCGGGAAGGGTGTCACTTTCGATACCGGTGGCATTTCGTTGAAACCGGCAGCCGAGATGGACGAAATGAAGTACGACATGTGCGGTGCCGCCGGCGTACTGGGTACCCTGCAGGCGGTCGCGCGGCTGAAGTTGCCCATCAACCTGACGGTCATTGTCCCGGCTACCGAAAACATGCCCGGTGGCGGGGCCACCCGCCCGGGTGACATCGTCACCTCGATGTCCGGACAGACGATCGAAATCCTCAACACCGATGCCGAAGGCCGCCTGATCCTGTGCGATGCGCTGACCTATGCCGAGCGTTTCAAGCCGGACACCGTCATCGACGTCGCGACGCTGACCGGCGCCTGTGTCGTCGCCTTGGGCGGCGTCGCCAGCGGCCTCTTCGCCAACCGCGACGCGCTGGCCCATCAACTGCTTGCTGCCGGCGACGAGGCACACGACCGCGCATGGCACATGCCGCTGTGGGACGATTATCAGGAGTTGCTGAAGAGCCCGTTCGCCGACATGGGCAACATCGGTGGCCGCTGGGCCGGGGCCATTACCGCCGCCTGTTTCCTGTCGCGCTTCACCAAGAAATTCAAGTGGGCGCACCTCGACATCGCCGGCACGGCCTGGAAGTCGGGAGTCGACAAGGGCGCCACGGGGCGGCCTGTCGCCCTGCTTACCCACTACCTGCTGCAACACGCCGGCCAGCTGAATTGACCCAGGTCTTTTTCTACCATGGCGCGTCGGACAAGATCGCCGCCGCCTGTGCGCTGCTCGGCGGAGCCTACGCCAAGAACAAGCCGGTACTGGTCTACGCACCGGAAAATGACGTCGCCAGCGACGTCGACCGCATGCTGTGGACCCATTCCGCGCTGAGTTTTGTGCCGCACTGCCGGAGCGGGTCTCCCCTCGCCGGCGAAACCCCGATCCTGATCACCGACAATCTTGATCAACCGCCGCAGGACGACCGCCTGATGAATCTCAGCCAGGTCATTCCCCCCGGTTTCTCGCGTTTCCACAGCCTGATCGAGGTAGTGGGCCGGGAGGAGGCCGACCGCAGCGGCGCCCGCGATCGTGTCAAGTTCTACAAGGATCGCGGTTATGAGGTCCGCTATTTCGACCTCGGCGAGCGTTAGGGAAAAGCCGATGAGCAGTCCCATCCTTGCCCGTGCCGACAAATTGATGCGGCGGCGAAGTTCGCGAAGCGCCGAAAACGACGACGTGCCGGTTCTTGTCGACGCCATCGACCCGGATACGGACATCCCGGTTCTGCTCGATGCCGAGCCTGCCGCTGCGGCTCCCGAACCACCCCCCGAAATGAAACCCGCGGCAGAGCCGCAAGCAGGCGTCGCGCTTGACGGAGAGATGCTCGACATCATCGCCCACGAACTGACCCGCCGCGTCAGCGAGCGGCTGGCGGCAGAACTCCCCGGCATCATCGAATCCACCGTCCGCGATTTCCTGGCCGAGCCGGAAATACTCGCCGTGATCCAGCCGCGCGACTGAGATCGCGGCGAAGCCGGGGCGGCGCTCCGGTATAATTTCGGGTTTTCCCCTTTCATTCCAGACAGATGGAACTCGCAAAAGCTTTTGAGCCGGCGGATATCGAACGCCGCTGGTATCCCGAGTGGGAAGCCAAAAATTACTTCGCTGCCGGCGTCGACCGCAGCAAGGCCGACAATTTCTGCATCCTGCTGCCGCCGCCCAACGTGACCGGCACGCTGCACATGGGCCACGGCTTCAACCAGACGATCATGGACGCGCTGACCCGCTACTACCGGATGCGCGGCCACAACACGCTGTGGCAGCCGGGCACCGACCACGCCGGCATCGCGACGCAGATCGTCGTCGAGCGCCAGCTGGACGCCCAGGGCATTTCGCGCCACGACCTCGGCCGCGAGAAATTCCTGGAAAAGGTCTGGGAATGGAAGGACTACTCGGGCGGCACGATCACCCGCCAGATGCGCCGCCTGGGCACCAGCCCGGACTGGCAGCGCGAACGCTTTACGATGGACGCCGGTCTCAACCAGGTCGTCACCGAAACCTTCGTCGGCCTCTACAACGAGGGCCTGATCTACCGCGGCAAGCGCCTGGTCAATTGGGACCCGGAACTGCACACCGCCGTCTCCGACCTCGAAGTCGTCTCCGAGGAAGAAGACGGCTTCATGTGGCACATAAAGTACCCATTTGCGGATGGTCAGTGGCATTCGATTATTGGCCCCGATGGCCAACCAGACATGATTGACGGTCTGGTTGTTGCAACAACACGCCCCGAAACGATGCTTGGCGATGTGGCGGTAATGGTTAACCCCGACGACACTCGTTTCGCCCCCCTTGTTGAAGCAGGTGTCAAACTAAGATTGCCGCTGACCGGACGCGAAATCCCGATCATCGCCGATTCCTACGTCGAACTCGAATTTGGCACTGGCTGCGTCAAGGTCACCCCGGCGCACGATTTCAACGACTACGCCGTCGGCCAGCGCCATGGCCTGCCGATGATCTCGATCCTGACGCTGGATGGAAAATTAAAAAGCAAGAGGAGCGATGATCTTTCGTTCGCCTATGCTGCGGAATCTGAAGAGGGCACAACGCTTGCCGACAATGCCCCGCTTGAAGGCAAGTGGACGATTGATCACATTCCGAAGAAATATCAAGGCATGGATCGCTTTGACGCTCGGAAACAAGTTGTCGTTGACCTAGAAGAACAAGGCCTTCTTATCAAGACCGACAAGCACAAACTGAAAGTCCCGCGCGGCGACCGTACCGGCGTGATCATCGAGCCGATGCTCACCGACCAGTGGTTCGTCGCCATGTCCAAGCCCGGCGACGACGGCAAGTCGATCACCGAGAAGGCGCTTGAGGTCGTGCGCTCCGGGGAAATCCGGTTCTATCCGGAAAACTGGGTCAATACCTACAACCAGTGGCTGAACAACATCCAGGACTGGTGCATTTCCCGCCAGTTGTGGTGGGGCCACCGGATTCCGGCGTGGTACGGCGAAAACGGCGAGACCTTCGTCGCCCACGACGAGGCCGAGGCGCGCGCCCAAGCCGCCAAGGCAGGCTATACCGGCGCGTTGACGCGCGACCCGGACGTCCTCGACACCTGGTATTCGTCCGCCCTGTGGCCGTTCTCGACGCTGGACTGGACCGGCGACGAAGCGCTTGATGCGGTCAACCCGATTTTGCAGCAATATTTGCCGTCGACCGTGCTGGTCACCGGTTTTGACATCATCTTCTTCTGGGTCGCCCGCATGGTCATGATGACCAAGCAGATCACCGGCCAGATCCCGTTCAAGCACGTCTATGTGCACGGCCTGATCCGCGATGGCGAAGGCCAGAAGATGTCGAAGTCGAAGGGCAACGTGCTCGACCCGATCGACCTGATTGACGGCATCGGCCTCGACGCGCTGATCGAAAAGCGCACAACTGGCCTTATGAACCCGAAGCAGGCCGAGAGCATCGCCAAGAAGACGAAGAAGGAGTTCCCGGAGGGCATCCCCGCCTTCGGCACCGACGCGCTGCGCTTCACCTTCGCTTCGCTCGCCAGCCCCGGCCGCGACATCAAGTTCGACCTCAGCCGCTGCGACGGTTACCGCAATTTCTGCAACAAGCTGTGGAACGCCACGCGCTTCGTGCTAATGAACGTTGCGGGCCACGACCTCGCGCTCGACCATGAGCAGAAGGCCGGCGGCGTTTGTGTCGTACCCGAAGGCGAAGCCCGGCTCAAGTTCAGTTTCGCCGACCGCTGGATCGTCAGCCAGTTGCAGCGCGTCGAGCAGGAAGTCGAGCAGCACTTCACCGACTACCGCTTCGACCTCGTCGCCCAGGCAATCTACAAATTTGTCTGGGACGAGTTCTGCGACTGGTATCTGGAAATCGCCAAGGTCGAGGTCCAGACCGGTGACGATGCCCAGCAGCGCGGCGCGCGGCGGACGCTGGTGCGCGTGCTGGAAGCCGTCCTCCGCCTTGCTCATCCGCTGATTCCCTTCGTCACCGAGGAACTGTGGCAGACGGTGGCGCCGATCGCCGGGCGCAAGACACACGACTCGATCATGCTCGCCGCCTACCCGCACGCCGACCTGTCGCGCCTCGACCCCGCTGCGGAAGCCAAGGTCGAGCGCCTTAAGGCGCTGGCCTACGCCTGTCGCAACCTGCGCGGCGAGATGAATGTTTCGCCAGCGCAGCGGATGCCGTTGCTGGTCGCCGGTGGCGGCGCCGAGATCGCCGAATACGCGCCCATCCTGCAAGCGCTGGCCAAGCTTTCCGAGGTGCAGATCGTCGCCGACATGCCGGCCGATGCGCTAGCACCGGTCGCCGTTGTCGGCGAGACGCGGCTGATGCTCAAGGTGGAAATCGACATCGCCGCCGAGCGCGAGCGTCTGGCCAAGGAGATCGACAAGCTGGAAAAGCAGATTGCGATCGCCCGCGGCAAACTCGGCAACGAGAGCTTCGTCGCCCGCGCTCCGGCTGCGGTGGTCGATCAGGAAAAGCAGCGCCTGGCCGATTTCACGGCCACGCTGGAACAGCTCAAACCCCAGCTTGCCCGGCTGGGACACTGAAAAAGGGAATTTATGTCCGGCGACCACCGCAGTTTTCTTGCCAAGATCTTCCTGGCCATGATGATCTTCACCGGCCTCGTCTGGGTATGGACCGTGGCCTTCATCATCTCCTGGCCATGGGAGAAAAGTAACGTCTGGAAGCCCGAGTTCCGGGTCGTCGCCGTCTGCGCCAACAATGAGCCTTGCGGCGTCGCCTATCGCGACCTCGCGGAGGCCAAGGCCAAGGGCCTCTACAAGTCGCTGACACCCGCCGAACCGGCTGGCGATATCGAGGAAGAGCGTAACTGGCTGAAATGGAAGGTCGACAAGGGAGTCATCGAAGCCAAGGCGTCTTCCTGGCACTTCCAGACCACCATCCGCTACAAGGTGGAAGACGACACCCCGATCCTGATCGAATATCAGGACGTGGCGGCCAAGGCTTTCTACTTTGGCATTGCGGCAGGCCTGTTCTCGCTGATTGGCCTCTACCTGCGCAAGCTGCGCGGCTGATGGTTACGGTCGACCGCCTGAAATGGCTAATTTTCAGGCAGTCGAAACTCTTGCCCGCCAAAGCCATCTGACATGGGCCGCCTGCTCCTCACCTGAAGATGCCCCATAACCTCAGCCTCATCACCACCATTACCGCCGCCTTCGGGCTGGCGCTGATTTTCGGCGTCGTCGCCGCGCGCCTGCGCATGCCGCCGCTGGTCGGCTACCTGCTGGCCGGCGTGATGATCGGCCCGGCCACGCCGGGCTTCGTCGCCGATGTCAATCTCGCCGGGCAACTGGCCGAAATCGGCGTCATGCTGCTGATGTTCGGCGTCGGCCTGCATTTCTCGCTGGAAGACCTGCTGGCCGTCAAGCGCATCGCCATCCCCGGCGCCATCGTGCAGATCGCCGTCGCCACCGCGATGGGCATGGGGCTGACCCTGTTCTGGGGCTGGGAACCCGGCGCCGCGCTGGTCTTCGGCCTGGCACTGTCGGTCGCCAGCACCGTGGTCCTGCTGCGGGCACTCGAAGCCCGCGGCGTGCTGGACTCGATCAACGGGCGCATCGCCGTCGGCTGGCTGGTGGTCGAGGATCTGGTCATGGTCCTCGTCCTCGTCCTGCTGCCGCCGCTCGCCGGCATGCTGGGCGGACAGCAAGCGGGCGCGGCCGCCGCCGTCTCAGGTGAAATCTGGACCACCCTGGGCCTCACATTCGCCAAGATTGCCGCATTCATCGCGCTGATGCTGGTCGTCGGGCGCCGCCTCTTGCCCCGCCTGTTGTGGCTGGTGGCCAAGACCGGCTCACGCGAACTATTCACCCTGTGCGTCATCGCCGCCGCGGTCGGCGTCGCCTACGGTTCCGCCCACCTGTTCGGGGTTTCCTTCGCGCTCGGCGCATTCTTCGCCGGCATGACGATACGCGGCTCGGAATTCAGCCACCGCGCCGCCGAGGAATCGTTGCCGCTACGCGATGCGTTCTCAGTCCTCTTCTTTGTCTCGGTCGGCATGCTGTTCGACCCGCAGATTCTCATCGCCGAGCCAGCCAAGGTGGTCGCCGTCACCGCCATCATCATGCTCGGCAAGACCCTCGCCGCGGTTGCCCTCGTCCTCGCCTTCCGCTACCCGCTCAATACGGCGCTGACGGTCGGCGCCAGCCTGGCCCAGATCGGCGAGTTCTCCTTCATCCTGGCCGGGCTGGGCGCTACGCTCGGCCTGATGCCACGGGAAGGGCAAAGCCTGCTGCTGGCCGGCGCGCTCATCTCGATCGCCTGCAACTCGCTTATTTTCGCCGCCATTGCTCCCCTTCAGACCTGGCTGCGCGCCAACTCGGCCGTCGCGCGCCGACTCGAGCACCGCGCCGATCCGCTGGCGGAACTGCCGATGAGCACCGACCAGGCGCAACTCACCGGCCAGATCGTGCTGGTCGGCTACGGCCGGGTCGGCCAGCGCATTGCCGCCCTGCTCGCCGAACGCGGGGTCAACCATGTCGTCGTCGAACAGAACCGCGAACTGGTCGAGAAGCTGCGCGCCCGGAACATTCTGGCCGTCTACGGTGATGGCAGCAAGCCAGGCGTGCTTATCCAGGCCCACATCGCCCGCGCCGGCATGCTGGTGATCGCCACGCCGGATGCCTTCGACGCACGCAAGATGCTGGAGATCGCCCGCACCCTGAATCCCGGCATCGAGTCGGTGCTGCGCACGCACAGCGCGGAAGAAGCCGAACTGCTGCAGCGCGAGAAGGCCGGCGCCGTGTTCATGGGCGAACACGAGCTGGCGCGCGGCATGGCGCAACATATCCTGACGCGCATGGGATTGGCTCGCAAGCCGTCGGCGAATCACTGAGCCGGCTGCGGTCGACGCCTGAAAAAGGCCGATTTTCAGGGCGTCGGTGATTCAAGGCACACCGCAATCAACCCGCGCAAGGCGTTGCCGAGCCAGAAACCGTGCTGCAAGTCCTCGGGCCACAGCACCGCCTCGCACGCCTCGCCGCTGGCCAGCAGTGCAGCGCGCAGCACCCCCGGCAGCGCGCCGCAACTCAGCGGAGGTGTCAGCAATTGCCGATCGCGCTCGACGAAAACGTTGCTGCGCGCGCCCTCGGCCACCTCGCCCCGCTCATTCAGAAACACCAGGTCGAAGACGGCAGAGTCTGTTGGCAGATTACGCAGCGCGTCATCGTAGACGCGGCGTTCGCTGGTCTTGTGCCCGCGCAGCGGATCGCCGGAGTCGATGGGAGTTGCCGCCAGCCGGGCATACCGGATTCCCCCGGGTTCGTCCGCCAGCGGGAAACACTGCGCCGCGAGGTTACCGTTCTTCGCCAGCATGACCCGCACCCGCCAGATTCCGTTCGCCGGCTGCGCGTCAAGGCAGCCGCGAAGGGCGTCTTCATCGAGGGCGAAACCAAGCCAATCCGCCGACCGGCGCAGCCGGGACAGATGCCCGGCAAGGAGGGGGTACTGCCCATTTTCGCGACGCAGGGTTTCGATCAATTGCAGCCCGGGGTCACAATCGCGCAGAAAATCCGCCTTGAGCATGCATTCCTGCCATTCGGCCGCCGGTTCCGAATCGGCGACGATGCCGCTGCCGATGCCCAGCCTGCCCGTCCGGTCAGCCGCAAGTTCCAGCGTGCGGATGGCGACGTTGAGGCGGAAGTCGCCGTCCGGGGCGATCCAGCCGAAAGCGCCGGTGTACAAGCCGCGCGGCGCCTGCTCGAGTTCCGCGATGATCTGCATGGCGCGAATCTTCGGCGCCCCGGTAACCGAGCCGCAGGGAAAGAGCGCGCGGAGGATTGCCGCAAGGCCGATGCCGGGAGCGTTCGCCGACACTTCCGACACCATCTGCCAGAGCGTCGGGTAATCCTCGATTTCGAACAGGCGCTCGACCCTGACGCTGCCGCTCGCCGCGACCCGCCCGAGATCGTTGCGCAGCAGGTCCACGATCATCAGGTTTTCGGCTCGGTCCTTGGCTGAGGCGCGCAGGCGGTCCGCAGGTTGCCCGCGCGCCAGCGTTCCCTTCATCGGTCGCGTGACCAGACGAGTACCTTCCCGTTCCAGGAATAGTTCCGGGGACAGCGAAACGATGCCGCCCGCGGCATCGCCGAGGAAGCCGCCGTAGCTGACGGGCTGGCGGGCGCGCAGTCTGGCGTAGAGCGCCAGAGGATGGCCAAACCATTGAAATGTCAGCGGAAAGGTGAAGTTAACCTGATAACAGTCGCCGGCGGAAATGTAGTCCCGGATGCGGTCGACGGCAGCCG
>ERZ724507.253-NODE-253-length-24360-cov-16.447398_pt1 | contig 24360 bp, 19 predicted proteins | sample MGYA00376040_ERZ724507 | MGnify/ENA primary metagenome ERZ724507 (study PRJEB28724, sample SAMN07190883) | activated sludge metagenome | isolation source: activated sludge of sewage treatment plant in Hong Hong | place: Hong Kong | collected 2016-03-17 ...
TCTCTGCGGTCACCACGCCCTTCCGCCCATCCCGCGAGCAGAATACCCATAACAACGCGACCACCAGGCCGATCAGGGCCGACAAATAAAACACCGATTGCCAGTGATAGTTCACCATGACCCAGGAGGCGAGGGGGGGCGTGATGGCGGCGCCGATGCCGATCCCGCCGATCGCGATGCCGATGCCGAGCCCACGTTGCCCCGGCGGCATCCAGTCGGCCACGGCGCGATTGAAATTCGGCAGGGCCACCGACTCGCCCACGCCGAGTAGGAAACGCACAATGACCAATGCGCCCACGGTACCGACCAACGTGGCCAACGGCAGGGTGGCGACGACGGCAGTCAACACCGTGCAGAGCGACCACCAGACCAACGCGCAGGCCAATACCACCCGTGCTCCCCAACGATCGCCCAGGCGACCGCCGGGAATTTGGCAGAGCGCATAGCCGAACACGAACGCGGAAAACACGTAGCCCATGTCCTGATCGGTGAGGCCATAGGCAGGCATCATCTGTCGGGCCGTGACGGAAATGTTGACCCGGTCCATGTAGGTCACCGCGCTGATTGCAAACAGCAAGGCAAGGATGCCCCAGCGCGGTTGTCCCGTCGAGGTGTCAGACCTCACTCGTGATTCTCCCAGTGCCCCGCCGACCGGCGGCCGGCGCATTATAGACCCGTGCATGCACGAGGTGAACTGTGAAAGGAGAGGGATAGAGACCTTTCACGTTTTACGCCTCTGAAGCACGCCTCTGTATGGATTTCACGCGCACGCATCCAGTACACTGCGTTGTTGCTCTACTTAGAGGAGGATCAGTGAGGGTTCGTCCCCGCACGGTGGTGCTGTCGCTACTTGGCCTAGTGGTCGCGGGGGTACTCATCCTCCTTTATTCGCGCGAGTTGTTCGGCGTCGACATCCTCAAAAACTTCTTCCTTCAGCAACTCGAAACCAGCCTGCGCCGTAAGATCGAAGTCGATCGCATCAAACTCGTGGTGCTGCCCAGCATTCGCCTCGAACTCACCAACGTCGGCATTTACGGCCACGATGACCCAACCCACGTCGTTTTTTCCGCCAAAGAAATCGATATCGTGCTGCGCCTGCTCCCGCTGCTGAAGAAGCAGGTGGTGGCCAAACGCATCTTTCTCAATGAACCGACGGTGACATTGATCCGCAACCGGTCCGGCCACTGGAACGTGCTGGCCGGATTGCCCTCAGCGGCCAAAGACGAATCAGCCTACCAGATGTTCAGTCGTCTGCTCCAAATCCGTGAGGCGACCATTCAGAAAGGCCATATCACCGTCACCGACGAAGCGCGACCAGACGGGGTCCGGACGACCAAGCTGGAATCGGTCGAAATGGCGCTCAAAGTCTATCCAGGAAAGGCCCAAGGAGACCTGCATATTTCCGCGGCGCTGCCGACCACCGGCGTCCCCTCGTCCGTTTCCCTGACCGGCACGATCAGTCTGAGCGAATCGTCCTCCTCGTTGGCGGCCGAGGAGCCCTATTCGGTCCATCCCGCGTTTCAATTCGAGGGCGAGATCGACACGAACAACCTGCGTCTGCGCGAGGCCGCCGACTTCTTCGGCCCCAGGCCGGTTCCCCAGCAACTGCAGGGCGGTGCTAGCCTCCAAAGCCATATCCGCGTGGCCCCTGGTGTCGCGGGCTATGACGTGGTGCTCACCAAAATTGCCGCCAATGTCGATGAGCTGGCCGTCACCGGCAAGGCCAACATGGCCGGGCTGCTGACCTCGCAACCGACGTTTTCCATCACCTTCGCCGCGCCCTCGATCGACCTTCGGCAGCTCTTCGCGCGGATACCGGCGCAGTGGATCCACGCGCAATTGCCGGCGCTCGTTGAACGGCGACAACTGGGCGGCACAGTGGAGATCCTCTCCGCCACCCTGACCGGCGCCACGGCACCCAGCCCGCAACTGTCGCTCACGGGCGATTTCCGCATCGACAAAGGCACGGCCCTCATCGGCAACGACCTCGTACCGACCCAGGATCTGACGGCCACCGTCTCGGTGGAACCGGGACGCATCCGCGTCGGCAAGCTGAGCGGCGAGTACGGGAACCTGACGATCACCGACGGCAAAGCTGTGGTCTCGTTTCTGGACGACGGGCCCTGGATGGAATTGGACATCAGCGGCGACATGACGGCCGCCGACCTCGTGAAATTTCTCACCAAGACCATTCGCGCAGACAAGCTCACGTCGCTGCTCGCGCAGTCGCGTGAAATCGAGGGGCAGACCCATCCGACGTTCCGCCTCGTCGGCCCGCTGGACAAACCGGACGGCATCACCTTCGCGGGCGGGGAGGTGTTGACCGAGCAGGTCAGCCTCCTGAATCCGTCGTTGCCGCAACGGCTGACGGCCATGCACGGGCGCATCATCTTCTCGCAAACCGGCGGCGTGCAGTTCGATCAGGTCACGGCCAACGTCGGGGAGGCCCAACTCCAGTTCAACGGCATGATCGGCGGCGGTACGCCCAGCGTCTTCCAGGATTTCGTGATTCGCGCGAAGGGCAGCGCCACCCAACTTCGACAGATGCTCTCGGCCGGCACCTTTCCCGACGACCTGTTGTACGGCATGGTCACCGCCAAGGTGCAGCTGTCCGGCCCGTCCGGTGCACCGCATCTGCGCGGAGAAATCGGCCTGAACGAGGCGAAGCTCGTGCTCCCGACGCTCGGCGAAAAACCGTTCGGCTCACCGGCCTCCCTGGAACTCGACGCCGATGTGACCAAAGGCACCGGCCTGGTCATTTCGCGCCTTGAACTCGTGGTGCCGCCGCTGCGGCTGCCGCTGAAGGGCCGCATCATCCTGGGCGATCAGTTCTCGATCGACGCCTCACTCGCCACGGGCACCGTGTCCGTCTCCAGTCTGCCGGAATGGGTCTACCGCAGTGGATTCGAGGCCGGCAGACTTGAAGTCTCCATGGACGTGAAGGGGGCGGATGCCGAGTGGAAAAACTGGCGGACGAGTGGGTGGCTCGCGCTCACCAACGGCCTGATGACGCTGAAAGGCGTGGACGGCGCGGTCGAAGACATCTACCTTCGCTTGAAGTTTTCCAAGAACATCGCCGACATCAAACAGTTGTCGTTCCGGATCAAGGACAGCGATGTGAGCCTCTCGGGGGCATTAAAGAATTGGACGACCAAACCGGTCATCGCGGTCAAAATCGAATCGGCGCAGATGGATCTCGACCTGCTCATCCCCAAGGGGCACCGTTCGCCGATCCGGGAATTTCTGGAGACGTTGGCCTCGACCAGCCAGGTGAGCGCCACCGCCACCATCGAAAAAGGCCTCTATAAGCATCTGCGGGTCGGTGGGCTCTCGGGACGGCTCACCATTCAAGACGGCATGCTGGATCTCGACCGCGTCGTGACACAATCGGGCACCGGCCATGCGGCGGGCCGGATGGTGGTGCACCTGCCGAAGGGCGAGCCGGCTGAAACGGAAACCTCGGTGCGCATGACCGGCATTCCCGTCGAAGCCCTGCTCCCGCTGCTCGGCGCGAACGATCAACCGGTGACCGGCGACATGAAGCTCACCGGCGCGCTGCGCGGGCACGGACGCAATCCGCACGGCATCCTGCCCACACTGAATGGGAAGGTTGAACTTGTCCTGCAGGATGGCCGCATCCTCAAAACGGAAAAGCGTGCCATCTGGAAGATCCTGTCCATCCTGAACCTACCGGCCGTCCTGCAAGGCAAGGTTGATCTTGAAAAAGAAGGGCTCCAGTACAACCGCGCCAGCGCCACCCTGACGGTGCAGAACGGCTTGGTAAAGACGCAGAACATCATTCTGGACAGCCCGGTACTGAAGATCTCGGCCGTCGGCAGTTACGACTTGCCCACCGATCAGCTCGACATGATCTGGGCGGTCAGCCCCTTCGGCTCCTACTCGCAGTTTTTGAAATCGATCCCGCTCTTCGGGCGCCTGATGGCCGGAGACCGCAAGGGGCTCGCGACGGCACTCTTCCAGGTGAAGGGATCGATCGACGACCCGGAAGTGACTTATCTGCCGATGAAATCCTTCACCACGGGACTCACCGGTGTCGCGCAGCTCGCGTTCGATCTGTTGAAGAATACGGTCATGCTGCCGATCGACATTCTCTCGCCGCAGGAGGAAAAGGAACCGCTGTTCGACCCGGCGCTGGAAATCCAAACGCCACCCTCCGCACCGCCGCCGATCGACGTCCCGCAATCGCCGGTCCGCGTCCCGGCCACGCCTTGACCACCTTCGGACCGCGTGATAGCATCCGAATCATCTGATCGCTTTGACCTCATGAGTCACTCCACCGAGCACAACCAGACGTCCGGCCCCAACGCGACCCTCTTCATCGCCGCCAGCGAAACGGACTCGAATCTCTATTACGCCACGAAGTTCATCGCACCCGACCCCTTCATTTACCTGGAGGTGAAAGGGGAGCGGCTGATGATCATGAGCGACCTGGAGGTTGACCGGGCCCGTCATCAGGCCACCGTCGATCGCGTGTTGTCGTACTCCGAATTGGAACGGCGCGCGAAGTCCCAGGGCGTCAAAGATCCTGGTAATATCGATGTCATCCATCTGGTCCTGCAGGACGCAGGACTGCACGAGATTCTGGTGCCGCCGACGTTTCCGTTTCTCCACGCGCAACGGCTGCAGGAACTCGGGTACCGGCTCCGTACAAAGCGCGAACCGTTTTATGAACGGCGGGTGATGAAATCGGACGAAGAAGTTCGCCACATCGAGGCGGCGCAGCGGGCAACCGAAACCGCCGTGGCTGCCGCGCACGCCAGTCTTCGTCGAGCCGAGATTCGCGACAATGTGCTCTGGCTTGACGGCGAGGTACTGACCTCGGAACGCGTGAAGAAGTTGATCAACGTCGCGCTCATGGAATGCGACTGTGTGGCACAACATACCATCGTGGCAGGCGGGGAGCAGGCTTGCGATCCGCACGACGAAGGCAGCGGCCCCTTGCCGGCGCATCGCAGCATTATCTTCGACGTATTCCCGCGCTCGGCCGATTCCCGTTACTTCGCCGACATGTCGCGCACGGTGGTGCGCGGGCGACCTTCGCCGGAATTGACGAAGCTGTACCAGACCGTCAAAGACGCGCAGGAAGAAGCCATTACCAACATTCGCGACGGTGCCGACGGCGCGGTGATTCATCAAGGCATTTGCGATCGGTTCGAAAAGGCTGGGTACAAGACCGGCCTGGTCAACGGCCGCATGCAGGGCTACTTTCACGGCACGGGACACGGCGTCGGTCTCGATATTCACGAAGCGCCGCGCATCAGCCGAACAGGATCGCTGCTCCAGGAGGGCCACGTCGTGACGGTGGAACCGGGCCTCTACTATCCGGGGTTGGGCGCGGTCCGTATCGAGGACATGGTGCTTGTCACCAAGGACGGCTGCCGCAATCTCACGAACTATCCGAAAGTGTTTGAGCTCGGCTGATCCAGGGTAAACGGCCTCTCAACGGAGGTGCGGCTCCCGTTATCCGTTTCACGTTGTACGGTTCACGCCTCACGATTCTATGCGCCTGACCTTCACCATCCAGCGCTTCAACCCCGAAACCGACCAGCACCCGCACCAGGAAGACTATCGTCTCGACATCGGGCGAGGCATGACCGTGCTCGAGGGGCTCATCCGCATCAAAAACGAGTTGGACGGCCGCTTGGCGCTGCGCTATTCCTGCCGCTCTGCGATCTGCGGCTCCTGCGCCATGCAGATCAACGGCACGCAGAAACTCGCCTGTCGCACCTCTGTCCGCAAGGAATTGGAGCGTCACGGCAAAATCACGATCCAGCCCCTGCCGAATCTTCCGCTCATCAAAGACCTGGTCGTCGATATGGCGCCGTTCTGGGAGAAGATTCGAGCCGTGACACCCTGGCTGACGCCGGTCACCCATCCCACAAAGCGTTACGGGCCATCGGGGCAACTGCGGTTGCTGCCGGAGACCTACCAGTTTCACAACGTGGATGCCTGCATTATGTGCGGTGCCTGCGTGGCCGCCTGTACCTCACACGAAGTGTCGAAGGGATTTCTCGGTCCAGCGGCGCTGGCCAAGGCGGCCCGATTTGTGGCAGACCCGCGCGAACCGTCGGACGCCAAACAGGTCCGGCTCTCAGCGCTCCAGGAAGACGACGGGATCTGGGATTGTACCCGCTGCAACATGTGCGTGCAGGTCTGTCCCAAAGACGTCCAACCGATGGAGGCGATCATTCGCTTGCGCCGATCTTCACTGCGGCATGGCTTGACCACCGCCGAGGGCGCCCGCCACATCACCGGCTTTGTCGACCTCGTCCGGAAGGAAGGGCGCTTGAACGAGGCCTTGATGCCGCTGAAAGTGGTCGGCATCAATCTGCAACGCGTGTTGCACGTCATGCCGCTGGGCCTGCGTATGTTTTTCAAGGGCAAGGTTCCGCTGCCCTTCGGCCACACGATCCCGGGGATCGAGCAAGTCCGGGCGATCTTCTCCGCCGCGCGCCGCCGCGCCGGTCTCGGCTGACGCCCATGCCGGGCACCTTTCGATTCCTCGACGACATCGCGATAGCCGATATGGCCTTCGAGGCCGAAGGCGATTCATTGGCAGCGCTCTTCGAGGCCGCGACAGACGCACTCCTGCACAGCCTCGCCGATCCGGCCTCCGTCGCGCACACCTGGCACCGCACCGTCGATCTGTCCGAGCCGGATGTCGACACGCTGTTGTTCGAGTGGTTGGGACGATTGGTGTATCTCAAGGATGCGGAAGGCGTGGTGTTTCATCAGGCCGCACTACAGCTGACCCAGGAGGCCGACGGCTCTGCCTGGCATCTTCACGCAGACGTGAGCGGCGCGCCGGTCGATCCAGCCACGCAGGAACTTCGCTCGGACGTCAAAGGCGTCACGAAACATCTCTACGCGGTGACTCACGAAGGGAACCAGTGGAGCACTCGGGTGGTGCTGGATGTCTGAAGCAGTGGTTCGTATACCGCCCTGCGTGCCGGATGGTGGGGTACAGCGATGAGGCTCAACACCGACATGCACGTCAACCGCATCGACGACTACCTGTGGGAAATTCCACCGACCGAGAAGGCAGGGATGCTGGTCCCGGCCAGAATTTATGCAAGCCCGGCCATTTTGGGTTCCATGGATCGTGGGGTGTTCGATCAGGTCACCAACGTCGCCTGCCTGCCCGGCATCCATCGCTACGCGCTCTGCATGCCCGATGGCCACTGGGGGTACGGCTTTCCCATCGGCGGGGTCGCGGCGTTCGATCCTGAGGACGGTATCATCTCTCCTGGGGGAGTCGGGTACGACATCAACTGCGGCATGCGCTTGATCCGCACCGACCTGACGCTGTCCGAAGTGCAGCCGAAACTCGAATTGCTCATGACGGAATTGTTCCGACGGATTCCGGCCGGAGTCGGCTCGCGCGGCTTCGTCAATCTCAACCGGCGCGACTTCCGCGAGGTCATGCGCAAAGGCGCAGGGTGGTGCATCGCCAAGGGCTACGGGTGGGAAGAGGATCTGGATCGCATCGAGGAACGCGGCTGCCTCGACGGCGCCGACCCGACGCACGTCACGGACTATGCGATTGAACGCGGCATCAACCAACTCGGCACCTTAGGATCCGGCAATCACTACTTGGAAGTGCAGGTCCTCTCCGACAAAGGTATCTTCGATCGGGAGACGGCCGCGGCAATGGGACTGACCGGTCATGATCAAATCGTGGTGATGGTCCATTGCGGCTCGCGCGGCTTCGGCCATCAAGTCGCGAGTGACTATCTGAAAATATTCGAGAAGGCGATGCGTCGCTACGGCATCGCCGTCAAGGATCAGCAACTCGCCTGCGCCCCCTTTCGTTCGCCGGAAGGACAAGAGTATTTCGGCGCGATGAATTGCGCCGCCAACACGGCGTTCGCCAACCGGCAGGTCATCACCCATCAAATCCGTGAGGCCTTCGCCGCTGTCTTCGACTCGACTCCGCACGCACTCGGCATGCACCTCATCTACGATGTGGCGCACAACATCGCCAAAGTGGAGCGGTATGGTGACGGGGAGTGGCTGGTGCATCGCAAAGGCGCCACCAGAGCGTTCGGCCCCGGCAGTCCGGAGCTGCCGGCTTGTTATCGAGACATCGGCCAGCCGGTGATTTGCGGCGGTTCGATGGAAACCGGCTCCTACCTCCTGGTCGGCACCGATCGCGCCATGCACGACACCTTCGGCTCCACCATGCACGGGGCCGGCCGCACCATGTCGCGCGCACAGGCCAAACGCACGGTCCGCGGCGAACAGCTGCTCCGGGACATGAAACAACACGGCATTCTCGTGAAAGCCGTGTCCATGTCGGGCCTCGCCGAGGAAGCCGGACTGGCATACAAAAATATCTCCGACGTCGTAGAAACGGTGGACCAGGCGGGAATCACAAAAAAAGTGGCGGAATTGAAACCGATTGGCAATATAAAGGGCTAGCGCTGGATGCACGAGCGGGCAGGCAGCGGTCAGACATTGCCGATAGCATCGGGGAGCCATCACCCGTCGTTTCACGCCACATCATCATGGACCAACGCCGGCACCATCGTGTTTTCGTTCACTTCCAGAGCTCCTTTTCATCAGTCAACCGGGTAGACGGGGAAGGTCGCGTCGTCGATTTGTCCTTGCGCGGCTGCGGCATCGTCACGCCGGCGGCGGTGCATCCCGGTACGCTTCTGACGCTCCGCATCCATCAGCCGGATGACGAAACGCCGTTGACGGTCCAGCAAGCCGTGGTCCGCTGGTGCCGCGACGGGCGCGTCGGACTGGAGTTCGTCACCTTGGAGCCAGACCACTGGGTTCGCCTGCAAGCCCTCGTCAAAAATCTCACCAAGCAACCTTACGAACGCGCCAACGAGAGAGAAGAAGGTCCGGCTATTTGACTGCGCTTTCCCGTTGAGGAGGATACAGCATGACCGACTCGCCCGCTTCCGCATCGCGATTGCCTCGCACCTGGCTTCCCGCGGTCCTGATCAGTGCCCTCGTCTCAGCATGCTGCGCCGCGGCGCTCTATCACCTGCTGGCGGAACATGACCGCTCCCTGGTCTCCCAGCGTAATGCCTCAGCCGTCATGGCGACGGAGCACAGCGCCCATGCCACGGCAAGAACCCTGGCCTGGTTCATCGAATCGTTAGGCGGCGAGAGCCTGGCGGCAATCCAGCAGACCCTGGAAGAGCATGCGCAGCAGGCAAGTCTGCTGTCTTCCGCCATCATCACCGAGGACAACGTGATTGTGGCCGCAGGCAATCCCGCCGCCATCGGCACCCGCCTGCAAGATCCGGCCTGGCTGAATGCACGCCGGAGCCAAGGCAGCGTCATCATGCTCGGGATGGAGAAGGGGAAGCCGGCGCTTATCGTAGTCGAGCCGATTCGCCGCGACAACCGGATTGCGGGCTGGGTCAGACTGGCCGCGGTTGCACCCCAGGAGGCGGCGACCGCACGATCGGAGGACGATCTGGCTCGTGACGTCGCCCTGGTGATCGTGCCGCTGCTGCTCGTGATGGTCACGCTCCTGATGCTGACCATGGGAGGGCTCATGAGCCGGGTCCGGAAGCTGCTCACCGGCATTGTGCTCGAGGCGAGAGCGCAGATGCCACAGCCCCTCGACGCGGGGATCGACACGCAGGGCCGGGGCGGTCTGGCGTAACCGACCAGAGCGGACCGCTTTTCCCTGAGCTCCTTTGACTCAGGGAGATTTCTTCGGGCGGCACGGCCACCGCAACTGCTAATTCTCTGGCACTTCCACAAAACTTTGATAGGCTGGTATGAGCGTATGGCACAAGCGGCGTTTCGGCTGCTCCGGACTCCAGCACCAGGGCCGATAGCGACTTGCATGCCGATGCCCGGCACCATCTCCATGTTCGAATGAGACTGACCGTATGACTCAAGCCCGCCCGACCATTTTGATCGCCGACGATGACCCCCTGACGCGGTTGTTCGTGAAGAATGCCCTGGAACCTGCCGGCATGGTCGTCATCGAAGCGACCGGCGGCAAGGATGCGCTGGCCAAGTTTGAAGCGCTTCCGTCGGATCTCGTCATTCTCGACATCATGATGCCCGAGGTGGACGGGTACTTAACCTGTTCCCGGATTCGCTCACTGCCACGCGGCAAACGGATTCCCATTTTGATTCTCACCGGCTTGGACGATGTGAACTCCATCGCCCAGGCCTACCAGCACGGCGCCACCGATTTCATCACGAAGCCGGTCAATGCCACGATTCTGTGCCATCACGTCCGCTACATGCTCCGCACCAACAACGTCCTGCACGCATTGATCCGGAGCGAATCCCGACTGGAACTGGCGCAACGTATCGCTCGCATCGGCAACTGGGATTGGAACCCCAAGACGAATCGTTTCGCCATGTCGAACGAACTGTGCCGGCTGGTCGGCGTGCGCCCGCAGGATTTCACCGGCACCTTCGAGGCGTTTCTCACTCTCGTGCATCCGGACGATCGTGAGCTGGTCACCGGTGCGCTGCAGCAGCTGGTCGCCCAACATACCCCCTGCGACATCGATCATCGGATCGTGTTGCCGAACGGCACGGACTTCGTCATCCATCTGCAGGCCGAGGCGGTGCGGGAAGAGGAAATAGATGAGGTCACGGTCATCGGGACAGCCCAGGACATCACCGAACGCAAACAGGCGGAACGGGCCATCCATCAGCTGGCTTACTATGACAGTCTGACAGGCTTGGCCAACCGCGTCCTGTTCAAGGACCGGCTCTCAAATGCCATCTCCTATGCCGCGCGACACCACCAACACCTCGCCACGCTGTTTATCGACTTGGATCGCTTCAAAATCATCAACGATACGCTCGGCCACACGGTGGGCGACATGCTCCTGACCCACGTTGCGGAACGGTTGAGCGAGTCGGTCCGGCAGAGTGACTCAGTCAGCCGGCATGCCGACCATGAACCGATGCACGCCCTCGCCCGACTCGGCGGCGACGAGTTCACCATTCTCCTGACGTCCTTGCCGCAACCGGAAGATGCGGGGCGGGTCGCCCGGCGCATTTTGGAATCGTTGGCGCACCCGTTCGTCATCGAGGGACACGAAATTTTTATTTCGGCCAGTATCGGCATTTCGATCTATCCGTCCGACGGCTCCACAGTCGAAGCGCTGCTCAAGAACGCCGACACCGCGATGTACCATGCGAAGGAACAGGGCCGGAACAATTGCCAGTTTTATTCATCCGGGCTCAACGCCGCGGCGGCCGATCGCCTGGACCTGGAAAATGAACTGCGTCGCGCCTTGGAGCGGGAAGAGTTCGTCGTCTTCTATCAGCCGAAGCTCAACATCCACTCCAGAAAAATCCTGGGGGCTGAAGCGTTGGTGCGATGGAAACATCCCAAGCGCGGCCTGGTGCCGCCCGGCGTCTTCTTGAATGCGGCGATCGACACCGGACTCATTCGCTCCATGGATGAATGGGTGTTGCGTGAAGCCTGCCGCCAAGTGAAGGCCTGGGAAAACGCCGGTCTTCCCGCCATCTCGATCTCGGCCAACGTCTCCAACTCGCTGTTCCATGGCAGGACGCTCCCGGCCACTGTGGCCGACGCGTTGCGGGATTCCGGCTTGAACCCCGCACAGCTCGAACTCGAGCTGACCGAATCCATCGCGATGCGGGATGTCGAAGCCTCCGTCACCATGCTGGAAGGGTTGCGGACCATGGGCGTGCGCCTGTCGATCGATGACTTCGGGACCGGGTATTCGTCCTTGAGTTATCTCCAGCGGTTTCCGCTGAGCCGGTTGAAAATCGATCAATCGTTCGTGCGCGACCTGCTGACGAACGAAAACAACGTGAAGATCACGCGCGCCATTATCGCGATGGCGCACAGCTTAAATCTCTCGGTGCTGGCCGAAGGCGTGGAAACGGAAGGGCAGTTGGCACGGTTACGGGAAGAAGGGTGCGACGAGGTGCAAGGGTACCTGTTCAGCCGCCCGGTCTGCGCGGAGGATTTCGAGAAGCTGCTCAGGGGCGATGTCGATGCCCGTACAGCAGCGTGACGTTGATCCGCCGATTCGTGAATCCCTCCTTGAAGGCAATGTCGTCGGTTTCGTGAAACAAATCTGAGTTGAACAACACCGCCCGGTTGGCGCGGTAGGGAATCGTGATCTCGCGCGCCCCCTGCTCCTTCAGCCACTCGTAGATCCGGCCGCGCGCGCTGTCGCTGTTGTACGTCTTGAAGTCCCAGTCCCTCGGCGCTTCCTTGTCCCACACCACTAGCCCCCCGCTCGCAGGATCGAGATTCGCTTCGTCCGGAGTAATCCAGAAATTGACGTTCACGGCGGCCGCATCGGCATGGATATTCAAGCCGCGCCTGGCGCTGTCGTGCTTAAAAGCCCAGGCCTGCGTGAGACGGTGTGCACCGAAAATGCCCGGCAGCCGCCGGCGAAGTTCCTCCGCGATTTGCAGCAGCAGGGGAGTCGCAAAACCGTCACCCAGAAACGCCCCGATGTACCCGTTCTCGTAGTCTTTCTTCCAGATCGTCGAGGACATACAGAACTCCCGCAGCCGCCGCAACGCCTCCTCGGATAATAGTCCATCGATATACGTGACCTCCGGCTGTGTCGAGAGGTACCGCGCTTCAATCGCAGCCGTGTCCAAATCAGCCGCCAACGCTCCCTCCGCGATCGCCTCACAGGACGCGAGGTGCAGCATTCGATTAAACGAGGGGGCAATCTGCTGAAGATCGGCAGGGGAAACCGGCACCCGGTTTCCCGCACTTGAGCCGGTCGCCGGCTCCACATGCGCCTGCAAGCGGAGCAGCGCGTCATGGTATCCACGCCATTCTTCCCCAAGGAGACCTCGGTCAAAAAGATAGGCGAGCTGCTCGGCGTCATGCTTCAGTCGGGAGCGAAAGACCGCCGTGTCGGTGACCGGGCGGCCCTGCGCATGTTTGGACTGGGCCGTCTCGCGAAAACAGCGCAATGCCTGAGGCGTGTCCTCACGCCAGATCCAGGCGATTCCCAGGTTGTAGCGGGCGGTGCCATAGCCGGGATGGGCCTGCAGCGCACGTTCGAAACTGCGGATGGCCTCGTCGGTGTGTCCTTGCTCCAAGAGGACGAGCCCGAGGTTGTTGTGTGCCTCGGCGTGATTCGGCTTCAGCGCGATGGCGCGACGGTAGGCATCAGCGGCCGCATCGAGTCGTCCCTGTTCTTTCAGGACCACGCCGAGATTGTTATGCGCTTCGGCATGGTCAGGTTTGAGCCGAATGACCTCTTCGTACGTGGCCTGCGCCTCGGGAAGTCGACGGAGGTCTTTGTAGGCGTTGCCGAGGTTCGTGCGAGGTTCAATATACCGGGGATTGAGTTGGATGGCGCGGCCGTAGGCGTCCACCGCTTCGGCCAACAGTCCGGCACGCTGTAGGACGACACCGTGATTGAAACAATAGACCGGATTGCGAGTATCGATCGCGCGGGCTTCTGCAAGCCGTGACACCGCTTCTCTGAGGTGCCCCCGCCGATAGAGGAGGAGCCCTAGTCCGTGAAGGGCATCAGGGTTTGACGGGCGCCGGTCCAGCAGGAGGCGATAGCCGCGCTCCGCTTCGTCTAACCGACCGGCCTGGTGATGCAGCTGCACGTCACGCAGAAAGGCCGACTCATCGGCGGCATGCTTCGCATGCTTGCCGTGCAATTTTTCTTCGCGGCGCCGCTCCTCACGGTTCATGCGAACACCCTCCAGTGATCGGACGACCGGCCGACCCGGAGAGTAGCGCACATTGGGTATGGGGGTCAAAGCAGAAGGGGAGAGGGAGGACCAGAACAGACGTTACGCGGCTTTAGCGTTCTCCTGTCGATTGCGGCGCTGACCCAAAATATCGAGGGCGGCGACGCGATACGCTTCGGCGAACGTGGGGAAGCCGAAAATGGTATCGATGAAGCGATCGATCGTCGCACCGTGCTGCAAGGCCATCTGTCCCAAGTGGATCAGTTCGGTGGCATGTTCACCGACAATTTGCACACCGAGGAGGCGTTCGCCCGAAGGATCGGTGACGAGTTTCAACAGGCCCTCACAGGCACCGGTAATCTGCCCCTTGGCGATTTCCGTAAACGGAGCACGGCCCACCAGAGGTCCGCGGTAGCGGGCCGCGGCTTGCTCCTCATCGAGCCCGATGGAGGCAATTTCAGGGATGGTATAGATCCCGATGGGAACCTGGTTGACCGATTCTCCGACCGGCAGCCCCAACGCCTGACTGACGGCCCGACGTCCATCCTCCATGGCCTGCGACGCCAAGGCCGGGGGACGCCCCAACATATCACCTGCCGCATAAATGTGCGGTACCGCCGTTTGCCCATGATCGTCCACCGGCAGCAGCCCCTTCTCATTCAACGACAGGCCCGCGGCCTCCAGATTCAGTTCCTCCACATTCGGTTGACGCCCGAGGGCCACCAGCATCTTTTCACTCTTGACCACCATGCCGTTAGCCAACCGCGCGACGACGGACGAGACCCCGTCCCACGCGACTTCGGTCACCGTCTGGCCGAGGTAAAACCGTCCGCCCTGGCGCTCAAGACCACGCTGGAACACGGAGACAATCTCCGGATCCATGAACGACAGCGGCCTCTTGGCTCGATCGATGAGCGTGACCTCGACCCCGAGCAACGCAAACGTCGATGCATACTCACAGGCGATCGGCCCGCAACCCAGGACGGTCAGAGAGCGGGGCAGGTAGATCATCGACAGGATCGAATCGCTGTCCAACACATGTTCATGATCAACGGGAGCCTCGGGAACCGAGCGAGGCCGCGATCCCGTTGCCAACACAATGGTTTCAGCAAGCAGCGTTTGTGAGGCCCCATCGACGGTTTCCAACTGCACTTCATGGGGCGACACCAGACGCGCACGGCCATGCCGATAGGTCACGCCGTTACGAGAGAGTTGATCGGCCATATAACATTCGTGGGCCTTGACCACTTCGTCCAAGCGGTGCAGGAGCACGGTCATGGGCAGATCGAGCCGCAGCCGTCCCTCGAACACTTCACTCGACCGTTTGAGACGTTCGAACTGGAGCGCGGTCTCGCGCAAGGTCTTGCTGGGAATGGTACCCCGGTAGACACAGTTGCCGCCGATTCCCTGTTCCTGTTCGATCAGGACGACCTTCTTGCCGGCCTTGGCCCCTTGAATGGCGGACTTTTGACCGGCGGGACCGCTCCCGACCACCACAATGTCGTAGGCACTGGCCAGCATCATAACGGCATCGCCTCCACGACGGCGCGGACCTTGTCTTTATGGGCCAGTAACGCATCCACATCTTTGGGGTAGAGGTTCAGATCGGCGAAGATCACGTGCTCACGCACGGTGGCTTCATCCATGCTGTCAGGGTCGAGAAAATGTTTGGCCAATCGACCGGCGAGGCAGGTGGTCATACATTCCTGCTTGGCGGTTTTGGCATATTGGTAGTCCACATGAAACCCGATAGACTCCACGACCGGCGGCGGCAACCCCCAATCGTCTGCAACCAGAAGTCCGACCTGGATGTAATACCCGTCCAGGAGTTGATGCACCAACTCCTTGCTGAGAGTACTGCCCTGTTCCTTGGACAAGGCCACCAGGGTCTGTAAGACCACGGGACGACCGATCCCATGCAACAGGCCACACAAGTAGGCGCTTTCGACATTGAACCGCCGCATGCGTGCAATTTCCTTGGCATAGGCACCGCTGGCGAGTGAATAGTGCCAGAGGCTCTTGACTTCATCGTCCCATCCCGGCACTTTGAAGGCACTGCCTTTGATGGACGCGGAGAAGGCCAGTTCGGACATCAAATTCATGCCCAACATGGACACGGCATGTTGCAGCGAAACAACCGGGTTCCGGGTCATGTAGGCCGGAGAATTGGCGATGCGAATCACGTGGGCGGCGAGAGCCTGGTCCTGGTGAATCAGCTCGGCGAGCTTGGCCGCCTCGGCATCGGGATCGTAGACCATCGCCAGGATCCGTGACGCCACCTGCGGCAAGAGCGGCAGTTCGATGGCGCCCTTACGGATCCGTTCGATCAGCAGTTGTTCCAGAGAATCAGTGGGTACGGGGGTTGTCGCTTGAGGAAGTTCAGCACTCATAGGTCTTACACCACCGGTCAGGGTTGCGGGACAATTTTTGTTGTAAATCCTTTTCGGCTCTTCTTGCCGAAAACATTAACCGCCCTTGCAATGGGGAAAGGGCATAGAACATGCTCAATGCATTGAGGAATTCCACTCCCATTCGCGCCAACCTGCGCCAGGCTTTTGACCCAGGCCGTGCTACCCGCCGGACTGTCAGCAGGGCCGTCCTGTGCTGGATTGTTCTGGGCCTCTCGCTCATTGCGGGCGGTGCCGAGGGCCGTGCTGCCGCAGACCAGCCACAACCGTCGACAACGGACAAGGTCCTTCAGGAGACGAAGGAGGCGGTCGAGTCCACAAAGCAGTACACACTGCAGCAGAAAGAATCGTTTCAAAAGACGTTCCAGGCCGAGTTGGCCGAGATCCAGATCAAGATCGCCGAGTTGCAAAAGAAAACCAATGCCGCCTCGGTGGAAGCCCGATCCGACTTACAGAAGGCACTGCTGGATCTCGAACGCAAGAAAGACGAGGCGAGAAAACAGTTCGACGAGGTGAGCCAATCGACCAGTTCAGGCTGGAACAAACTGAAAGAGAACCTGAACCACACGCTCGACGATTTGAAGAAGAGTTATAAAGAGACCGTGTCCAAACTTCCGTAACCAAGGTCCACGTGCCAACGTACCAACGCCTTCCTGCGTGTTCCTGAATCCGCCGGCTCCACGCTATTCACGGAGGGGGGAAATAGGCTATGGTGGCGCAGACAGAACATACGACGACACGACGAGACCCATGCCGCTGAAATTTGCCCTCTACCCCGGTTGTGCCGCCAAAGGTGCAACGCCTGAACTCTATCAATCGACGATGGCGATTGTCGGACGCCTCGGCATCGAGGTCGTTGAACTGGCGGCTTCGTCCTGTTGCGGAGCCGGCGTCATCGGAGAAGCGGATCCGGACCTTGCCCTAGCCTTGAACGCCCGCACCTTTGCGCAGGCCGAGCGGATGGGGCTGGATGTGATGACCATTTGCGGCACCTGCCAGGGGGTGATGAGCGCCGCCAATCGCCGCCTGAAGAGTGAACCCGCCACCCTTGAGCGGGTGAATAAGATCCTCGCGCAGGACGGCATCTCCTACGGCGGCGGCGTGCAGGTGAAACATCTCTTGTGGATCGCGGTCCGCGATCTGGGACTCAGCCGCATCACTGACACCGTCCGGTCGCCGTTTCGCGAGTTCCGTATCGCTCCCTTCTATGGCTGCTACATGCTCCGCCCATCCTGGGAACTGGGCTTCGATGATCCCGAGAATCCCAGTTCGTTGGAGAAAATCATTCGCGCCGTCGGCGGAGAACCGGTCGCCTACGCAGGCCGGACCAAATGTTGCGGCTTCCCGATTATCTTGGAGAAGGAGGCCATCGCGGTGGCCATGGCCGGGACCAATATGAAAGACGCGAAGGATCACGGCGCGGATTTCATGGTGACACCCTGTCCGCTCTGTCACATGAGCTTGGATATCTATCAGGAGCGCGCGGGGCGGGCGGTGAAGACCGACCTGAATCTTCCCATTCTCCATCTCCCGCAATTGCTCGGTCTCGCCATGGGGATTCCCGCGCAAGATCTTGGACTTTCACGCCATCTGATTTCAGTCGATCGTATCGTGACTCGTTTGCAGCAGCCGAATACTCCACATTCATCCTTACCCGCGGAGCCCAGGACATGAAGGTCATCGCCCTCTCGGATGTTCAGCAGTTCAGCCAAGAGAAAATGAAAAAAAATAACCTCTTTGAAACCCCCAGGTTCTTTTGCGACATCTATTGTTTCGAACCGGGGCAGGAACAGAAGGGGCATATACACGGCGAACAGGATAAGGTCTACATCGTGCTGGAAGGCGAAGGGACGTTTCAGGTCGGCGCGGAAAAGCGTGTCTTGGGAGCGGGCCAGGGAACCATGGCAGCGGCAGGCGAGGAACATGGCGTGAAGAATCACAGCACGCAGCGTTTGAAAGTGCTCGTGTTTGTCGCGCCGAATCCTTGAGGTTATCGTGCTCCGAGCGGTGCGGTGACCGTGATCGCTCCGGCAAGATCACCTTCTTTATGCCCTTCTTTGGGATACCCAGAGATATCGAGATCGCCTTTCGGCTCACCATGACAAGCCAGACAGTCCTTCGCGTAATAGATCGGCATGACGACCCGTAAGGTGCGTCCTTCTTCCGTCAACTCACTCACATAGGCCTCCGCTCGCGGCCTGGCCGACAACCATTTCAACACTGACGCTTCGTATTCGTCCGGCTCATTTTTTGGATTCCGTGCTTGAACGGCGGTCTGCTTCAGCCGCACATGCGCGGCCTTGGAGAACCGCGCTGAGGCCTGACTGCCATAGGTGGCCGGAATGAAATTCTTGTAGCCGATACCGCGCTGATTGATGACGACCTGTGCGTCGCGTATGACCTCCCGACTGGCCTGAACCAACGCAGGCAAAAGCTCCTTTGCCAGGGGCGGAATGAGACTGGATACCGGCGCCGTCGGCAGCGCCCTCAGGTCGACTCCTGTCTTCGTGTGAAACTCCCGAACCAATTGCTGCTCGAATAATTCCGGGGTGAAGCCTTTGTCGCCCTGATGAGGATCATCGATCAACGATTGGTTGCGCTCGATGACGGCGCGCCCGGATTCCAGAAGTTTCGCCAGCAAGCGCGCCGTTTCCTCTGCCTCGGCTCGCTCGACCGCCAAGCCCAGCGCGGGCTGCAAGGAGATGAACAGCACCGCTGTAACCAGAATCCATCGTGCAGGGCTTCTCATGATCGTTCTCCTTTCCATGCGGTCATGACCTGGTCTTGATGCGGCAGGTACCCTGGATATAGTGAGACGCCATCTTCTCCACATCGAAAGGCAACCCTTCCAGTGAAGCTCGCCGAGGAAAGGCATACTCCTCTTCGAGCCAACGTCTGCGCATCTCACCAAGGCGGCCGGATTCATCGAGTTTTAACAACAGATCGTTCACCAGCCAGCGCAAGCGATAACTTTCTTCGGCTACCACGACCCCGTAATCGGCCTTCGTCAAGAACAAGGGACGGCCGTTTTCACGTGTCAGGAGCGACCAGTCTTTGCGAACCCGCTTGACCATGTACTCCAATACCGGTTGGGCGCCCAGAATGATGTCGATACGCGGCTCGGTCTGGGCATCGGCATATTCGAAGGCCGCAGGCAGGGAGTCGCAGACGATCAGGCGGTTTGCGTCCCCGTTCGCCTCGGCATAGTAGTAGGCGCTCGTTTCATCCTGTACCGCTATCGTCAGCCCGTCCAACGCATGGCTCGTGGCCGCCAGCCGGTCGGCTGCGGGATGCATTGCCTGATCCCGAACATTCGCTCGCACTCGTTCCGACACGGCTGCACTCGTGGTGATCCCGCTGATGCCCCCGCCATAAAAATAGGGGAGGGAATAGGCGACGCCGGCACGGGAAGGGGCAGGGGTATTCGTCGCCACAGCCGACACGAACCAATCCAAATGTCCTTCATTCAGGAGCCGGAAGAGATCCCGGAAGCGCACAAGATGCAGGACGGGTATTACCGGTTGTCCGCACCGCCGCGAGAGTTCGTCGGTCATGGCTCGCGTCAGTTCGACATCGAGCCCTGTCACGCGAGCCCCTTCGTCAGTCCAGATCGTTGGAAACACGAAAGGCCGGAATGGCTCCATCGCCAGGCCGACCTGGACGCGCCCGCGCTCACAAATGATATCCACTTTGCTGCCGGCGACCGGCCAGACCCGTTCGACCGCATCGATGAGCAGCCCACAGCCGGACAGCGACAGACTGAGCAGTCCCAGCCAGACGGCCGCGCACCATGACCACTTGATTAGAATCGCACACCTGTCAGGAAGACCCATTGTTGCGCCTGGCCTGCTTCCCCTCGAAAATCCACCCCGTACTGACTGTACTGCACGCTGATATCAACCGACAGACTCTGTGCGACCGGAAATCGCACCCCGACCTGACCACCAATCAAATGCCCTGGCGCATGGTTTCCCGGACCGGGCAGGACACCTCCGGCCAGCATCCCGACGTACGGCACCGCCCGGTCCTCCAATGGCCCGAACAGCACATGGCGGATCATGCGGCTGATCGGCTTGTGTTTCGGAAAATCCAGGATGTCGATGAAGTTGTTCCAGCGGGGATTGAGAAACAGGGAATGTTGGTCGGTGCTGAATTCCTGCGTGTGAATGCTGAAGAATTGATAGATGGTCCGAACCTCGACATTGCCGTAGCGTAACGCCGTGATCCCGAGTTGCACGCCGATCTCACGATCATCGGGGGCAAACGTCTGCTGGCGCAGCATCACATCGACGTTGAAGGGACGGATAGGAAATTCGAGGACCGCTTCCTGAGCGACCACTGCCGTGACAGAGAGCATCCAGGCTCCGGCCGTTACAGCCAGCCAGCAGGATACGGTTCTCCATGTGTGCCGCGTGGAGCCTGTCGTTCGCATGACAGATCTTCGGGTACGCGTGGTCCAGTCTATCTGATCAGGCAATAGGATGCACGCGCAGGTTATCGATCAGCCGGTGAAGACCGGGCGGAGATACATGACTTCATGATCTCCGCCTGACAACGCACGCCATTAAGCACATGACGACGTACGACCGCCAGGAGATCCTCCGGAGTCACTGCACCGCTCAGGACATCGACCAGTGCATGATCAGGAACGCTCTCCAAGTCCACGCGGGTGACGCCTGCTACTTGAGCCAGCTCCGCAACGAGAATCCGATGGGAGGAGGGACAGTCTTGGCCGGACAAGAAGAGCGCCACTCGCTCTCGCGAGGTGTCGGCACTGACCGGACTCACGAGGCACCCGACGGATAGGAGTAAGCAGTTCAGCGTCATCCCAGGACATCGCATCGGCATCTCCCAGAAACCACGATCCATGAATAAATGGTGTCGTCATGATGTGTCTCTCATTCGTAACCGGCCGGCCCGGTAGGGCCGGCCGGATCATTCTCTACCAGACCCGGATTACTTCGCCGGTAATTCCCACGGCACCATCGGCATCAACGGCGCCGGCTTCGCATCCGGGCCCGCCAGCAACACCGCAATCGCGCCGCGCAACGCACCGGTCAAGGAATGCGTCACGAGCGGATAAGCCCCGGCAGATTCCACCACGACATCAAACGTGGCCGCGCTGCCCGGTCCCACCACATAGGTCTGCACGCCCTTCAGGTTGTTGGCAGGATTGCCGCTCTCGTACACGTTGTCCCAAATCTCGCCGATCGGGTGGAACGAGGAGAACTCGTTCGGGCCGGCGTTGACGAAATAAATCCGCACGCGCTCCCCCGGCTTGGCATCCAGTTTTCCCCCGCCGGTCACAAACGGGTGATACTTGAAGATGCCGCCGTTGAACAGCATGCCGTCGTACTTGCGGTCAAACATCGCCTGAACATCATTCGGATTCTTGTAGAACTCAGACTGCACCAACACATATTCCCGATCCGCTTTCGGCCACACCTTCGCATCCTTGGGATCGACAATGATCGCACCGAACATGCCGCGCGCGACGTGTTGGATCATGGGTGGAGCCCCGCAGTGATAGAAGAACACGCCCGGCTTCTTCGCCGTAAATGTGAAACTGATGCTTTCACCGGCGTTGACCGCCCGATAATTTTTCAGAAAATCGATCTCCGCCGCGTGGAAGTCCATGGCATGCGGATTCTTGTTGGTTTCCGGATTGGTCAACGTGAAATTGATGGTATCGCCTTCCGTCACCCTCACCACCGGGCCGGGAAACTGACCGTTGAACGTCCAGGCGGCATATTTTTCGCCGCCGCCGTCGATGACGATATCCGTCTCCACCGCGGTCATCTTGACCTCATGGGTCTTCGCCTGAGCCGAAACCGCCATCCCTGCCATCAACCCCAGGGCCATGCCCATGCTCAATGCCGCCTTCACCCTTCCGCCTTTTCGTTCATGGTTCTCACTACGTGGTTGCATCAGTGCCTCCAGATTCCATCAGGTTGACTCGGCGCCCGGGAACGCGTTGCTCCCGGATCCACATTCGTCGCGCTCGAATGCTGCGCCACTGCCTACACCATACGGGAAGGATGATCAACAAAACATGACAATTGTCATGTTTTGTAGAATAGAGCCGTTGTCGTGAAAATAATTACGTGGAGGCGAGGAGTCTGAGTTTGGGAAGATCCCGGATGACGAGACGGGCGGCCGTTCCGGACACCAGCCGATCTTTCTTAAACCGCGCCATGATCCGGATGGCGGTTTCAGTGGTCACGCCGACCATATTCGCCATATCCTGACGCGTCAGACGAACGGTCACTCGAATCCCGTTGGGGTCCTTGATCCCGCTGCGTTCGGCGAGATTCACCAGGAGCGATGCGAGCCGCTGATCGGCCCGGTCGAGCGCGAGCACCTTGGCCTTTTCCTGCGCCTCGTTGAGCCGGTTGCCGAGGTAGCGAATGACCTCCATGGCCGCATCCGGATTGGCACGGAGCATCTTGAAGTAGACCTCTTTCCTCATACGCAGGACACTGACGTCACCCATCGGCTGAGCGGTGCCCGGATGGTAGGCCCCGTCGAATGTTGCGGCGTCGCAGCAGAACAGATCGCCGGGCATGAGCACCTTCAGCGTACACTCTTTGCCATCGAGCGACGACTTGACGCACTTCACCGACCCTTCCTTCACAATGTGGAAGTATTCGGTCGGATCACCCTCGCGGAAGATGTATTCGCCCTTGCCGTAGCGGGTTTCTGTCATTTCGCCCAGGACCTTTTGGCGATCCTGGGCGCTGAGAATCTGGAGGAGGGGAATCTGATTCAACCCGGCGTGAGCCTCGGGGCGAGATCCTTCAACGGGTGGCGGTGCTGGCGATTTCTTTTGCGGCTTCGACAATCGAACGTACTCCAATTCCGAAATGATCAACGAGTTCCTCGGGCTTTCCGCTATGTGGAATCTCCCGGACGGCCAACTTACGAACCCGCACGCCCTCCGACGCCAGGGCACTCAACACAGCATCGCCGATGCCGCCGTGCGCATAATGATCCTCGACCGTCAGGAACCGACCACCGGTCGCCCGCGCGCAGTCGAGCAAGGTCGCCTGATCGACGGGAACAATACTGTACAAATCTACCACGCGGGTTGCGATGCCGGCCGCCTTCAACTGATCGTGGGCCTTGAGCGCTTCGAAAAGCGTGACACCCGCGGCCACAATCGTGAGCTGATCGGCAGCGCTCTGCCGAAGCACCTTGGAACCGCCGATCCGGAAGGTTTCGTCCGCGCCATAGATCACCGGCGTCTTGGGACGACCGGCGCGCAAATAGACCATGCCCTTGTGGGCTGCAGCCGACTCCATCAATCTGTACATCGACAGGCCATCGGACGGATAGAGCACGGTCACGCCAGGCTGGGTCGACATCATGGCCAGATCTTCGAGTCCCATCTGCGACGGACCATCCTCGCCGATGCTGACACCGACGTGGGTCCCCACCAGTTTCATGTTCGACTGGCTGATCGCCGCCATACGAATGAAATCATACGCGCGCGTGAAAAACGCGGCGAAGGTCGCCACGAACGGAATCTTGCCGCAAGCGGCAATGCCGGCCGCGGCGCCGAGCATATTTTGTTCGGCAATGAAATTTTCGAGGAACCGGTCCGGAAACCGCTTACCGAACTTGTCGCTATAGGTGGAGTTCTTCACGTCGGCATCGAGCGCCACGACCAGCGAGTTCGCCTCTCCCAGCGCCAGCAGCGCCGCGCCGAAGGCTTCGCGCGTCGCCACCGGATCCCCCAACTTATACGGAGCCGGAGCCATCGTTCCCTTGGTCGCGGGAGCCGCCTTCGCCGCATTCGGCAACGAGATCTGCGGCTGGATCGAGCTCGGTTTCAACTGACGCGCCAATTCGTCCAACGCCTTTTGGGTCTCTTCGCCCTTCTTGAGCGGTTTCCCATGCCAGTCCGGGTGATTTTCAATGAAAGAAATCCCGCGCCCCTTGAAGGTCTTCGCCAGCAACACCGTCGGCCGCCCCTTGGTTCTGGCTGCCTCGCCGAACGCCGCGACCAGGGCGCCGATATCGTGTCCGTCCACCACGATAGCATGCCAGCCGAACCCGCTCCACCGGGCGCGGTAGGCCTCCATATCATGCTGCAACATAGTCGGATCGCTTTGCCCCAAACGGTTCACGTCCACGATCGCGCAGAGATTGTCCAGTCCAGCCTGTCTGCCCACTTCCGCCGCTTCCCACACCGATCCCTCGGCGGATTCGCCGTCGCCCATCAAGACATAGGTGCGGTAGTCGGTCTTGTCGATCGATTTCGCATTGAACGCGAGCCCCA
>ERZ724507.256-NODE-256-length-24241-cov-7.473332_pt1 | contig 24241 bp, 6 predicted proteins | sample MGYA00376040_ERZ724507 | MGnify/ENA primary metagenome ERZ724507 (study PRJEB28724, sample SAMN07190883) | activated sludge metagenome | isolation source: activated sludge of sewage treatment plant in Hong Hong | place: Hong Kong | collected 2016-03-17 ...
ACTGGAGTGGCAATGGGTCGGGCGCTGTATCTACACCGCTCAGCGGCGATTACGCCTTTACTGTACCTGTCGGTTCGACCATTGCGATCACGCCGGTCAAGAACATCAATAAACTCAATGGCGTGACCACTGCCGATGCAGCGGCCATTCAGCAGCATATCGCCAACAATGCGCCCATTTCAAACGCCTATAAACAGGTGGCTGCCGATGTGAACAAGAGCAATTCGATCACCACAATCGATGCGACAATCATTAATCAGTCATTGCTGGGTAACCCGTCGGCGCTGAACCAGTTCAAAACTTCCTGGCGCTTTACGCCGGCAACACCCGCGCTAAGCATACCACCCTGGGGCTTTTCCGAAAAGATCACGCTGGCCGGAATAACGGGCAACGTGCCGGACCAGGATTTCTTCGGGATCAAAACCGGCGATGTTGTGGCGACATTTGCAAATCCGGCGAACTTCGGCGCCGGCGAGGTCTTGGCCTTTAACATACAGGACCATGACCTGCAATCAGGGGAGGAGGTGCTGGCAATGTTCAAAGCCGGCCAGTTAGAAGATATTGCCGCCTTCCAGTTCGCATTGCATTTTGACCCGGCACAATTGCAACTGTCGGAAATTCAACCACTCTCGGGGCTGCCACTAACGATTAACAATTTTGGCACATATAACCTTGCCGAAGGAGAAATCCGGACGGTGTGGTCGCAACCGGAAGGCGTCTTCCTCGAAGAAGCGGCGCCGGTATTTTACCTGAAATTCATGGCCCTTCAAAGCGGGTCAAAACTGAGCGAAGTGCTATACCTGGATGCATCGGTATTGCCGGCCGTGGCTTACAACAGTGCATTGATGGAGTCGGCCGTGTCCCTGCATTTCAGTACCCTGACCGGTACCGGTAACCCGGCAACCGCCTCCCGTGTACGGCTCCAGGTGCAACCCAACCCGTTCCGCGACGAAACAACGGTGGCGTTTAACCTGCCCGGCGCCTGCGAGGCGCAACTGCGCGTGGTGGATGTGAACGGCCGGGAGTTGCTGCGCCTCGACAAGGCATTTCCGGCAGGCTACAGCGAAGAACAGATCGTTCTTGGTACGGCAGCCGGCGTTTTTATATGTGAACTGATAACTCCCTTCGGTGTGGCCGCCAAAAAGATGACGGCCACCGGAAAGTAATGATTCCCGTGACGGGCATGGCGGAACCATTGTGTTGCGTCGTGCCCGTCATAACAATACAGTTACCTGTAACTTGCACGACAGTTGGCGATTTCTGCACGGTTATTATATGAATCTTGTCTGTGTTTTGTAATCGTTGTTAATTTGTAAGGTATCCGGGGCAAATACTCCATACCGGAACCTCTTCATATGTGCAAATTATATCCTCCCGCCCTGCGCACTGCATTTGCCTGTTTCCTTTTTATTTCCACCCGTCTGACCGCGCAGACAGATGGCGATTTCTGTGGTAGCGACCTGGTGCGCTTGCTGGCGATGCAGCATCCCGAATGGCAGCAGCGCCATAACTTGCAAGAGCAACAGGCATACGAGTATTTTAAAAATAAATCCGCTCAGTCATCCGGCAAACCAGGGGTGCAGGTGGTAACGCTGCCGGTAGTGGTGCACATTATACACGACAATGGCGTCGAAAACATCCCGGACGCCAAGGTACTGGCTGGAATCCAGCAGTTGAACGAGGCGTTTGCCAACTCCAACTACTACGATCAGGGCACCGGGGCAAATACCATGATCCAGTTTTGCCTCGCCAAACGCAGCGCCGACGACATGGCAAGTACCGGCATTACCCGGGATCAAAGCCCGCTGACCCAAATGACCATTGAACTCGACGATATCGCGGTAAAAGATATAAACCGTTGGCCGCCAACTGAATACATTAATATATGGGTTGTTCGTGAAATCTGCCAGCTTGGCGTAGGATGCAGTGTGGCCGGCTATGCCTATTTGCCGTCTTCTCACGGCGGACCGGAGGATGGTATTATGATCGAAGCGAAATGGCTGGGCTCTTCTCCCGGCAATACGGGGGTTCTCGTCCATGAAATGGGGCATTACCTGGGGCTTTATCACACGTTTGAAGGCGGTTGCCAGAATGATGATTGCCTGATCAACGGCGACCGGGTATGCGATACGCCACCGGATCAAAGCACGCTTTGGGTGCCGTGCGATCAGGTGGTCAATTCCTGTAATACGGATGCACAGTCGGGTTTTCCAAGTGACCAACCGGACATGATCCTCAATTTTATGGATTATACGGATTTTTACTGCTTCAATGACTTCACCCCCGGTCAGAGTGACCGAATGCACTGGCATATCGAAAATGTCAGGCAAAGCCTGCTCGAATCGAAAGGTTGCGAGAACCCCTGTCCCGCTTTGGTGACGGCATTCTTCACGGCCTCTGCAAACGCCATCAATGTCGGCCAAACCGTCAACTTTACAAACGGCAGCATCAACGCTTCCGGCTATACCTGGCTGATAGACGGCGTACCTTTTTCAACCAGCGCCAACGCCTCCTACACTTTCGCTTCAACGGGCTCCTTTACCATCGGCCTGGTGGCCGACCCGTCCGACCCTGTATTGTGTTATAGCGCAGAATATCAGGTGGTTGTCAACGTTAGTTGCCCGGTTATTGCCGATTTTACCGTTGATAACATAAATCCTGCCGTAGGTGAAGCGGTCACCGTGACGAATCAAAGTCAAAATGCAACGCAGTACGAGTGGTTCCTGAACGGGGTCTCTCAGGGTGTTTCATTTACCGGATTTATCCCGAATACTGTCGGTGTTTATACCATTCGCCTGGTCGCAACAAATGGTTTTTGTGAAAAAACGAAGAGCATTTATCTCTCCGTACGGGATTCCTGTTCCAATGTAACGTTTCAGAAAACCTGGGGCGATGCAGCCGATAATCGAGGGACTTACACCGTTTTGCTGGCCGATGGCAATATACTGGCAGGCGGCACTACGGTTCTGCCGAATAACGGAACCGATATCTACCTGTTGAAAACGGCGCCGGATGGCACGACCCTGATGCAGAAGCGTTACGGAGGGCCGGGGACAGACGGCATCCGGCAATTGCTGGCCTTGCCCGACGGAGGATGGGTGCTGGTTGGCGACAACCCCGGTCCGAACGGCCCCCGACCCCTGGTTGCGCGGTTTTCGTCCGGCGGCGCGCTCCTTTGGCAAAAGACGATGAACACCGTTGATGTCGTGAATGTATACACCGACATCATAATGACCCAGGACGGTAACTTGTTGTTAGGTGGCGCTATTCACACCAATAGCACCATCGCGTTTACCTGTATTCTCACCAAACTGGACCTGAACGGAAATACGATTTGGTCGAAACTGTATGATGGCAGTTATGTTGATTTTATTCAGGGAATATGCGAATTGCCCGATGGCGATATTGCCGCAGCGGGATTCACCAATTCCTTCGGGCTTAACCTTTTCTCTATCCACGATGGTATGGCCATGCGGTTCAGTTCTACGGGCGCCCTGAAGTGGGTAAACGCTTACGGCTCCAGTGAGAATGAATGGCTGACGGAGATATTTCCCACCTCTGACGGCGGTATAATGACCATTGGCGCCACTTCCGGATGGAACGGTCCCGCCGGTGGTATTTATATGGACGACGGATGGATGATAAAACTGGGGCCGGGTGGCGCAATGGAATGGTCGGAGGTCATGCGCAGCGACCAGAATATCGATTTCGGCGTGGTTGGCGCCAAACAAACCGGCGACGGCGGCTTTGTATTTGCAGGCAACGACCTGGCTACGATCGGGTCGAATACACCGCTGCTGCTGAAAACAGACCCGATGGGCAATATCGAGTGGTCGCGCATATACGGCGGACAAGGCGCAGGCCGGATTGTATCGGTCGATATTGCCCCTGGGGGGTATATATTTGCCGGATATACGACCAGCGCCGGTTCCCCGGATGTGTGGTTGCTGAAAACCGACGAGGCGGGTTTTGCAGGACTATGTGCGGAGGTGCCGCATACCATCACAACAGAATCCGTGCAACCGGTCCTTACTCCGGGTATAATCGCCACGCTTCCATCGCCGCCGCTTTTTAATGCCACCTTGACGGTCGGCGATCTTTCCTTTTCTGAAAACGCACCCTGCGCACCGAATTGCACGAATGATACGGATTGCGAAAGTACCTGGATCAAAAGTGCGGGCGTCGCAAACTCCACCGAAGAAGGCAGCACGAACCTTCTCCGGGCTTCCGACGGCAATTTTTACATCAGCGCATACCGGGGCGATAGTACGTTGCTCCTCAAAATGACACCCGACGGTCTTGTCATCTGGACGCGTGCTTTCAAATTCACATCCGGCACTGACGAACGTGTCAGTCAACTGATTGAAGACAGCGATGGAAAACTTGCAGGGAGCGGGGTGTTTTCAAATGGTGGATTGTTGATTGGTTTTACCTTCCGGTATGATCCTTCTTCGGACCAGGTGCTGTGGGCCTTTGAAAATCCATCCAGTCCGCAGACTTTTTACTTTACCATGATGGAAAAAACGCCCGGCGGCAATTACCTCGCATTCAATTCTTACCACCAGTCGCCGGCGCCCGGAAGTTTCGATGATGCGCATCTGGTTGAGATAGACCGGAATACGGGCCAATATACCGGTTTGAAGACGGCATTTTCCTATGGCAGTTCGGAAGGCGTTCTCGAAGCGCAGATGTACAACGGAAAAATATATGCCGCCGGGAGGTACACCTATGGAAACGTATTGTCCGGGATGCGGGGCAGCCTCGGTTGCTTCGATGTGCAGGGCAATGAAATATGGTCGCGCATGGCTTTTTTTGATCCCCAAGCCCAGGCCCGGAATTATGCCACAGATTTTGTGATCGACGCAGGTCACATGATTACGATCTATTACGGCGATTTTGACGGTATAGATGGCTTTTCCGATCAATTCGCAGTGAGCAAAACCGACCTCAACGGCAATATGGTATGGTCAAAAATATACACAATTGCCGGGTTTCCGATGGTGTATGCCAAGAGCATCATTGCCATTGCAGACGGGTATATTATCCTGGCCACCAACCAGGCCCTCGACCAGCCGTTGAGTGTTTATTTGATCCGGATCGACAAAAACGGGAATCTCGTCTGGGCGAGGGATTACCGCGATATGACGGTATTCCGCGGAGAGAAATTTCTGGTCGCATCGGGCGACTACCTGTACTTTGCGGCAGGCTATAATGCTTCCGATATTGCATTGGCCAAAGTGAACCTCAGCGATGGTCTTGTCGGCAGTAATTGCGCCTTGCCGCTGGACCTGACCGTAACAGTACAGGATTTCAGTACGCTTCTGAGTCCCGTCAATCTGATCAAATACCCCAGCCCGATCATTCAAAGTTCGCGTTTTGTAACGCCGCAGTCGCTCAACCTCGCCACGGAGGATATTTGCAAGCAAAATTGCGCCCAGGAAATTTGCAACAACGGCATCGACGACGACGGCGACGGCCTGTTCGATTGCCTCGACCCGGACTGCGATTGCCAGGCCTGCGACGGAAGCCAGGCCAGATTCTGGTATTTCGGCGATGGTGCAGCGCTTGATTTTTCTTCCGATCCGCCGACGGTGCTGGCCAATGGCGCTACCTTCAGTCGCGAAGCATCTGCCGTCGCGACCGACATACTCGGCAATTTGTTGTTCTATACAGATGCACAGACCCTGTATACCCGCAACCACCAGCCGATGCCGAATGGCGGCAACCTGGACGGGCATGCTTCCACCACCCAGACCCTGATCCTGCCGGAGCCTGAAAGCCCCGGACGTTTTTATGTTTTTACGCCCAACAGTTTCGACAACCTGCCCAGTGGCAAAGGGTTATCGTACTCGGTGGTCGACATGTCATTACAAAGCAGTCTAGGCGATGTGCCGGCGGGGCAGAAAAACATCAGTCTCGTGCCTCAGAACCTGTTTACCGAAAAAATTTCGGCTACACGCCATTGCAACGGCAAAGACTGGTGGATATTGACCAAAGAACGCCAGAACAACCGATTCCGGGCATACCCGCTTATGGCAGGCGGCCTCGGCACTGCGGCGACTTCAGATATAGGCACCGCCGGCTCAACGGCCCTGCCCAACACGATCGGCTGCCTCAAATTTAGTCCCAACGGGGAAAAGGTGGTCAATACCCTGTTCAGCACTGGCGGGTTTGAAATATTCGACTTTGATAAAAGCACAGGGCTGCTCTCGAATGCGGTCACCATTACTGACCCGTCGTTCGGGGGAGCCTATGGGGTGGAATTTTCCCCCGATGGGAAACTGCTTTACCTCACCAACCTGATCGCGCCATCTCACATCTGGCAATTCGACCTGACGGCGGGCGACGGAACGGCGATCAGGGCTTCGGCCCTGGTACTGGCCGAATTTCCGGACGAATACCGCTTCGGCCAGTTGCAGCGCGCGCCGAACAGCAAAATCTATGTCACCAATACCTTCCCGCTACAGTTTACGCCGGGACTGGGTATTATCCACAAGCCCAATATCGCCGGCACGGGCTGTCAGTACCAGCAAGGTGGCCTCAACCTGACGCCGGGCAGCGCCAACCTGGGTTTGCCGTCGTTTCCACAGGATTTTCTGGTGAAGTCGATACAGGCAGATATTACAGGGCCGGATACGGTTTGTCAGTTGCCCGCCAGCATAGTATACCAGTTGAAGACTGATAACCCTTGCGCACTGGATTCGGTAGCGTGGTCGCTGAGTGGTCCGGGCACTATTGTTTCCCAATCAAACGATCAAATTGAAATTGCGTTTGCCCAGCCCGGAAGCGTTACGCTCATCGCCACGGCCTTTACAGAATGTAGTACGGGAGCAGACACCATGTCGGTTTATCTTGTTGACGATCAAACACCTGTGCTCGATCTGGGGCCCGACATCCTGGTCTGCGACAACGGGGTGAAAGTATTGCACGCGGGACCGGGGTTTCAAAAATACCGTTGGAGCGACGGCACGACCGATTCCACAACGACGGCGTATTTGTTTGGGAAATACTGGGTAGATGTCTGGGACCTGTGCGGGAACAAACAGACCGATACTGTAACGATATCGCTGTTGCCCCCCACGGCCCTCGACCTGGGTCCCGACCAGGTCGTCTGTGCCGGAACCTCGGTGGGTTTCGTGCGACCCGTAATATTCAACTCCTGGATGTGGTTGCCACCAGACGGTCTCGACTGCGACACCTGTAAAACCATACACGCTGCCGTCACCGCCCCGATGACGTATATCGTTATTGCACAAAGCGGGGAGGGGTGCCTTTCCGCCGATACCATCACCCTGCAGATCGTGACGGATACGATTTTCGCCAGCTTCGACACCGTAGTTTGCAGAAATGAAACCCTTTTCATTCTGGGCCATGAACTTGGAGCAGATACCGTTGCCGTTGTTTCCATAATAACAGCAGGCGGCTGCGATTCCGTGCTAACCGTGACGGTTACCGGCCTTGATACCGCGTATTCCGAGGTCGAACTGTTTGTTTGCCAGGGGAGTACACTGGATGTGTACGGCATTCCTGTCAGCACCGACACCGTGCTGCAATTCATATTTGCCACTGCTAACGGTTGCGATTCCATTGTCCGGGTTGAAGTGAGTGTGCTTGATACGATACTGAACCAGGTGACTTTGCAGGCATGTCCCGGCGGGTTTGCACTTTACAACGGGGAGGAGATAGCGGTCGGCGAAACGCAGGTGTTCCAATTCCCGGTCGGGCAGGCATTCTGTGATTCGACGGTGGTGGTGCAGGTCGTTCCGTTTGCCGTTCCGTTTATTCAATTGCCGGGTATAGACACCATCTTGATCGGTGATTCGGTATTGCTGAATCCGACATATAGCGGAAATCCGCCTTTCAGTTGGCAATGGACACCCCTGGCGCCGCCCGATTGGTTGAGTTGTTACGATTGCCCTTCACCCCTGGCTAACCCGCTGGTCACAATGTCTTATCAGGTCAGCATCACCGATGGAAACGGCTGCACGGCTGCGGACTCCTCGGCCATTGTTGTTTTGCCCTGCGGACTGCCGTACGTTCCGAATATCTTTTCCCCCAACGACGATGGTCTCAATGACCGTTTTTACCCGCTCGGCCCGGATTGTATCTCAAAGGTGCGCTACCTGCGCATTTACGACCGATGGGGCGAGCTGATATTTGAGCGGACCGATTTTCCGCTCAATATCGAGTCGCTCGGATGGGACGGCCGCTACCGGGGAAAGCCGCTCGGTCCCTCCGTACTGGTATGGATTGCAGAATTTGAATTTCCGGACAGAACGACGGTGAAAAAATACGGTGACGTAACTTTGATAAGATAGCCATACTGACTTGCGAACCGGCGGCCTTGTTCAGTTACTGCTGAATTTCCTGTGTTGAGCGCGGTTTTTATGCTGTTTTATCCGCGTCCGCCGTAGCGCCGGGTCAACGGTCCCTGCTTTTTCCGGGACCGCTCACCTGGCGCCTGAATGGCGGTGGCAGCACAAATTTCCCGACAATTATTACACGACGCACCTTGCGGAAAGATTTGATTGTCCTATTTTGCTACCCAAAAACATTACTGCATAACGAATTACATGGACTGGAACAACAAAGTTGCCATCATTACCGGCGCCGGCACCGGTATCGGAAAAGCCACCGGTGAACTGCTGGAGTCGAAAGGCTGCCGGGTTTACAACCTCGATATAGCCGGATCAGGCGACTCGCCGTATTTTATCCACTGCGATGTGCGCGACCGGCAGGCTATCCGCGCGGCTGTACAGGCCGTGCACGACCGCGAACAACGTATTGATTTTCTGTTTTCCAATGCGGGCATCCACCTGTTCGCCGGCATTGAGGAGACGACCGACGAAGAGTTTGATAACGTGACGGCCACCAACATACTGGGTACATTTTACCTGTTGCAATCCGTGCTGCCCCACATGAAGGCGCAGCAAAAAGGCAGCATCGTACTCATGGGGTCCGATCAGTCGTTTGTCGGCAAGGCCCGGAGTGCCGTGTACGGCTTGACAAAGGGCGCCGTCGGCCAACTCACCAAAAGCACCGCGATCGATTACGCGCCATTCAATATTCGCGTCAACTGTATTTGTCCGGGCACCATCGACACACCGCTGCTGCACAGGGCCGTGGAGCGCTTCTCCACCCTGAGCACAACACCCAGTGCTGACGTGTACCGCTCGCTCGACGGCATGCAACCGCTGGGCAGGATCGGGCGACCCGAAGAGATCGCTTCGGTCGTGGCGTTCCTGTTGTCCGACGACAGTTCGTTCATGACGGGCAGCCTGGTCAGTGCGGATGGTGGCTACGTGTGCCAGTGAGCAGGGCAGTGTGCATCTCCTCGAAAACGCTTGGTAAAAGGGTTTGCTGCGGCCTGCTGCGCCGCCGGGCCGGGGCGTGAAGGATCAATTGTATGCGTAAGATTTCCGGATTTGAGCCTGCCGGTTATTTTTTCAACCTGTTTTCTGCCACGCCCTCAAACGTAATCGTTACGGGCCTGATATAGCCCCGGTCGTCGAACTCCAGTTTGTCGATGCAGGTGACCCGGTGGTTGGGATGTGTTTCGGTAAGCGGACGCCGATGGTAAACGATATACCAGTCGTCCGTCTGCGGCGCCCGGATCAACGAGTGATGCCCCGCGCCCGTTGCGACGGCCGTATCCTGTTGCAGTACCACGCCGATGCGCTCAAATGGCCCGAAAGGGGTGTCTGCCATGGCATACGCCACGCTGTAGTCGGGGCCGCCCCAACCGCCTTCCGACCACATGAAGTAATATTTACCGTTGCGGATAAACATAAAAGGCCCTTCCACATAGCGCTCCGGCGTGATCTCCCGGAAGATCGTCCCGTCGGCATAGGGTTCGAGTCCGGTAAAATCATCTTTGAGTTTTACGATGTTGCAATGTCCCCACCCACCGTAGATCATATAGAATTGCCCGTCTGAATCCCGGAACACGAACTGGTCGATGGGTTGGGCGCCGTTGTGGAAAGTGCCGATGAGGGGCTTGCCCAGATAGTCGGCAAACGGCCCTTCCGGCTTGTCCGATACGGCTACACCGATGCCTCCCTGTTCCTCATCGCTCTGAATGTCGTTTGCTGCAAAGAACAGGAAATATCGCCCGCCGTTCTGAACAATCGCCGGCGCCCACATTGCCTTGTGCGCCCATTTAACCGCGCCGGTATCCAGGATGTGCGCATGTTTTTCCCAGTGGACCAGATCCGGGGAGGAAAAGGCATCGAGAAAAACCTGTTTTTCGTAGACGTCGGAAAAAGTGGGGTACACCCAATACTGCATGTCGAATACTACTGCTTCAGGATCGGCATACCAGCCGGGGAAGACGGGATTTCCGGATGTTTTCTGGGCGGATGCGAGCACGGGAATGGCTGCGATGACCAGAAGCCGGATTAATATGCCTGTATACCATGCGGAAGGTTTCATATTTGGCGTTGCTGTTTAAAACGGCCTATACTTTTTTGGGCGGCAAATCAAACGCAACAGCCTCGTGTTCCAGGTGGTCCCTGTGGGAGCCGTCGCAAAAGGGCTTGTTTTTTGACAGGCCGCAGCGGCAGAGACTGACCAGGGTTCGGCCCTGCAGTCCGTAGGCATTGCCCTGGGCATCCACAATTTCAAAATCTCCCTCTACCCGGAGCGATCCGTTGGAGTTTACCGTAATCTTTGTTGTCGACATTGCTATAAATTGAATTTCCGGCAAGGTAGGGACATTTTCGGGGCTTGTCCCCTTGCCATGTGTCACGTTTTGTACGTCGCCGGGAAACAGGGGGTGTTATGAAGTATCTGTCGGAAAACGCCGCAACATATTTTTATCCGGAAATACTCCGTGATTCAAAGAATATCCGGTTCATTTGTGTGGGAAATCCGGAGTATAGCAAATACCATAACCTGTATGCTTTTGTTCACGTGCCATGCTGTATGACAAGCATTGGCACAGTCTTCTTACGCCAGCAGTGCCCGTCCGGGCGGCCTGCATTTTTTGACTTGATAAAACACGAATCGAATGATTAAAAATGGATTACCTGTCCTTTTTTTGTTGCTGGCTGTAGCATTGGCACACGCCCAGTACCCGGAGAGCTTCAGTACCCTCAACAAGGACTACGCCGTCACAACCGTCAATGATTTTGCGGGCATAGCCTCCACCGGTTGGGCTTCCGGCATGAACAGCGGGGTGGGAACGGACGATGATTTCTGGGCCTCACAGGTTGCCGGCGGCGCTGTTTCGCCACCTTCGTGCATGATTGACGGCCCTGATTTTGTTTGCAACAATTCCGCAGGTATTGTGTACACCGCGCCGGCCGGCATGAGCGGCTACAGCTGGGGTATCATCGGCGACGGATCGATATCGGGCTCCACTACCGGACAGTCGATAACGGTGACATCCGGAAATTATCTCAATAACTATACTGTCTCGGTAACGATTACCGATGGTATAGGGGGGACCAGCAGCTGTTCAAAAGTGAGCAATATCTTTCTTGCTAAGCCGCCGGCCAACATCACCGCCAATCCGAGCGAGATTTGTCTGGGCGCTACACTGGATCTTTCTATTGCCGCCGCTGCCAGCAGCACGGTTTCCTGGACGGGCGAAGGCATCGCCAATCCCGCCGGCAATCCGTCTACCACTGCAACGCCGACTTCCAGCGGTCCGCATACATATGGCGTAACCGTGACGACCGATCAAGGCTGCTCGAATACGGGTACCGTATCCGTTGGTGTAAATCCCCTGCCGGTCTGTTCCATCAATGGCCCCGGCGGCTCTAACGATACACTTTGTCAAGGATCTCAATACGTGTTCACGGCGGCTCCCGGCATGAGCGCCTACAATTGGGGGGTCAGCCCCAACGGCGCCATAATCGGCAGCAATACAGGTTCTTCCGTAACGATTACGCCCAACAGCAGTTCATCTTTGGTCGTGTTTGTTACCATTACTGATGCCAAAGGCTGTACATCCACTTGCACCCAATTCAGGCCGCTCAACACCGCGCCCACCTGCTCCATGGACGGGCCGCTTACCGTATGCGGCGGCTCGACGGGTAATGTGTACACCGTCACCACCAATGGAACTTTATACTACTGGAGTATTAGCGGCGATGGCGTTATCACCAGCCCTGCCAGTGGTTCTCCTTCCGTCACCGTCACCGCCGGGGCCTCCGGTTCGTACACAGTGAGCGTGGGGACGCAGTTCAACTACAATACCTGCGTCCGCACCTGCTCTCAGACCGTAACGGTCAACACTGCTCCCGCGCCTGCAATAACCGGACCCGTGTCGGTGTGCCCCGACGGGAGTGCGACGCTCGATGCCGGAGCAGGCTACACCAGTTACGCCTGGTCGAACGGCGGCGGCAATGCCCAGACGGCTACTTTCAACAACCTGCTGGCAACCACAACCTATACGGTGACGGTAACCGGCGCCAACGGCTGTACCGGTACAGGCACTTTTACGGTGAACGTCGCATCCTGCACGGTCGACTTTAGCGGCAAAATAGTCTGGGAAAATAATGATACCACCGGTGTGAAAGACGCCATCGTCAACCTCGCCGGCTCGGCCAACGGGAGCGACGTGACCGATGTCAATGGCGAATTTTCGATCATGACAGGTGTGCCCAGCGGCAGTTTTACACTCAAGCCGGTCAAAAACCTCAACAAACTCAACGGCGTAACCACCGCCGACGCTTCTGCCATCCAGCAACACGTTGCGGCCATCTTACCAATCACCGACCCCTACAAACTGGTTTGTGCCGACGTGAACAAAAGCAACTCGGTGACATCGCTCGATGCCTCGATTATTATACAGGCCGTCCTCGGCAACCCCGCAGCACTCAACCAGTTCAAGACCTCCTGGCGGTTTGTGCCGTCGTCGCACGTCATGCAGAATCCGCCCTGGGGCTTTCCGGAGCAACGCACTTACACAAATATCTCCGGCCTGCAAGCCAACCAGAATTTTATCGGGATGAAGACCGGCGATGTGACGGGCAGTGCGAACCCGGCGAATCTGGGCGCCCCTGAACCGCTGATGCTGCGCGCCGACGACCGGGTGCTGAGCGCCGGCGAGCAAATCAGCGTCGATTTTGCCGCCGACAAGAAGGCCGGCCTCGCGGCATTTCAATATGCGCTGCGTTTCGACCCGCTGGCACTCGAATTTGTCAGTATTGAACCATTGACCGCACTTCCCCTGACGACCGACAATTTTGGCCTCTTCAACGTGGAAGACGGCGAAATCAGGGTAGCCTGGGCCCAGCCCACGGGTGTGGATGTCGAAGCCTCGGCGCCGATATTCCGGGTACACTTTAACACCCTTGCTCCTGGTGTTTTGCTGAGCGATGTGTTGAAAATCGATCCCGGTGTACTGCCCGGACTGGCCTACACGAGCGCGCTGGAAGAAATGGCGGTAGAGCTGCAATATGGCCTTGTAACTGGCACCAACACACCCGGAATGGCTGATTTTGCCCTGCTGCAGAACCGCCCCAATCCGTTCAACGGTACGACTACAATCGGTTTTGTGTTGCCGGCGGCATGTGAGGCCCGGTTGCGTATAGTCGACGTGTCGGGGCGGGTGATAACGGAGCGTACAGCGCAATATCCGGCGGGAACACACGCGGAATTGTTTGAATTGGATGGCGCGTCGGGTGTTTTGTATTATGAATTGATAACGCCGTTCGGCACTCAGACGAAGCGGATGCTTGTATCGCGGAAATAATTGTCATAACAACGTATTTCCATACAAAAAATACAGAAAATCAGCCGGTTATTCTTCAAATGGCTTCACTTCGAGCCATCAGACGAATGGCCGGCTGATTTTTTTATTCGGTCATGCCACCGGCCATGTTTTCCTAAACCCGGTATTAATAGCGATAAAAAGCAAGTTTTTTTACGAAAAAGCTTCGCAGGTTGAAAATTTTGCATGATTTTTGCATATTATTTTAACATATATTACTCTGAAGTTTAATCTGCTTTAATCCGGCAAAAATCTCATGAGGGCTGTTTAAAGTGCGCCGGTGTTTCCCACTCTTTTCGCTCTCCTCTTCATCCGGTGAATATCACGGATGGTCCGTTAATATCCCAATTCTGTAAGGAGCCTTGCCGCCCGATGGCGTACGAGGAGCTATCTTAATGGCTTTGCTTTCCTGTCCGGCACGCCCGCCGGAGGGAGTGGCACTTTAATATCCTGTTCATTCGAAATTATCCCCCTCACACTTAAAAATCTGCTCATGATGAAAGTTCTACGTTTACCCTTCCGCTCAAATGATTCAAGCAGGCAATTTCAGTTCGGCTGTTTACGGAAAAAAGCCTTGTTATTGCTTTGCCTGGGGTTGGGCTCTACCGTGTTTGCACAATTGAAGGACCCGGCAAGTCACCCCAAATTTGTAAATCCTTTGCCCGATCCGTCTGTCATTGACGCGACTGCCGGCGGCGATTATTCCATGGAAATGGCCCCTGCAACGCAGTGGCTGGGCCTTGTGGATGTCAACGATGATCCCTTGTACACAAATGTGTGGGGTTATGGCCTGACCGGCGGCGGCGCCACCTTTCCCGGGCCGACTTTTTGGGCCAAGGAGGGGAATCCTGTTGATGTTACCTGGATCAACAACCTGCCCGATAACCACCTGCTTCCGATTGATTTGTCCATTCACGTGGCGCACCCGCATACCTGGTTCGGCCATGGTATACCGACCGTAGCGCACTTGCACGGCGGTCATACAGAATCGGAAAGCGACGGGATACCTGATGCCTGGTTTACCAGAAATAATACCTACAAAGGCCATGATTATGTCAAGGCAAAATACCATTACGACAACGACCAGGAATCCGCCACGCTTTGGTATCATGATCACGCGCTGGGCATTACCCGCCTGAACGTATACGCAGGTCTTGCAGGATTTTACCTGCTCCGCGACGACAACGAACTGAGCCTCGGATTGCCCAGTGGGGACTATGAACGGGAAATTGTATTTCAGGACCGGGATTTCGACGAAAACGGACAGTTGATCATGCCGGCCGACGGCGGCTCGCAGGGGGATTGCCAGGTCGGCGCCGAGGGTGGTCCGTTCGTGAATGAAGAACCGATCATTCCTGAAGCCGAGCAAACCCCGGGAACGCCGAGTGTTATGGCCGAATTTTTTGGCAACTATATCATCGTGAACGGTATGACGTGGCCTTACATGAGTGTGGAGCCCCGCCAATACCGCCTGCGCCTGCTCAATGGCTCGGACTCGCGCTTTTACTTTCTGGAATTACAAAGGGGCGCTTCCGGCGACAGTATTGTAGTACCCATCCTTCAAATCGGAACGGATGACGGCCTGCTGTACAACCCGGTAGCGGTCAATCATTTGCTGCTGGCTCCCGGCGAACGCGCCGATATCATTGTGGACTTCACAGGTCTGTCGGTAGGTCCGGGCACGGTACTGACCTGGTTCAACTACGGCGCCGACGATCCGTTTGGAGGCGACCCTGAAGGACCTGCAGCAGAAGACCTCGACGACGATCTTACCCGGCCTACCGCCCAGATCATGCAGTTTCGTGTCGACCTTCCGTTTAACGGAGGTGTACCGAATACCAGTTTTAACACAGGCTCCCAGATGCGCGAGAATCCTATCACAATACTGAGTTCCGGCATTTCCCGCAAACTGGTACTTTTCGAAGGGCGCGATGCGTATTGCCGCCTGCGGCCTCAGTTGGGCATTCTGGATGAAAATTCCTATATCAACGGTTCACTCATGTGGGACGAACTCATTACCGAGAACCCGGACCTGAATGCCATTGAATACTGGGATATTTACAATACAACGGCAGACGCACACCCCATTCACCTGCACCAGGTGACATTTCAGATACTGGACCGCACCACTTTCGACGGCCAGGTCGAATTTATCCCGACGGGTGATCCGATTTCCGGCGGTTCAAAACAGGTCCTGACACTGAATTCACCGGTGACGTTTGCTCCGGGTTGGGACGCTCCCGACAGGGAAAAAGGCTGGAAAGATACCGGCGTTATCCCGCCAGGCGGCGTCATGCGCGTGGCGGCCAAATTTGACCTGCCCGGCAAGTACGTTTGGCACTGCCATATCCTGTCGCATGAAGACCACGAAATGATGCGCCCGTTCTGGGTCGGCCCGATGATGAGCGGCAGGATCATTTGGGAGCACGACGACGCAAGCGGCGTCAATGAAGCCACTGTAAATATCACCGGCGCGGCAACGCACTCGTCCAGGTCCAACAAGGATGGCATTTACTTCCTTCCCATCGGTCCTGCAGCGGGCGTTTCAACGATCAAACCGGTAAAAAACATCAACAAGTTCAACGGCGTGACGGCAGCCGACGCCTCTTCCATTCAGAAGCACGTTGCCAATATTTTCCCGATCACTGATCCGTACAAAATGGTTTGTGCCGACGTCAACAAAAACAACGCTATTACTACGCTCGACGCCTCGCTTGTTGTGCAGGCGCTGCTGGGCAACCCGATCGCCAATAGTATTTTCAATACGTCCTGGCGCTTCGTACCCACCGATCACGCCATGAGCAATCCGCCATGGGGCTTCCCGGAGCAGCGGACCTATACTGATATCAGCGCGAGCTATTCCGATCAGGATTTCTTCGGTATGAAAATCGGTGATGTGACAGCCACCTATTCCAATCCGGCCAACTTCGGCGGTGTCGCGTCGATGGTGCTAAACGCCGGAGATCAATGGCTGGAGGCGGGTCAACCCCTGTCTGTGGAGTTTAAAGCCGACCAAATGGATGACCTGACAGCATTCCAGTTCGCTTTGGCCTTCGACCCGTTACAGTTGAAATTCGAGAGCGTCGAGCCCTTGCAGGGCCTGCCGCTTGCGCCGACCAATTTCGGTACATTTAATGCAGATGCCGGAGAACTCCGGGTCGTATGGGCGGAGGCTGCAAGCTATCAGGTGGAAGAAGCCGCTCCCGTATTCCGCCTGCATTTCACCGCAATGCAAAGCGGGGCAAAGCTCAGCGATGTACTGAATATGGATGAATCGGTACTGATGAACCGTGCTTACAACAGTAATCTGGAAGAAACGGCCGTTGAACTGAGGTTTACGGAAGTGACCGGTATCGACAACCCGGAGGCGAACTTCGGTGTACAAATGCTGGTGCGGCCCAACCCGTTCCGCGACGAGACCACTGTTTCGTTCACCCTGCCCGAGGCCTGCGAGGCACAATTGCGCGTACTGGATGCGAGCGGGCGCGAACTGTTGCGCAGCAACAATTCGTACCCTGCCGGAAACAACAGCGAGACGCTGCGGCTGGACGGCAGTTTTGTTACCGGTTTGCTGTATTGCGAGTTGGTAACGCCGTTTGGAGTGGTGACGCAGAAGATGGTAGCTGCGCGGTAATGGCCGGAAATGCCATGTAAATCTGCGTCGATCCGGGTATGGATCACGATTTGCCTGCACAGGTAATGTGGCGGATGCCGGGATCGACGCAGATATTTTTGATAGTAACATGAGTCAGAATGGCCATCGCTAATTGCCTCTTCTCCTATTGGACCCTAAATTCGGGATGAGTCACGCGAATCAGGGGTTGATTCTAAAGGATGCACGGGCCACACAGTTGATTGCAGATGCCATCGTCTTAAGGTCAAGGCAGGGTACGCAGTTTACTGGCGGCGCAACCTGAAAAAGGGACTAAATATCATGTATTTCTATTATACATATTTTAAGCTCCAGAAAGAATGCGCGATATAACAAATGCAGTTGATCTTTATGGCGATTATTGACCACCATAAAGAGTTAATCAACACTTTTACCCGTCTTATGAAAAGGTTTTTCCGATTTTATGCTTTAACACTGACACTGACATTTCTTTCAACCGGCACATTTGCGCAAAACAAAAGTTGGCTGGTAAAAATGCAAGACCCGGACGTCAATTTCTGGGAACTTCAAAAAGAGTTCAACGATTACTGGAAAGACCGCACCGACTACAAAGGCAACGGCTACAAGGTATTCAAACGCTGGGAGTATATCAATGAAACCCGCGTTTTGCCGGACGGAAAACTGCAACCGGCGGATTATGTCCTGAAAGAATATGAGAAGTATATGGCAGAAGCCGCGCAGCTCAAATCGGCTTCGGGCACCTGGAGTATCGTTGGGCCGACAATCTATCCGACAAATAATACGGGCCAGCCTACCGGCAAGGGAAGGGTAAATGTCATTACTTTCCATCCAACCGACGTCAATACACTGTTCATCGGCGCTCCTTCGGGCGGTATTTGGAAAAGCGTTAACGGCGGCGCCAACTGGACCAATCTTTCTGCCAATATTCCCTATCTCGGGGTATCTGCCATCCTGATAGATCCTTCCAATCCGGATATTATTTACATAGGCACCGGCGACCGGGATTCGGATGACGCACCGGGCGTTGGCGTTTACAAATCCACAGACGGAGGCGTTTCCTGGGTCCCCATGAATGTAGGCATGGGCAATACAACGGTGGGTATGATGCTGATGCATCCTTCTGATCCGAATACCATTCTCGCTGCTACGTATACCGGTATCTTTAAAACCACGAACGGAGGTGTAACCTGGTCGCAAACCCTGGCCGGCGACTTCAGGGACATCAAATTCAAGCCCGGCAACCCCGATGTCGTATATGCCACCAGAATCATTACGCCGGCACAATATTATCGCTCTACCGATAACGGGACTACATGGGGGCAGGTCACCACGCCTGTTTCCGGTGTCGGTTCCCGTATGGTCATCGGCGTTTCACCGGCCAATCCCGACTATGTATACCTGGTTCAGATCAAAAGTTCAGACGCGAATTTTAAAGCCTTGCTCCGGTCTGTTGACAGTGGGCTTACCTTTACCGAGCAGTCTAACGCTCCAAATATCTTCGATTATCTCTGCGACGGGAGTGGTACTGCCAGTCAGGCGACGTACGATCTGATTATCGACGTCGACCGCACCAACGCTGAAATTGTCTATGTCGGCTCTATCAACAGCTGGAAAAGTGTTAACGGCGGGGTAACATGGTCGCCGGTAACACACTGGGTCGGAAGCAACTTTGCACCGGGAAACCCAACGGCAAATTGTGCAGTATCTGTACACGCCGACCACCACTGGTACCAGTGGTCTCCGTTGCACAGCCCTGCAAGGTTGTACCTCGGCCACGACGGCGGCATTGCGTATACCGCCGACGGCGGCACAACCTGGACAGACATCACCACCGACCTCGCTATCGGCCAGGTGTATAAAGTTGGCCAAAGTGCGCAGACTGCGAATAATATCATTGCAGGGTTTCAGGACAACGGGGTTTCTGCCACCAACGACGGGGTCAATTTTACCACAGTAGGCGGGGGCGATGGCGGTGAGTGCGCCATCAATTACAATAATGCCAATTTTTGTTACAGGGAATCGCAGTTGGGCAATCTAACGCGTTCCTCGGCCGGTCTGTTCGGTTCGTATTCCAATATTATTTCCGCTATTAATGATCAAGCGGCATTTATTGCGCCCTACATGCTCCACAGGACTAATCCGGGTACCATGTTTTTTGGACGCGAAAACGTATGGCGCAGCACAAATGTCGATGCCATTCCATCCGGTTCGGTGACATGGGAAACCATCAGTTCCTTTGCCGCAGGCACAACCATCCGGGTTGTGGAACAGTCTCCGGCAAATCTGAATATCGTATATATTTCCAGAGGGTCCGGTTCAGGATCTGCGATGTACCGATCAGACAACGCCAACGCCGCCGCCAATGCCGTGGTTTGGAATGCCATAACCAAGCCCGGCGGGCTGACGGCGACCGATATTAAAGCGCACCCCGTCAATGAAAATATTGTGTTTGCTACTGCCGGCATGCAGGTTTTCAAATCGACAGACAAGGGCATCACATGGGCAGACATCACCGGTAACCTGCCGGCATTGTTTATCAATTGTTTGGTACTCGATAAGGACGCCAACGAAGGCATCTATATCGGCAACCAAACCGGTGTATGGTACAAAGACGCCGATATTACCGAGTGGGTATTGTTCAGTTCCGGTTTGCCGCCGGTGGATGTGCGGGAACTGGAAATCTACTACGATGCCAATCCCGACAACAGCCGCATTACCGCTTCCACCTATGGCCGCGGGATTTGGCAAAGTGACCTGATTGAAGTCAATGCCATCAATCCGTCCGGTCTGGCCGCTGTAGCTATCAGCACCACCCAAATTGATCTCTCCTGGACGCTCAACGCATCGAATAACAACGTGCTCATTGCCACTTCTCCGACCACTATCTTCGGAGTACCGGTGGACGGTACGGCATATACCGCCGGTAATTCCCTTCCGGGTGGCGGAACGGTCATTTACGTGGGCAACATGGTTAATTTTAGCCATACCGGACTTACCGCAGGTTCTGACTATTGTTACAAGATATGGTCTGTTAACGGCAGTAATCAATACTCGGCAGGCCTGCCGCCTGTTTGCGCCAGAACATTCTCGCACAACTGGACCGGTAATGTCAACACCGATTGGTTCAATGCAGGAAACTGGGGCCCTGGTACCGTGCCGACGATTTTGGATGGCGCCTATATTCCGGCCGGCCGGCCAAACTACCCGTTGATTAATGCCGCAGGGGCCAGGTGTTCGCACCTGACCATCGAACCCGGCGCCTCGGTAAGCATGGATGCATCAACATCCTACATCCTTCAGGTATCGGGAGACTGGATAAATAATGGGACGTTTAACCGCGGTGTCGGTACGGTTGAGTTCAATGGGAACAACGCATTGCAAAATATTGCCGGGGCATCAACAACAGACTTTTATGTGCTGCGGGTTGACAAAGGGTCAGCCAACAACATCCTGGATGCAGTTGCACAAATCACCTTAAATGCGGCAGTGGACGCTCCACTTGCCTTGATATCGGGAACGTTCAGGCTGTCGAATGCTGCGAGCACGATCACCGCTATTACAGCAAACGGCCAGACTACCGCCAACGCCCTGGGTCTTAACAAACGCATTTGGGTCAGCGCGGGGACCTTGAATGTAAATTCACGCTGGAGAATCAACCATGGCGAATTGAGGATTACCGGCGGAACGGTAAACATCGGCAACGCCAACAATATGGAATTGGATTACCTGAACAGCGGAGCAATTATTCTGGAAGGCGGCGCATTGAATGTTTCCGCAGGCATCTGGGGCAATGCCTCTAACCAGAGCTCAACAGGTATAATCGCTATATCCGGAGGAACCATGACCGTGGGCGTATTCTCCAACGGTTTTGCCAGAGGTATGCTGGAGGCCGGTCCGAACTGCATTTTTATAGCAAGTGGCGGTACTATAGTAATTCAACGGAGCAATGGCCATACACAACAATACCTTAACCAATCAACGATTTCATCAGTTACCGGAGGTTTATTGCAAATTGGAAATGCCGCTACCCCTTCAAGTCAAACCATCCGAATCAACAGCACAGTCCCGGTGTACAACCTGACGGTAAACGCCACGAACTCGCCGACAGCGCAATTGCTTACCAATAACTTGACTGTACTGAATGACCTGACCATTTCAGGGGGGACCCTCAATGCCAACAACCTGAACCTGAATGTGGGCAGACACTGGACGAACGGCGGAAGTTTCATTCCGGGTACCGGGGTAGTCACTTTTGACGGAACGGTGAATCAAAACCTCGGCGGCGTCAGCCCAACGACCTTCAACAACCTTACACTCAATAATGCAAACGGGCTTACGCTCAACGGCAGCGTCAATACAACCGTAAACGGAACCCTGGCGCTGAATGCAGGTGTCATCACAACGGGCAGTAATACGGTTATTATTCCCTCGACGGGCGCTGTATCCAGAACTTCCGGCCATATTTTTGGCAAACTGCAAAAACATGTGGCAAGCGGTGCAGGCATCAGCCGGACCTTTGAAATCGGTGATGTCGCGGCCTCGGGTTATACCCCGGTCTCTGTAACCTTTGCCTCCGTCACTACGCCCGGCAACGTGATAGCGCAGTCCGTATCGGGCGATCACCCGCAGATTGGTTCCGCGACCCTCAATGCTTCCAAAAGTGTCAACCGCTATTGGTCGCTGACCAACAGCGGAACCGCCTTTACTACATATGATGCGGTATTTAACTTTCTGACTGCCGACCTGGATCCTGCCGTCAATACTTCAAACCTGGTTGGTGGAAAGTATAATGCGCCAAACTGGACCTATCCGGCAATAGGGGCCAGAACGGCGAATAGTACGGAAATTACGGGTGTTGCCTCCTTCAGCGATTTTCAACTGGCCGAACCTTCCTGTGTTGATCCGGACGTTCCCGGACTGACAGCTACCGTCAACCCAACCTGTTCGGGTCAACCGACCAATTTAAGTATTGCCACGGGCAATTTGAATGGAGCAGCCGACTGGCAGTGGTATTCAGGCTCTTGCGGCGGCACGCCCGTTGGAACGGGATCAAGTGTGAACGTTTCGCCTGCCGGCACTACTACATACTTTGCAAGAGGCGAAGGCGGCTGTGTCGTTACGCCCGGCGCCTGTGGAAGTATTTCCATTACGGTAAATGCCAATCCAATTGCCGCACCGACGCCGTCACCGGCATCGGTTTGTGTCGGCAGCATCCTCAATATAAGCGGTAATGCCGGCGGCGGCTCTGGCAACTATACGGCCCACGCCTGGACTTGCTCGGGATGCAGCGGTCTGGTCGCGCTCAGCAATGTGGGCACGCCTACGCTTCAGGTAGACGCTGTCGGTGGTGCGCCCGGCTCGGCCACGCTCACCTACCAGGTTACGGATAATAACGGCTGCACCGCTTCTGCCACCGTAGCGCTCACCATTAATGCACGGCCGGTACCGACGTTCACCGCATCCCCCGGCGCCAGTGTTTGTGTGAATACAGGTGTCACTTATACCACCCAGTCGGGGCAATCCAATTATATCTGGAGTGTACCGGGCACGGCGGGAGTGGATTATACCATCACCTCCGGCGGCATCGGCAGCACGGACAACACGGTCACGCTGCAATGGCTGAGCTCGGGCAGCAAAACAGTGACGGTCAACTATACCGATGCGAACGGCTGTACAGGTGCGAATCCGGCATCAAACACCAACACCGTAAATGCGTTGCCGACGACATCCAACGCAGGAAGTAACCAAACCATTTGCGCAAATGGCAATGCTGCACTTTCCGCCAATACCCCTGTGGTAGGCACGGGCCTTTGGAGTGTGGTCAGCGGACCAAATACAAGTCCCAGCCAGTTTGGCAACCCTTCTCTGCCTTCCGTGAATTTTGTGCCGGCAGGCGGTCCGGGGGTCTACCTGATTCGCTGGACCATTTCCAACCCACCCTGTCCCGCTTCGACCAGTGAACTGACCGTTACGGTTGTAGCGACACCAACATTTGCCAATGCAGGTTCCGCCCAGTCAATTTGTGCAAACAGCAGCGCGACCATGGCGGCCAACACACCGGTCGTGGGCACAGGCACCTGGAGTATATCGGCTGGCCCAAACCTTTCTTCGAGCCAGTTCAGCAATGTCAACGACCCTGCGGCTATGTTTACCCCGACAACACCGGGCATTTATTCATTGGCGTGGAGCATCGCCAACCCGCCCTGTATGCCGTCGGTGGATGCTGTAACAATTACGGTGAACACCTTGCCGGCGACGCCGACCATCACACCAAGCGGCCCTACAACGTTCTGCACGGGCGGCAGTGTGCAGTTAACGAGCTCTGCAGCGAGTGCCTATTTGTGGAGCACCACCGAGACGACCCAAAGCATTACGGTGACAACCAGTGGTTCGTACACGGTACAAATAACGGACGCGAATGGCTGCACCGCCACTTCTGCGCCGACAGATGTAACGGTGCTTGAGCAGCCTGTGGCGAATGCCGGTACTGACGCCGACGAATGCGATCTGAACACGACGCTGGCTGCAGTACCGAGTGTCGGCACGGGCACGTGGACATACACAGGTCCCGGCACGGCGACATTTGCACCGGATGCCAATGACCCGGCAGCCGTAGCGACGGTAACTGCCTATGGTGCTTACACCTTCACGTGGACGGAAGAGAACGGGATATGCACGGACGACGATATTGTGACAATAAACTTCAATGCTCCTCCTGCCGTCACCCTCAACGATCCGGCAGATGTATGCCTGACCGGTGCCGACATGAACTTTACCGGTACTCCCACTGATGCCAACGGCTCGTTCACCACGACGGCAGGCGCCGGATTCACGGATAACGGCGATGGTACAGCGGTGCTGGATGTGAGCGTGGCGGGTATTGGAAC
>ERZ724507.260-NODE-260-length-24187-cov-7.001285_pt1 | contig 24187 bp, 9 predicted proteins | sample MGYA00376040_ERZ724507 | MGnify/ENA primary metagenome ERZ724507 (study PRJEB28724, sample SAMN07190883) | activated sludge metagenome | isolation source: activated sludge of sewage treatment plant in Hong Hong | place: Hong Kong | collected 2016-03-17 ...
TTGCCGGTGCCGGTTGCGCCGAGCGGGATCGCTTCGACGAAGACGACGACGGACCGCCCGCTCGACTGTAGGTACGTTTTTCTAGGTCAGTGGTCCACTCGCGGTCTGCGCTATTCCAGCGTCAGGTCGCAGTGGGCCCAGCGCTCCGCCAGCACGCGACTGGTGACAGCGTGCTCGGGTCGCAACAGCTCTGGATCGCGTGACAGAAGCGACGCGGCTTCTCGACGAGCGATCGTCAGAAGATCGATGTCGCGCAGCAGATCGGCGAAGCGCAGCGGCGGCAAGCCCGACTGTCGGGTGCCGAGCACTTCGCCCGGTCCCCGAATGCGTAGATCGGCTTCCGCCAGACGAAAGCCATCGCTGGTCTGCGCGACAACTTCCAAGCGATGCGCAGCCGTGGGCGCCGCCGTCGTCGCGGGAGCTGCCTTTGTCGTCTCATCACTGGCTTTGCGTCGCTTTTTCGGCTTCGGTGCGTCTTCATCCTCGTCGAGAAGTGGATCGCTGTGCACTGCGCCCGATCCGTCGGACAGCGCGCTTCCGTGAAGGAGCAGACACAGGCTCTTGCCACTGCCTCGACCGACGCGACCGCGAAGCTGATGAAGTTGCGCCAGACCGAAGCGCTCGGCGCTCTCAATCACCATCAGCGAGGCATTGGGCACATCGACGCCGACTTCAATCACCGTCGTTGCCACCAGGACATCCAGCTCACGACGATGGAAGCGCTCCATCACATCATCGCGCTCGTCGCTGCCCAAACGACCGTGAACCAGTCCGACCCGAAGCGCTGGCAGCGCGGACTGAAGGGCCGCATGTCGTGCCGTCGCGCTCGATAGCTCCAGCTTGTCACTGTCCTCGATGAGCGGACAGACCCAGTACGCCTGACGACCTTCCGTCACAGCCTTTCGCACGGCGGTGAGCGCACGCGGCTCGCCAGCTTTTCCCGACAGAACCTTCGTCACAGGTGGCGTTCGTCCCGGCGGTAGCTCGTCGAGCTGACTGACATCCAAGTCTCCGTACAGCGTCAGCGCCAGCGTCCGAGGAATCGGCGTCGCGGTCATCACCAAGATATGCGGCTGCCGACCTTTGCGACGCAGCGCTGCACGCTGACCGACGCCGAAGCGATGCTGCTCGTCGATCACCACCAGCGCCAGATCATGAAACTCGACGGAGTCCGCAATCAGCGCATGCGTTCCGACGACCATGTTCAAAAATCCGACGCGCAGCATCGCCAGAATCGACTCCCGATCGAGCGGCTGTCCGGTGCTCTCGTGCAGTCGCCACACCTCGGCAAAGCGTCCCGCCTGAAGCTGCGCGAGCGTGGTCTTGCGCGCTGTCTTCGGCGTCGTCGCGGTCAGAAGCGCCAGCCGACGGCCCGTCGCCTGTGCCCACACCCGCAGCGTCTTCGCGTGCTGCTCTGCCAAGATTTCCGTCGGAGCCATCACCGCAGCCTGATGTCCCGTCGCCATCACCAGCTCGCACGCAGCGTAGGCCACCAGCGTCTTGCCCGACCCCACATCGCCGTGAAGCAGTCGCTGCATCGGGTGCGGCTGGCTCAAGTCGGCGCGAATCTCGGCAATCGCTCGCTGCTGCGCCGACGTCGGAGCAAACGGCAAGACCGCCCACAGCGGCACAAGTGCGTCATCGCTCGTCGGACACACCGTCGCATCATCTGCCGCAATCGCTCGTCGTCGACGCAGAAGTCCAAGCTGCAAAAAGAACAGCTCTTCGAAGATCAGCCGTCGCTGCGCCGGAGCCAGCCCTTCATTGAGTCGCAAAAGCAGCTCGGGCGTCGTCTCACCGGGCAGAAGATGCAGATCGCGCAGCGTCTGCGACAGCACCGGCAGGCTCAGTCGATGCAACAGAGGCTCGGGCACTCCGTCGGGAACCTGCTCGGCATACTGCGAACAAAGACCTTGGCATAGCTTTTCGACGAGCCGGGCCGGAACACCCTCGACATCGGGATAGCGAATGCGAATGTGACCGGAACCTTCAGGCATCACTCCGTCGGGCTGCTGCTCTCCTTTCGGCGGCAGATCGACCAGCTCGGGATGCGTAACTTGCAAGCTGTCGCGGAACTTGCTCGGCGTCGCTGACAGCAGGAACCGCTTGCCCGGCAGCAGGCGCTTTTGATAGCCGCCGTGAAAATAGAACCAGCGCGCCAGCAGCGGCGAGCCATCTTCCCCACGAAACATCGCTTCCAAAAAGCGCTTCTTCGCCCACACGACACGCGTTCGCTCGACCAGCACGATCGTCGCTTGCAGCACACCGGGCTGAAGCTGACCAACGGGAACCACCTGTCGCAGATCGTCGTAGCGCTTGGGCAGAAAGTACAGCGCGTCGATGATGCGATGAAGTCCCTTGTCGGCGAGTCGCTCTGCCGTCACGGGACCGACGCCCGGCTGACCGAGCAGCGGTGCCAGCAGCGGGTCTGTCACAACTTCCGTCGCAGCATCGACGGATTCAACCGAAGCAGCGACGGACGCTTTCGCCGAAGCAGGATCTGCCGATGCGGAGCGCACGACGGACTTTGCCGCAGGCTTGGGCGCAGCACGGGACGCGGACGGTGTCACGGGACGAGCCAGCGGCGTCGGGGCAACCTCACTGACCGAGCGGCGCTCGACACGCTCTGGCAGATAGATCGAGACGCTCAGACACAGACGCTGACCGAGTGCCACGAGGCGCTGTCGTTCCACAAGTGGCAGCGAGCCAAGCCGCGCGGTCTGATCCGCCAGCAGCTTCAGGTCCGCGGAGATCTTTTGACACCGCTCACGATCGCTGTCGCTGCCCGGTCGCTGACTCTTTTGCTCAAACGCAGCGGACAGCGCCTGCGCCGATTCGGTCATCTGCTGCGCCAGCGCGCGCACTCGCTCCTCGCCTTCGGGCTCAGCCAGGCTCGGCAAGCCACGCGCGCACAGCTCCGCAATCGGCTGCTGAAGTGAGGCAAGCAGCTCACGAACCCGTCGCACCGAAGGCGTCGAGCCGTCCACTGGCGCGGCCACTGCCTTCTGCGCAGCGCCGGCCCGATGTGGGTCCGTAGCGGACGCCACCTCGATGCGTGCAGATCCTGCGGAGGCCACCGACGATGGAACTTCTGCCATGTGACTGTCTATTAACATGAACAGACCGCCGTTTTCCGAAAGGAAGTCGTGTACTATGAATCGGATTCTCTCTATCTAGCGGACGACACCTACGATCATGGAGCGCGTCATCGGCATCGACCTGGGCACCACCAACTCGTGCGTGGCCATTGTCGAAGGAGGTGTCCCCCTGGTGCTGCCTGGCCCCAGCGGTCAGCGTGCGTTTCCGTCGGTGCTCGCGATTGATGAGCAAGGTCAGCGACTGCTTGGACAGACCGCGCGTCGTCAGGCCGTCTTAAATGCCGAGCACACCGCGACGGCGCTCAAGCGACTGCTCGGGCTGCGCTTCGGTCATCCGCAGGTGCGACAGCTGTCCGAGATGGTCGCCTATCGCATCGTCACCGGCCCGAGTGACGAGCTGCGGATTGTCCTGCGCAATGAGCAGTTTTCCGTCACAGAGCTTGTCTCGGCGCTGCTCCTCGATCTCAAGAAAGCGGCGGAAGCGTATCTGGGCCAGCCGGTCACGCGCACGGTCTTGACCGCACCGCTCGCCTTTTCCGACGCACAGCGCATTGCCTTGCGCGATGCCGCGCGGATGGCCGGGCTCGATGTCATGCGGATCATTGCCGATCCCATCGCCGCAGCGCTGGCACACGGCATTGGCACCAGCGAACACCGAGCGCAGCGCGTCGCGGTCTACGACCTGGGCGGCGGAACCTTTGACTTCGCACTGCTCGAAATGAGCAGCGGTGTTCACGAAATCCGCGCCAGCACCTGCGATGCGTTCCTCGGAGGCCAGGACTTCGACCGACGGCTGCTCGACTACTTGGTCTTCGGTTTTGCCAAGGATCACAAGATCGATCTGCGTCAGGATCGCACCGCGCTTCAGCGACTGCGCGACGCGGTGGAAAAGGCCAAGTGCGATCTATCCGTCGACGAAGAAGTAACGATCGAGGTTCCGTTCATCATCTCGACGGGAACGTCCGAGCCGCTGCATCTTCATCGCGTCATCAACCGCGCCAAGTTCGAAGAGCTGACCGAAGACCTCGTCGAGCGAACCATTCAGCTGTGCCGAGGAGCGCTGTCCGAAGCGGGCGTCGAGCCGCACTCTGTCGATGCGGTGATCGTCGTCGGTGGCATGGCGCGGGTTCCGCGTGTGCAAAAGGCCCTGACCGAGCTGTTTGGTCGCACACCGATTGGTGGCGTTGTTCCCGAAGAAGCGCTGGCCGTCGGAGCGGCACTACAAGGCGCCGCGCTGTCACAGACGCCGTCGGCCAGTACAACCTTTGAGCTGAGCCCACATCACCTTGGTCTTCTCGTCGGTGGCGGAAAAGTCTTTCGCTTGGTCTCGGCGGGAACCCAGCTGCCTTATGAAGCGGCGCACGTCTTTACCACCGCACGCGATCATCAGACGGCGCTGCGACTGGTCATCCTCGAAGGCGACAGCGAGCTGGCCAGCGAGTGCAAGATCCTCGGGGAGTTCGTCTTTTCCGGCTTCCTCGCTGCTGCCCGTGAAAACACCGAGGTCGAAGTTCGCTTTTCAGCGGCCCAAAACGGCGACTTGACCGTCACAGCCACCGATCTGCGTGAGCAGCGTCGCGAGCAGCACACCTTTCGACTCACCGCCTCGCTCCTGAGCAGCGAGACCGACGGCAGCAAGAGCCCACTTGGCAGCTACGAGCTGGAAACCCAGCGCACCGACGAGCTGTCTCGCAACCAATCCCGCGCCGAGCAGCTCATCAGCGACATCTTGGGCATGCTCCCGAAGGCCGAACAAGCCGTCGCTGGCAGTGAGCTGGGACTCGACGCCATGCGCCGCGCCCGATCCGCGATCGAGCGCGCACGCATCGCCATCATTCGCGGCGAGAGCGTCGCGATCGTCGACGCCCGTCACGTCCTCGAACGAACCGCAGCGATGCTTCGCGGAGTCACCGCCAGCCTGCGCTGATCGCACCGATCACTGCGTAATGACCCGACCAGCTGCGTAACAAGCTATGCACTTGGTACCTGGGTAACGCGGCAAATTCGGGTCCAGCGGGCGTGAGGAACGATTGGTCTGCGCGCTCTCCGTCGAGAGGTCGGACCAGGAACTGTTCGCTTCGTGCTGGCCCGGGAAATGCTCTAGACCGGCCACCATGCAGCTTCAGTCCTCCCGATCCGCAGTTTCTGCACACGACGCGCTCGTCGTTGGCAATCCGCTCAGCGGCGTGGCCGTGGTGCTCAATCGCAATGCGCGCGCCGTCACCCGCAAGATGGTGCAGCGCCTGGAAAAGCTTCATCCCAGCCAGCACCTGTTTCTGTCCGAGAGCTTCGAGCACAGCCGTCAGATCGCAACGCAGCTTGCCGAAGGTCCGTTTCACACCGTCCTGTTTGGCGGCGGCGACGGCACGTTTGTCTGCTGCTTAAACGACCTGCGCGAAGCCTGCCAGCGGGCCGGACGTCCCTTGCCTCGCGTCGGAGTTCTGCCAATGGGAACCGGCAACGCGATCGGTTACTACCAAGGCATTCCGACGACGCTGCGCGGCATCCATGCGCAGCTTGAGCGTGCCAAGACCGTGCTCAGCCCGACCCGCGAGCTGCCGCTGCTGCGCGTAAATGGTCGCCTGTCACCGTTTGCGGGCACCGGGCTCGACTCGCAGATCTTGGAAGACTACGGTGCGACCACCCGGGCGCTCGATGCGATGGGCCTCGGACGACTGATTGGCTCGCCGCTGCGCTATGCCTTGGCGGTGGCGCTGCGCTCGGTGCCACGCTTTGTGATGCGCAAGCTGCCCGAAGTCGAGGTCGTCAACGTCGGTGGCCCAGCCTACGCGATTGGGCTCGATGGCAAGCCCGACGACACGCCGCTACCAAAAGGCACGGTGCTGTATCGCGGTCGCTGCACGCTGGCTGGCGCAGCGACGGTGCCTTGCTACGGTTTCGGCGTTCGCATCTTCCCGTTTGCCGACGTACGCACCGACAAGTTTCATCTCCGCTGCACCGACGCGGGCGCGGGTGAAACGCTGGCGCACCTGCCCGCCGTGCTGCGAGGCGACTACCGAAGTCCGTCGCTGCACGACTTTCTGTGCGACGCGGTAGAGCTGCGCGTGTCACAGCCCGTGCCGATGCAGAGCGGTGGCGATCTGATTCCTCAGCGCAGTGAGCTGCTTCGCATCGACCTGGCCGAAACGCCCGTCCGCCTGCTGTCCCCCGAATAGCGACTCGTCCCAGCTCCCAGCTCTCTGCGCAAACGACGCTCGGCGCATACACAGACCGACTCGCTACGTCGGTCCCCACTGCTATGATTCGCGCATGGCTGAACCGCGTGTCCGTCGCATCGAAACGCCGCTGTCCACGCAGGATGTCGAGGAGTACCGCGCCCTCATCAAGCTGGCGCAAGGGCCCATCCCGACGAGCTCCGATGAGATTGCCAAAGAGCTGACTCGTCTGTGTCGGCTGCGCAACCGGCCTGCGCTGCTCCGCGCACGCCTGCGCTTTGGCCGCGAGCTGCTGCTGGTTCGCGTGGTGGATCTCGACGGAGACGGCAAAAACGAGATCTTGGTCATCGACAGCGACCGCAACGTCCACACGCCGCGCTTTTCCGTCCGTCAGACCGAAAGTGGCGAAGTGGCCTCGTGGATCATCGGCAGCCATCGCTATCGAGGACGACTGCTCGGCGTCAGCTTCAGTCCATTTGGCGTCTTTCACCGTCAGGAAGCAATCGTCACCTCCGTCGAAGAAAACGACGGCAGCGCGGTCTATCGAGAGCTTAAGCTCACCTGCGACGGACAGCAGTGGGACGTCGCCGAGCTAGAACACCGCAGCACCAGCTCCCAGGGACTTGGCGAAATCCGCTTGATTGGCGACTCCAGCGAGGTCGGGCGCGTCCCAGTTCTTCGCGTTCGCCCCGACGATGGACGACTGTGGGTCGAGATCATCGACGATCGCGTCGGCCCGCGCAGTCCCGTCGGTACCGACTTCGGCAAAGTGTCGTTTTTGCCCGGCGAAGTCACGGACATGGTGCTCGCCGATGATGAGCTGGTCGTCGCTTATGCACGCGGCGGACTCCAGCGCATCAGTCGCGACGGAAGGCTGCGATCGCTGCTGTTTCCGCAGTGGCGCTTTGTCTGTCTGGCCTACTCACAGGTCCGACGGCCAGCCGATCGCGGGATACCGGGACGAGGGCTGCTGCTCGGCGGAACATCGTTTGGCTACGTGTTCGCGATGGATTTGTCGCAGTCGCACTCGGGCGTGCTGTGGCGAATGGACGCGGGCTTTCTGTTTTCATCGATGACGCTGGCCGATGTCGAGTCGAGCGGACGGACCGATCTGGTGCTCGGAGGCATCGACGGTGGCTTGCGAATCTACGAGCTGACCGAGCCGCAGCTGCTCAACCAGCGCTGTCGACAGCTCTTCGGCGCGATGGGACACCGTGCCAGCGACAAGCTGCTCGAGCTGGCGCCGCCGCGTCACGAAGCGCATCCGGCGGTGCAGCTCTACTTGCTCAGTCGCGTGCTGGAAAGCAGCGGGCCCGCGACGCATGCCGTCGTCGAGCTGGTGCGCTGGTTTACGCTCGGACAGCCCGGCTGGCACACCCTTCCCGAGCGAGCGCAGCGCGAAGCGGTGGTGACGATGGAGCACTTTCTGCTCACGCACCTGCCGCAGCTTGCGACGATAGAAGGACGGTCCACACCGACGGGACCGCTGCCACTTTTGTCGGCACGTCAGCTGCAAGAAGGTGGTCCCGGCGATGTGCTACCGGCGGGTCCGTACGATCCGACGACGAAGCTCCAGCTGGCACGGACGGTGATGGCCGAGCTGGTCGAAATCTACCTGGGTGCGCCGCGTCTGGTTCGTCATCAGATTGACCGCATCTCTCGTCGGCTGTTCGAGCAGTACTGGCAGCTTGCACCGACGCTGCTAAGCGACGAAGACGGGCTGATTACCGTCGATCAGCCGCCGCCGGAGCTTCGCAAGCTGCTCAATGTCCGCAGCCTGCGCGCTCGCGAATATTCCAGCACACTGGCGACGGAGTCAGAGACTCGGCTGGATCATCTTCAGTCACTTCCCGACGGAGAACGTCCGCGCATTGATGAAAACAGCGACGTGGTGGTTCGGGTGCTGCGTGCGATCGGTCTGACCGAGGAGCTGCGCACGGACCGCTTCTCGATTGAGCTGGAGCGACTGGATCTGTCTGCGACGGCCATTGATCCGCTCGATCTATCCAGTGCGACGCCGCAGATGCCTGCCGATGTCTGGCCCGAGCGCTGCTACGTCGTCGGCATCGGTCGTCATCGAGCGCTGCGCGTCGAGCCGCTCCAGCCCGCGCACACAACCTGGGACGGCAAGACGCCCGAGTCAGAGATCATGGCGTGGCCGTGGCTGCCGTCGCAAGGTGGCCCAGAGGTCAAGATTCCAGGTCACGTTCGCTTCGTCGAGGCCAGGCGGCTGTGGAAAGAAGGCGACTGCATCCTTCCAACGGTGATCGTCGGTGCGGAAGAAGCGGGCGATACCAGGCTGCTGGTCTATACGCCGCTGGCCGACGGAAGGCTGCTGCTGCGAGGCGAAGCGCGCTGCGGTGGCGTGTCGGTGGATCCGATTGGCTATGACTGTCACGTCGAGGAAAACAGCAGCGAGCCGCCCACACGGCGCAGCGAGGTAGAGTCGCTGGTGCTCCGTCTGCCAGGGACGACTGAGCGCGCACGTCCGCAGGTGCTGGTGCTTGATACACACGGCGGTGGGCTGCGGCTGCGATCGACGCTGCTGCAAAGTGATCTGATTGCGGTGGTGTCGACGACAGGCGGATCGCTGTATCTGTCGTCAGCACGGATCAAGCTGCAGCGACCGGGGGACAAGCCACTGTGGGCACCGTCTCCGGCGGGCGTGTTCTGCGCGGCGCTCGATGAAGAAGCGACGACGATTGCGGTCGGAACGACGACGGGACAAGTGCAAGTGCTGCACCTGGAAGCGGACTCGCTGCGGCTGCATGCGCAATATCTGCTGCCCAAGGGAATCTCGGCGCTGTGCTTTGTGCCCGCCGGGGTGTTCGGGGTGCCGTGTCTGGCGATTGGTACCGAGGACGAGCAGGTTCACGTCATCGCGATTGACTTCCGTCACGATGGCCAAGAGGTGACGCGCCTTGCGGCGGGTGGAACGCCACAGCGAATGATTTGTCGACCGATGGCCGAGGGTGGCTTCCGTCTTCTGATCCTGCTGTCAGGCGGCGTGCTGACGAGCTGGGAAGCGCATCCCAACGACGATCACGTTCAGAGCATCCAGCGACTGATTGATCTGGGAACAAAAGCGGCGGGCTCGCGGGTCGGGCTGCTGCGGGCGGCGCTGCGCGGGCTGGGACCCCACATCCGCGCGGTGGCCATGCGCGAGCTTCTTCGCAACGCGCGCGAAGGACGGATTGCGGGGTCGATCTACACGTCGTCGGAGCCGAAGGTTCACTCGGTCACGAGCGTGGGACGGATGCCGATCCCAAACAAGCCGACGCTGGAGCGCGGAACTCCTGCGGTGGCCAGCGTGCTGCACTTGTGTCGGCTGATGCTGCAAGGTGACGTCGAGCCCGGTGGCGAGCTGCCGCCCAAGCCGACGGGACGATCTGAAGTGTTCGACGTGGCTGCCTGGCCACTTCCGCGTCCACCGCGACATCGCTTGCTGGTGGCGCAGCTGTTTGACTCGCTGGTGCCGATTGCGCTTGGAGGAACAGGCAGCGGTGCCGACGTGCAGCAGTCGCGGCTCGCGCGGGAGCTTCTGGGCAAGCTGGTGCAGTTTTGTGAAGATCCGCTGGCGGTGCGCGGTGATCTGCTCCAGTGCATCGAAGCGCACGTTCGCCCCGAGCACATCGACGAGCTGTCTCTCTGGCTACCGCAGCTTATCTTGTACTACGACGCGCGGCTCGATACGCGTCCGGTGCCGTGGCCGCTGACCGTCGATGGCGTTGCGGCGCTGTTTCTACGGCACTTGCAGCGACTGGATCGCGCGCAGCTGTTCGACGACGCTGAGCCGACGTTTTTCCGCAACATTGTGTCGGTGCTGGAAGCGGTGGGTCCGACGCTGCCCAGTCGCTTTTTGCTGACCAACTTGGCGCTGCTTCTGCGCTCGGCGCTGCGCTGGGAACGCATCTTTTTGGCCGGGGATCTGGGACGGGTTCGGCTGTATCTGCCGCATCAGGTCGTCGAGGCCATGTGTCAGCCCGAGATCCTGCCGGACCCGGAGGTGCGCGCGTTTCTGCTCGGGGTGTCGCGACGCTGGGGACCGAGGCTGCCGACGATTGGATCGGACGAAAACGACGAAGTCAGCGCGAGCATTTCCGTCGGAGAGAGCCTGGCTTGGCGCTTCGAAGTCGCCGTCGAAAATGGCTTCGATCAGATGTACTACGAGCGACTGTCCGACGAGCTGACTCGATCAGCACTGCCGCTCAGCATCGACAACATTCCGACGGATGCGTGGGCACTGCACGAGATGGTTCAAGGCGTGATGCGCATCTTCGACGTGACCAACATGACGGAGCTGCTCGCGTCGCTACAGCCTCAGGCGGTGGATCGCGCGCTTTCGTCTCTGCGCAGTCATCATCAGCTGTCGAGTGAGCATCTGTCGTTCCGTTATCGCGATGAAGCGTGGGGACTTCTCGACGAGGTGTTGTTCCTGACCGAGCAGCAGTTTCTGCTGTCAGCGCTTCAGGACATGGATCGCAAAAACAACAAGGCGCAGCTTGCGCACACGCTCGATGAAGTCGCCGAGCAGGTCGAGCAGCATCGCAACAGCATTCGGATGAAGCTGCTTCAGCAGCTCTCCGAGGAACCACCCGCGCAGCACACGGGTGCGTTTGTGTCTCGGATGCTGCGGGTTCGTCCGCAAGCAACGGTCGTCGCACTGCTGACGGTGTGGTGGCAAGTCCTGCGTGAGGAAGCGACGAGGCTGCGCACCGAGCCAGACTTCGACGTACGGCTGGTGTCGGATCTGGGCATCACCGAGGGACGACGGATGCTGCGTTACGCGGTGCTGCTGGCGGCGGATGCGCCTCGGACGGCGCACGGTGTGCTGCTGACGGTGCGACAGGTGGAACCAAGGGAAGTGCGGGCGCGCGTGCTCGATCCCGAAGCGGTGGATCTGGAGCCCGGACAAGAGCTGGGCTTGGTCATCGAGTGTCCAGCGGCGATGGCGGCGGATGGTCTGCGCTACCGAATTGAAATTGAGCTGTCTCACGACGGAGACAAGCGCACCGAGCGCACGATTGAAGGACAGTTCCGACGGGAAGCACGGGCGCTGGCGCGGGCGCTGTTCGATAGCTTCAGTGAGCGGTTGCCGACGCTGTTCGCGGTTCATAAGCAAGATCTGCTGGAACGCATTCGGCCCGCACAAGCAGCCGTGGCGCTGACGACAGCGTTTCCGGCCCACGCGCACGAGCTGCTGGCGGAAGCGGTCGGGCTCGACTGGCCAGAGCGTCCGCTCGATACGCTGGAAGACTGGCGGATGGTCAACGTCGCGGTGCGCACGCCGAGCAGTGGCTCGCAGACAGCCTCGACGCAGAGACAGACGACGCCGACGCTGCGCGAGGTGGTTCAGCAGATCGGTCAGCGGATCGGAACGCTGCTCGGGCTGCCGAGTGCGGATCGTCTGGATACCGTCGATGCGGTGGTGCGTGCGGTGGCCGATGCGCCGGTGTCGGGCACGGGGACGGCAAGTCGCGGGCTCATCCTGCTGGGGCTGCCCGAGCTGGCCGAGCGGGCCCGTCTCGAGGACAGCGAGCTGCGACAGCTGTACATGCTGGGTGCGCGAATCGCCCTCGCCTATCGAGGCCGCGTGCTGCTGCTGGTGTCTCCGCAGGCGGCGGCCATCTTGCTTCAGACGCTGCCGTATAGCAGTGGTCCCGTCGGATCCGCGCCAGAGCTTCAGCAGCCACGAACGGTGCAGCTGCTCGATCTGGATGTGGTGGCGGACCCGCTTTCCCAGCAGCGTACCGACGAACGAATGCGCACCGAGCTGGAACAAGCGCTGCTCAACCTGCTGCTGCATCGCGACGGAGGCTCGCTGTCAGCGCAGAGTGGTCCGGGGCTGCCAGGTCTGACGGCACCTTCGACGGCGCAGTCAGCGGTGCGAACGCTCATCGACACCACGGGAACCGATCTGAGGCTGTGCGCCGAGTGTCTGCCACTGCTCGAACAAGCGCTGCGTGAGCGCAGTCGTGCGCCGCTGTCCCCGAGTGCGTTTGAAGCGCGGGTTGGAACCTTTTTGTCGACGCTGTGGGGCGCGCTGCCACTGGGACATCGGCTGTATCTGTCGGCGCTGTGCAGTGACTCAGTGGATCTCGATGTGGTGGATCTGCGCGCGGGCATGGTCGTCGATCAGCCGGTGTATTCGATCTCGGGAAAAGACCGACTTCCGACGAGCAAAGTGGTGGCCTCGGCGGGCGTTCGCATCGAGCAGCGCACCATCGACGACCTAAACCGCGTGATGTGGCTCAAGAAGGTGCGCATCCGAGGCAGCTTGCACGACTCTCGCAGCGTGCTGTGGACGTATCTGAAGCAGGTTCGGCCTCGGCTGCGGGGACGATCGCCGATCGAAGATCCAAACGGTCGCGAGCAGGCAAGCGGGCGCTGGCTGGAACAGATGGCGAGTGATCTGACGGCGCTCGGGCTGATCAGTCATCACAAGCTGAGCGGCGATCGGGTGTTTTACGCGTTCTGTTCACCGCCAGCGCGAGAGTGGCTGCGGACGCTGCTCGGTGTCGTCGAAGGCGAAGCGGGACTGACCAACACCATCGACGGACGAAACCTGACACGCGGGCTGCCGCTGTGGGATGCGGCGGGTGTCGATCGCGCACTTGGAGGCAATGCGGCGCAGGTTCGCGCGGTGCTCGGCTGGAACCGTCCGAACATCCAAGGCGGACAGGGTCGCTGGCAAGAGTTTTTGGATCTGTCGCGCTCGTGTCGAAAGTGGGTCGATGGCCAGGAAGAGCCGCGCTTTGTCGAGGCGGTCGCTCGCTACTTCCGACTCGATCTGGTCGATGGAACCAGTCGAGACGGTGCCGTGGACACAAGCGCGGTCAGCCTGCGCTCGGTGCAGATTCGCTTTCGGGAAAAGCGTCAGCTGCCGTGGCTCAAGCGTGTGGTGCTGTATCTTCCGTCGAGTCAGCCCGATCGCAGCACGCTCGAACAAGTGCAGCTCGATCTGCGCAAGCGACTGCCGATGCTCAGTGGTGGATCGGGGCCCAATCCGATGGCGCGCTCGGATGCGTCGTTTGCGGGCATTGAAGCAACGATCAGCGACACGTCGCTGTCGGCGATTGTGATCGTGCCGGAGCTATCGCCCGAGGTGCTGTCGTGGAGCCGAAACCTGTTTCACGTCGCTGCGATTGACATCACGGACATTCAGCACGCGGCGCTTCACGACAATCCCGTCGAGGAGCTGATCCGTCGGCTGGCGGCGGCGGCTTCGTATGCGGCGCTGTCGCCGTTCCGCTCGAAGATGGGCCTGGCCAACCAAGAGCTGATCGAGGAGATGTTCTACGGTCGTCGCTCGCTGCTCGAAGAGATTCGCGGTCAGCGGCAGGAAAACTTCTTGGTCGTCGGGCCGCGCAAGATCGGCAAGACGTCGCTGCTGCAGCGCGTGCGCTTCGAGCTAGAGCAGCAAGGCTATCGCGTCATTCCACGCGGCATGGATTACACGACCGCACCGACGAGCCGAGAGCTGCTGAAGTCGATGATCTTGGAGCTGTACGAAGACCTCGATCCGGCCAAAGCGCAGGCGGGCTTTGCACTCGGGGAGCCGCTGCCGCCGCTGCGTGCGGTGGTCGAGCTGTGGACCCGGAAGTTTCCCGATCGCAGCGTCGCGATTGTTCTCGACGAAATTGACACGATCCTGCGAACCGAGCGGCGCGCGTATCTGCTCGGTGAGTGGCGTGAAGCAGCGACGATCGGTCAAGCACTGGCGTCGCTGATGCCGCCGGGAACGCCGCCGATTTTGAAGCTTGCGACGACGAAGCTGAAGGAAAGCCTGAGCAGCCTGGACTTGCCGCACGACGTGGTGGACGGACTGATTGAAGGACTGACGACACCGCCGGAGCTGCGACGACAGTCTCCGCTGCTCGAAGAGCTACGATCCGCGTCGGCGCTGCTGTTGCATGGTGGCTCGGTCTGTCGGGTGATCTTGGCCGGTCACGCCGAGCTGGTCGAAGCGCGCTGGGATCTGTTTGGTCCGCTGCTCAACTTTGCGAAGCTGCGGCTGCTCGGTCCGCTCGACGAGTCGAGTGCCGAGCGAATGGTGCGCGAGCCGTTTGCCCGTCTGGGTCTGCGCTTTGAGTCACACGCGGTGGAGCAGCTTCTGCTCGACAAGACGTTCCGGGTGCCAGCGTGGCTTCAGCACTGTGGCGCGCTCATCATTCAGAGCATCGACGAGCGGCTGCGATCTTCCCGTCGAGAAGAACAGAAGATCACCGATCGCGACGTGCTGCTCGCGCTGGAAAAGGTCTACGCCGAGGAGCGCGCGGCACTTCAGAGCGAAAACGGCATGTACATGCTCGGGCCCGAGTGTAGCTTCGTGCTGCTCAGCCTGGTCGACGAGCCGTGGTTTACCATCGATACCGCCGTCGATGACGTTCACCTGTGGTTCCAGACGCTCGAGCCCAGGGATCGTCAGCGAATCGCACATCACGACGAAGACTTCGTGTCGGCGTTCAACCATGAGACGGTGCGTCGCATCGTTCGCGACCTGACCAACACGTTCTATCTGGTCAGCGACGAAGCGGAATACCTGACCACGGAAGGCTATCCACCGGGAAGCAGCTCGCCAGGGTTTTCGGTTCCAGCCGCGCTTCAGTCGGCGCTCGCGCACTCGACGGCAACCCAGACCGCTTCGGCAACCAGTCCGACGCCGCGCCTTGGCGACCTGGGCCGCGATCGACTGCGTCGCACCTACAAGGTCAGTCGCACGATGGTATCGACGGTGTTTCACGACGAGCTAAACCTGCAGCGCAAGATCGAGCTGGCTCGGCGAGCGCTTCGTCTGTGGCAAGAAGGCCGTGGCGTCTGGGCTCGCACGGCGAACCGGTCTGTGTATTGACGGACCCGGCGAGGGCAGAGCAAACTCGCGCTATGGCTGACCCGACGAAAACCCGCCGCTACGAGACCATGTCCGGCATCCCGCTCAAGAACCACTACGGACCGCAGGATGTGCGTCCGTACGAAGAGATCGGCGAGCCCGGACAGTATCCGTATACGCGCGGCGTTCACGAGACGATGTACCGAGGCAAGGTGTGGACGATGCGCATGTTTGCGGGCTTCGGTACACCCGAAGACACGAACCGGCGCTTTCACTTCCTGCTCAAGGAAGGACAGACCGGACTATCGACCGCGTTCGATATGCCAACGCTGATGGGCTATGACCCGGACTCGGATCGCTCGCTGGGAGAAGTCGGTCGCGAAGGCGTCAACGTCGCCAGCATCGAAGACATGGCGCGGCTGTTTGATGGCATTCCGCTCGCGGATGTCACGACGTCGATGACCATCAACGCACCGGCGGTCTATCTGCTCGCTTGCTACATCGTCAACGCCGAGCGCCAAGGCGTAAAGCCAAGCCAGCTACGCGGCACGCTCCAGAACGACATGCTCAAGGAATACATCGCGCAAAAGGAGTGGATCAGCCCCATCCGTCCGGCGATCCGCATCATGCGCGACATGCTGGTGTACTGCACCAAAGAGATGCCGCTGTGGAACACCATCAGCATCTCGGGCTATCACATCCGTGAAGCAGGCGCGACCGCCGTTCAGGAGCTGGCGTTTACGCTCGCAGACGGAATCGGTTACGTACAGATGGGAATCGATGCGGGACTGGATGTCGATTCCTTTGCGCCTCGGCTGTCGTACTTCTTCGATGTTCACAACGACTTCTTCGAGGAAATCGCCAAGTTCCGCGCTGCGCGTCGCATCTGGGCCAAGGTCATGCGCGAGCGCTTCCATGCCAAAAATCCGCGCTCGTGGATTCTGCGTACGCATGCCCAGACTGCCGGCGTGTCCTTGATGGCGCAGCAGCCGCTGAACAACGTGGTCCGCACGACGATTCAGGCGCTGGCAGCGGTGCTTGGCGGAACGCAGAGCCTGCACACCAATTCCTATGATGAAACGTACGCGCTGCCGACGGAAGATGCGGTGACGCTGGCGCTCCGTACCCAGCAGATCATCGCAGAGGAATCGGGCATTCCAGCGGTCGCCGATCCGCTCGGTGGCAGCTACTTTATCGAAAAGCTCACCGATGACATGGAAGAACGCGCGATGGCGTACATCCACAAGATCGATGATCTGGGTGGAATCATTCGCGCGGTGGAAGACGGTTATCCGCAGCGCGAGATCGCAAACTCTGCGTATCACTTCCAGCGTTCGGTTGATTCGGGCGAGCGCGTGATCGTAGGAGTCAATCGCTACGCCGGAAAGGAAGGCGACCGGATTCCGACGCTGAAGATCGATTCCCACGTAGAAAAAACGCAGATCGAGCGCGTCCAAGACCTGCGCAGCCGTCGCGATCCCGCAGCGGTGGAACGTGCGATGAGCGAGCTACGCCGCGCCTGTCAAGGAACCGACTGTCATCGCGACAACGTCATGGTTGCGGTGCTGGATGCGGTGCGCGCGCATGTCACGCTGGGTGAAGTCTGCGATGTCTTCCGTGAAGAGTTCGGAATCCATCGCGATCCCGCCTTCCTATAAGAGTCATCCTACATGCCTCTTATTGTGAGGCATGCACCTTCACGTTCCAACCGATCGACAGATAAAGAAGGGATTGCACAAAAAGAGCCACTTTGTGCAGTGGCCCTTTTTCGTGTGTAGACGTGCGGTGTTACGGGTTCGGCGGAATCACAAGCGAGCCCTTGCAAGCCGACAGGTCCGTCGGAAGACCTGCGCCGCCCCAGACATCGCCAGGGTTAGCCTGCGTGCCCACCGACAGATCGGGACCGCAGCTTGCGCCCTGCGTACGCGTCTTCACCATCACCGGCATGTTCGGAGCCAGGTTGTACAGGACGTGCTTGCCCTGTCCGTAGCAGCTCTCCTTCACCTTGATCGCGCCCGCAGACGGAATCTCAAAGCGCAGGCAGATCTGATCGGGCTGGTTGACTTCCAGGCGCAAGCAAGCGGACTTGTCGAACGTGGTGCCGGCGCTCAGGAAGCCGAGCGATGAAGACTGACCCATCCACGCCTGCGTCGACACCGTTCCGCAGTGCAGGATGTCGCAGGCATCAACCTGCTTGTCCTTGCAGCTAAAGCTGGTTGTCTTGCGCTGTAGGGACGAAGGCGCCCCACCCGTGTTCACATCCTGAACCCACGCAGTCTTCACCGGGTCCAGCGTCCACAGCCCCGCATCCGTCGGAGCCGAGCCCGCACGATCCGCCGTCAGCGGAATCACCACGGACATCGACACACCGCTCTTGAGCTGAAGTGACGTTCCCTTGCTGTCGCGCGCTGTGATGTAGATGGCCCCCAGGGAATCGACCACCAGTTGCTCGCCCTTCTGGCCAATCGCAGCATCGCTGCCCGGAATCTGCTGACGCGAAGGATCGATGAAGCGCAGAGCCAGCGTGATCTCGCCGTCAGGAGCCGCACCACCCGCAGCCTGAAGACCCTCCGCCGGAATTGACACCAGCGCGCCGCTCGATGGATCCGAGATGGTCAGCGGGAACAGGTTGCTTGGGAAAGACACCTCGGTCAGACGCTGGAGCCGATACTTCACGTTCATCGATTCCGCAGTAAGCTGCGTGATAAACGGAACGTAACCCGCCGCATTGATCGACAGCGTCACCGGGTACGTCACACCGCTGAGCGTCGCTGAAAAGCCACCGTCATTGCCAGTGGCCACGACACTCGTTCCGACCTTCACAGAGGCATTGACCAGCGGAGCATCCGAATTTCCAACCACCGTACCCATCAGATGGAACGGAGTTGCAGCCGCCATATCAGACGCAGCATCAGGAGATCCTGTCTCCGGATCCGGACAACCACCCAGAGCGGTGACAACACCGCCCAACATCAAGGCCCACAGTAGTGAAGTTCTGCGCATTCGATTCTCTCTCCCGAGTTTGAGTTGGTTGGGGGGTGCTGCTCTTACTGCTCCCTACAGCGTCGCTGGCAGAGCAAAAAGACACGTTCCCGCAGTGATTTTTGCATCGTTATCTATTCGTGATCAATTCGTTTTCTTCTGTCCTACACCCCCGCCACAGCGACCCACGCGCAAGCAGACAAAAGAGAGCTTACGTTGTCCGTTTCAGCGCAGCAAACCGCCGATCTGTCGCAAGCCAGCCCAGGTAGCGGAACGAACAGAGCAAACAGCGATTTTGCAGTTTTGACATCAGCTCGCCGACGCGGGGCATTTCTTTTGGACGCAGCATGCTTCAGTCAGCTGACGCAGCCAAACCATGGACTGCATCCAATTGCTGAGTTCCAGTTGATCGCAAACGTCAGCGGACTCCTGATCGCGTTACCAGCTCACTACCGAGCCCAAATTCCAGACACAGAACCCGCAGAAACAGCGTCTGTCTGCGTGTGAACCGTCGAATGAAGGAGAGTCTTTCTATGAACACACGTCGCAGCTTCTTTCGCGAAACCAAGTGGACGATCTCACAGCGCTTTTCGTTGTCCGTTGCGCTGATCGGTTGTGCGCTCGCTGGCTGTTCCGCCAAAGAAGTGCCGCTCCTTCCTGAGGAGATCTCCGGTCACTGCACCTACAAGAACAAGTTCAGCGGAGAGCCAGAGTGCCGCAACTACCACGGCGACTGGCCGAGCGACAAAATCCTAGAAGACTGCGCGGACTGGGATGGCACCGCAGACATCGGAACCCCCTGTTCCGAACAGAGCATCTTGGGTCAGTGCATCCTAGAAAAAGACGGTCTGTACATCGCAGCGCGCGCCATTGGTGACAATCCAGACAACTGTTCATCGACGCGCAGAGGCTGTGAGCTGTTCGGTGGTGGCGTGTTTGATGCAGCGCCGATCTGCGGTGGAACGGAATCGAGCGGCGGAAGCGGAGGACTCCCAGTCTTTCAGCAGCCGATCAAAGTCTGTGTCGATCCCAAGCCCGGTGAAGCGCCCGGAAAGAGTGACGGAGGGAAGGTCTGTACGTGGGAAATGATCTCCGGTGCGACCGAAGAAGGCCGTCACTTTGAAGACTACGCAAGCTGTGATCGCGTCCGTACGCAGCGTCCGTATTACAAAGCGGGTGCCGCCGCTGACAACCTGCGCGAAGATCCACGACTGAAGGATCCGACGTATGCAGCCGAGCATGCGTGGGTCAAGTCACAGATTCGCTCCGCTGCGTGCATCTGCTGTCATGGCAGCACGGCTCCGCAAGGTCCGTCCAACTGGTTTGTCGATCAGCCAGGGAACTTCGTAAACGGATTTTATCCGCGTGGTCTGGCCATGGGCGCAGGCTGGATCGACACCGCAGGATTTGGTGCGTATACGCCGCAGGAAAACAACGGCTTTACGCGCGCCATGCCGAGCAATCCGAATCACTCCATCTTCCCGACCACCGACGATGCACGGATGCGTCGCTTCTTTGAAAATGAGCTGGCGTATCGGGGCAAGACGCGCGCTGACTTCGCAAATGAAAAGTACGCAGCGGGCCCCCTGGATGAGCAGCGCTTCTTCCGTCCAAGTGCTTGTATGCGCGGCGAGGGAGTGCGTGCAGATGGGCTCGTGATTTGGAAGGGAGGCAATGCACGCTACATCTATGTGATGGAAGCGACGGCAGCTTCTCCGACGGTGCCACCGAACCTGGATCTCCCCGATGGAACGCTGTGGCGGGTTGATGTTCCCAGCGTAGGAACTCCGGTGGCAAGCGGAACGCTCAAGTACGGAGTGACGCCACCGTCCCTGGCGCAGAAGTTCCCGCTTGGCAGTGCAGTCGCCGCGCCACTCCAGAGCGGAAAGCAGTACTACCTGTACGTCTCTGCGGATCTGATCCAACCGGTGACGCGCTGCTTGTTTACCGCGCCGTAGCAGATCGCACAGAACCTGCGAAAAGGAATCGGCTTCCTAACCGATTCCTACTCGATTCCTAACCGATTCCTAACCGATTCCTACTCGATTCCTACTCGCGTTCAGACTGTCCGTACCTATCGGTGCTGGAGTCTGCGAATCGTCGCGCTGCATGCTTCCGCGAGCTTCTGATAGCTCGCTTCCGCTTCCCCAATCGACAACATGTACGGATCAGGAATCTCTGCCGGACCCTGCGCGGACAAAAGTCCTATCAAGAACGTCTTGTGCGTCGCGTGCGGAAACTCATGCTGAAGGGCGCGTAGGTTCTGCGCATCCATCAGCAGGATCATGTCGGCATCATCGATCTGCTGCTGCGTCACTCGCCGGGCGCGATGTCCGCTCAGATCGACGCCGTGTGATCGCACAAGCTCAACAAAGCGAGTCGGCGTACGCAGTCCATCGTGATGCAGAAAGCCTGCGCTTTCGATCGCCAGACTGGACAGGCCGCGATCTTTGGACACACGTCGCAGATAGTGCTCTGCAAACGGGCTGCGACAGATGTTGCCAAGGCACAACACCAGCACGCGTCGCACCGGCTTGGGCAGCGCAGCCAGGCGCGCATCGCTGTCTTTCTGTTCATGCGAAAGGAGTTCTTTGTCCGCGTACATCTGCTTGCTCCTGCCCAAACGACCCCAAAGACGCCGTCCCACATCGTGGGTCCACAAGCTGGCTTGGGTCAGCGCAGGGCGAGGATCGTCGTACCACAAGTGATCGTGGCGCATTGTGACATCAAGGGTCAGCGCGACCTGATCCCACAGCGCGTAGAGCTTGTCGGAAAGCGGAACCTCGCGCGCGCGCAACAGAGAGCTAAGGTGAGACAGCTCGCCCGGCAGGACGTTGCGACAGCGCAGACCATCGGGATAATCGCGCGGCGGCAACACCGGCAGTCCCAGCACACTGCGCAGCCACAGCAGCGGAAAGTCCACCTGGGCATGCAGCGCCAGCGCAAGCGAGCCCCACAGCCGACCGTTCACTTCCAAAAACTGCGGCGGGCCCGCTGACGACTTGCGAAACTCCACCATTGCGACGCCATCGAAGCCGATTGCCGCAAGGAGCCGCTCGGACTGCGCCACCAGCGGCTCATCGTGACAGCTCACGCGCAGCGACGACACACCGCCGGTATAGGGAACCTCGTGAAGCCGCTCGTGGGCAAAGCGCAGCAGCGTCTGTCCGTGGTGTCGAAGCAGAAACACACCCGCGCCGTGACCGGGCACCGAGCGCTGGGCAATCACCTGCGCACCATGCTCTCGCAGCTCACTGAAGATCGCCTGCGCTTGCAAAGGAGAATCGATGCGCTGGGTCTTGCCTCGAACGTACTTTCCCGACGGTGTGAGGTAGTTATCGTGCTTGATAAGCAGCGGATAGCCCAGCGCGTCCAGCTCGGACATCAGCGACGATAAGTTCGCAGGCCAATCGCCATCAGAGACAAACACCGTCGGTGGCGTCGCAAGTCCGACGGACAAAGCCGCGCGCGTTGCGTGATACTTGCTCAGCGAAAAGCGCAGCGCGTCATCACTCGGAAGGAGCAGCGTCACATTCCCAAGCTGCGTTCGACACGCCGCCGTCGCGAAAATCGACGCTTCGCTCACCGGCAGCAGCACCGAAAACTGCGACGCGCGCTCTCGCAAAAACTGACGAAACGCAGGCTGATCGGACCACGGATTTGGCGACTCGATCACTTGCTCGACGTAGCGCGACGACATCACCGGGGCGAGCAGTCCCTGCGGAACCGCGACGGTAACACGATATCCAGCCCGTCCGAGCGAGCGCGCAGCACCCAGCCCAGCCAGCTCTTGTCCATCGGTGATGAGAATCGACGTCACAGCGCGCTGCCAGTCCTACGCCATTATCGGCAGCAGCAGGCACCCGAAGCAAGGCGAGACAAAGCGTTAGGTATTCATCAGCTGGCACCACAAGTGGTTGAATTTTCGACGCAAGTGCGAAGGCGCGGGCCGTGTGGACAGCCGCCTTACACGCTGCTAAGGTGCCGCCTTCCAAGCCCGGCAGTGACCGCAAGGCCGCTGCGTCTCCCTCGATTGCAAGAGCTATGAGTCAAACTCCGTCTGAAGTCCCCGATCTTACGCAACTACTACCGAAGCGCGCGCTGCTCTGTGCAGTTCAACTCCCCGACGACGATGAGCAGAGCTTTCGTGAGTCGCTCGGCGAGCTAACCAGGCTGGCTGAAACGCTGGGCTTACACGTCGAAGGACAGGTCACGCAGCGACGAGGCTCCTTTGACTCTGCGGCGTATCTGGGGCCCGGCAAGCTCGAAGATCTGACGCAGCTGACCAAGCAGGTCGACGAGCCGACGGCGATTCTGATCGATCACGAAGTGTCTCCGTCGCAGGCGCGCAACGTCCAAAAGGCAACCGGCGCAGAGATCGTCCTCGATCGAACCGCCGTGATCCTGGAAATCTTCCACCGTCACGCCAAGAGCCGTCAGGCCAAGCTCCAAGTCGAGATGGTCCGTCTGGAATACATGGCGCCGCGTCTGCGCGAAACGCAGGGACTCGGCGACCGTGTCCGAGGCGGTATCGGCGGAAAAGGCGCAGGTGAGTCGCAGATCGAGCTGGATCGTCGCAAGCTGCGTGATCGCATTGCCGAGCTAAAAGACGAGATTGTTGCGCTCGATCGAGAGCACAAGACGCGAAGTGCGCGTCGCCAAGGTCTGCGTCGTGTCGCGCTGTGCGGCTATACCAACGCGGGAAAATCGACGCTCTTTCGAGCGCTAACCGGCGCGGAAGTCTACGTCGCGGACAAGCTGTTTGCGACGCTGGATACGACAGTTCGGCAGCTTCATCCTGAGCCACGACGGACGATCTTGCTGTCCGACACCGTCGGGTTCATTCGCAACCTGCCGACCAAGCTGGTGGCTTCGTTTAAGACCACGCTCGACGAAGCGCTGGAAGCGGGTCTGATCCTTCACGTCGTCGATGCGTCGGACCCGGCGGTGCTGCGTCACATCGAAACGACCTCGGACGTGCTGGCGGAAATCGGCGCGGCAGAAGTCCCGCAGCTGGTCATCTTCAACAAGACCGATCGGCTTCCCGACGGAAAGATTCCACAAGAGTGGATCGAGCGATTCCCTCGTTGTGCGGCGATTTCGGCAAAAAATCCCGACGACGTGGCAAGCGTACGTCAGCTCATCATCGATTTCTTCGACGCAGAGCTGATCGAAACAGAGCTTATTGTGCGCTACGACCAGTCGCAGCTTCGCGCGCAGATCTTTGCCTCGGCGGATGTGCTGAGCGAGGAGTTTGGCGAGCAAGCCGCGACGCTGCGGATTCGCGCCGACAAGGCGACGCTGGGAAGATTGGCGCACAACATGCAAGAAGTTGAGAGCTTAAAGGAGTAACTTGCACATGGGCATCGAACGAGGCTCACAGATCCGACCAGCCAGCGGCAAGCTGGGAATTCTTCTGCCCGGCATGGGCGCAGTCGCCACCACCACCATCGCTGGCGTCGAAGCGGTTCGCAAAGGACTGGCGCAGCCAATTGGCTCGCTTACGCAGCTTGGCACCATTCGCATCGGCAAGCGCGCCGACAACAACACCCCGAAGATCAAAGACTTTGTGCCGCTTGCTGGGCTTGATGACTTGGTGTTCGGGGGCTGGGACATCTTCCCCGACGATGCCTATCAAGCGGCGTCGCACGCGGGTGTGCTCAAGAGCGAGCAGCTTGCCCAGATCAAGCCGTACCTTGAGACGGTGCGACCGATGCCGGGCGTGTTCGAGCCGCAGTGGGTCAAGAAGCTGCACGGCACGCACATTAAGACCGGGACGTCGAAGCGCGACTATGCCGAGCAGCTCATCGCGGACATCGCAGCCTGGAAGAAGCAAAACGATGTCTCGCGCTGCGTCGCGGTGTGGTGTGGCTCGACGGAAGTGTATCAGACTCCGAGCGCCGTTCACTCGTCGCTGGCGGCGTTTGAAGCGGGACTTGATGCCTCGGATCCAGCGATTGCTCCGTCGGCGATTTATGCCTATGCCTGCCTAAAGAGCGGGGTTCCGTACGCCAACGGTGCGCCGAACCTGTCGCTCGACTTCCCCGCGATGCACGAGCTGGCCAAGCAGCAAGGTCTGCCGATTGCGGGCAAAGACTTTA